>Ga0302323_100000093_pt1 | contig 61488 bp, 54 predicted proteins | sample Fen_T0_3_FD_201950 | JGI IMG/M metagenome (GOLD analysis project Ga0302323, IMG submission 201950) | Peat permafrost microbial communities from Stordalen Mire near Abisko, Sweden - Fen_T0_3 | ecosystem: Environmental > Terrestrial > Soil > Wetlands > Permafrost | place: Sweden: Abisko...
TCGCGCTTCCACTTGCCAAGTCCGCCATCGAGTACAGCCACGCTTTGGAGGCCGAACTCGCGCGCCACGTAGTAGGCTCGCGCAGCCCAGGAGCCAGCAGCGGCGTAGAAGACGACGGAGCTCTCAGGTCCGATGCCATGCCTCGAAAACGTGCGCGAGACGATGGCTGGACTGGGCAACGTGAACCTGAACCGCGCGTCCGGTTCCGAGAGCTCGTTCGGAATGTCGATGAAACCCGCTCCTGGCACGTGCTCGAGCCCGTACCCCGGCCGCCCCGATTCGATCGCGCGAGGCTGCGTCGGGTCCGGCTGGGGTCTGAACACGACGGTGACGTCGAAGATCCGAAGCTCGCGATCCTGCAGGTGCTCTGCCAACCACTCGGTCGAGACGAATCCTGACAATGCCATTGCTTGCTTCCTCGCTGCCGAAACGGCCCGGCCTTGAGAGTGTCTATCATAGTGGACGCCGATCGCAACCACTGCCGGCGGGTAACGCCGCAGCTCGAGGCACGGGGGGGCAGCGCCGAAGACTTGCGTGCGCTCTCGGGAAAATACTTCGGCGTCGTCTATCTGAACAGTGTCATCCTTTGGATTTCGGACAAGCAGCACGTGCTCGAAGAAATTCGGCGCGTGCTCAAGCCAGGCGGAAGCGTCGGCTTCACTACCGCCGCCAAGGACCGCGGCTGCTGACCCAGTACTCGACAACCTAGAGTTCTGAAATGGCTGCTAACACCGCTTGGGCGTGACCATCGGGTTTCACGTTCGTAAATACGCGCGCCACCCGTCCACCATGCAGTACGAATGTCGTGCGCGCGATCCCCTCGCCGCCGTTCTTACGCACGCCCCACACGCCGAACAAGTCTGCGACCTTGTGGCCCGGGTCGGCCAAAAGTGGAAAATTGAGTGAGTACTTGTCGCGAAACGCTTGGTGACTCGCGACATCATCAGGACTAATGCCAAATACCCGCGCCTTCGCCTCGAATGCTTGACGCGCATCACGAAACTCCTTGCACTCGATGGTGCAGCCAGGTGTGTCGTCCTTGGGATAGAAGAACAGCACGGTGGGCTTCTGGTCACGGCCATCGATCACGACCTCCGTGCCTTGGTCCGTTTGGAGCGTGAATTTGGGCGACGGAGCGCCGGTTTCCAGTTCAGGCACGAGTTTGAATCTCCACTTTTCGTTAAGCTGCCCTAGCGGCTTCGGTAAGGCGGCGTTTGGCTTCGGCTACGACGTCTGTGGGCAGTGGGCCAAGCTTGGCTGCGCGCACGTTGGCTCGTAGATGCTCGAGATCGCTAGTACCCACGATGGTCGTGTGTAACCCGGGATGTGACAACGTGAAACGCAGCACGAAATCGATGCGCGTCGAGCCATCGAGCAATTGGTCGAGGTTGGCCAATTGCCAGCGATCTTGCAGCTTTTCACTCGGCACCATGTAGTAGGTGCGCTGCCAATCCTCAGGGGTCCCGCGCGCTACGCCACCGCGGATGATGGTACCGGCTCCGGCCGCGGCGGCACGAGTGATCACGCCTTCATGCTCACGTTGCAGCGCAGAGTAAGGAATTTGAAAAGCGTCGAAGAGCCCGCTCTCGATCTGTTGCTCGAGATTCGGCAACACGCCCGAGACTCCGATGAAGCGCACTTTGCCCTCCGCTTTGAGTTTTGATACTTCTTGCAACGCGCCCTCCGCTTCGAACTCGGCCAAAGTGAGGCTGCGGTGAAATTGCACGAGATCGAGATAGTCGGTCTTGAGCAGCCGCAAACTGTTTTCAATGCCATGTCGAATGTTTGCCGCCGTATGCACGTGCTCGCCCTGCGCGCCACCCACCACGCAACCACACTTCGAAGCCAGGTAATATTCGCCACGACGGTGGGCGATGAAACGACCGATCCGCTCTTCGCTGCGACCGTAGTCGATCGAGGTGTCGATGAAATTGATGCCTGCGTCGAGCACGCCGTTCAACAGGCGTTCCGCTTCTTCGTCCGTAAGCTCCGGACCACGCGGAGCGCCGCGCAGTTCCATTGCCCCGTAGCCAAGCGTCGTCACTTCCAGACCGGTCCGCCCCAGTTTTCGCTTTTGTAGATCCGTCATGTTGCACCCTTTCTGTACGCGGCCATGAATGCCTGCCTCAGACCGCCCCCGACACTCCCCCGTCGACGTTGATGCTCGTTCCCGTGACGTAGCCGGCGCCCGCAGATGCGAGGAACACGATCACCGCGGCAACTTCGTGCGCCTCCCCGACGCGTCCGAGCGGCAGGTTCTTGCCCAGCGAGGCATAGTGTTGGTCGAGCGCCACACCCAGTTGTTGCGCCTTCCGTTCATGCTGAGCGCTTTTGATCAAGCCGACACACACCGTGTTCACGAGGATGCCGAATTCTGCAAGATCTTTGGACAGCGCCTTGGTCAGCGCGATGCCCGCGGCGCGGCTGACGGAAGTCGGCAGCGACTTTGCGCCGGGCTGTTTTCCCGCCGGAGTAGTCACGTTGATGATGCGGCCACCGCGCTGCTTCAAATGCGGTAGCGCGGCGCGCGTGGTTCGAATCGCCGCGCGCAGCTTCACATCCAGATCGGCATCCCAGGTCGCATCGTCGACGGCTTCGAAGTGGCCGGCTCGCCCCGTGCCTGCGTTGTTGACCAGAATATCGAGCGCGCCGAATTCTGACACGGTCGCACGGATCAGGCGCTCCACGTCGGCCGCGCTGGTGACGTCCGCAACTACGGGCAAGACCTGGGCGCCCACCTTCCGAAGCTCTTGCGCGGTTGCTTCGAGCACATCGGGCCGGCGCGCCGCAATTGCCACGCGCGCGCCATGCTCTGCGAACGCGAGCGCCGTCGCGCGGCCAATGCCTTCACTTCCCCCGGTGACCAGCGCCACCTTTTCTTCGAGTTGGAATCGCATGCTTGTCGCTGCCTCGGATGCCGGGGCGCATTCATACGCCTGCCTCGACTCTTCTATAATAGACTACGCGAGCTTTCAAGGGAATCCTTGCCCTTCAAGCCGCTGATCCCCTTGTCTTCGGCGATGCAAAACGGGCGCGCAGCGAAAGCGACCTTTCGAGCAGAGTTCGATGTCGTCACAGGCCGCGCGAATGCGGGCGCGCCTTGCCGGGGTTGACGGGCGTTGTCCGGCTCACGATTCGCGACGGCGAGCAGGTGATTCCAGGTATTGCTGAGCTAGCGCTGCAGTACGGTTGCCCATCCACGGTCAACGACCTGCTGCAGTTCAGCATCGCGACCATGCCGGGATTCGCGTGCTCGCGTTCGAAGCACAAGAGCGCGCGGTCTCCCATGTACTTCACCACGGTTCCCCTTACGGTGGTCGCTACCTTTCGATAGAACTCGTTTAGCGCCTTCATCGCCATCGCGAGGTTCAATCCGCGGGCGCAATTCAAATCCCGGGTCGCTCGACTCGCGCCGGACGCTTTTTCTTACGCACACTGGTCGTGCAGCGGGCATTCGTGCCGGTTTCGGGCGGGCCGCGCTGGCTCGGGGCAGCGAGCCAAGGAGGCCGAGCGCGGGCGCTCCCGAGCCCATTCATGAGGCTAGCCAACGCGCGCCTTTGCTGTTAAAGAAGACCAATGTCTATTTCAAAGGACTCGATTGGCCTGGCGGGCATGCCCTACAAGTGTAGGCGCTCGATGCCTTCAGGAGAATCAACATGACTCGAACGACAAAAGAACAAGATTCGGTTAGTTCCAGCGCGGAGCAAGCAGCCGTACCCACGATAAAGATACGCAGTCGGCGTGGCTTCTTGGGCGTGGCTGGGCAAGTTGCCCTCGGCGGCGCTTTCCTCGGTAGGGTCGGAAAGGCGGAGGCTGCACCCGCAGACGACGACTGGTACGTCAGGGCCGTCGATTTCCGACGCGGGAATCGCCCTTCGCGGGAGGACCGCGAGTTTCTTGCACGCACTTATCGCACGCGGACCGCACTCGCCCGTTCAGACTTCGAGGTGCCAATCGCGCCTCATCCAACGAACGGCGACGAAGCGCGCTACGAGAGCAAGATCGGCACCGACACACGCGGCCTGCCCCACGACGGGGAAGGCGAAGTCGATCCGGTGGCTTGGCAGAGCGCGGCGCGAGCCTTCGCTTCAAGGGATCCTGCGGACTTCGATCGCATCATCCTGGGAGGGAAACGCAAGCTGGTGAGTCCGGTGAGCACGCTCGCCGCCAACTTGATCGGCCTGAACCCTGCGCAGTTTGGCTTGCCTCCCGCGCCGGCCCTCGCCAGCGAGCAAAAGGCTGCAGAGGCCGTCGAGTTGTATTGGGAAGCCTTGCTCCGCGATGTGCCCTTCGATCAGTATGCTACGCATCCGTTGGCACAGGAGGCGATTGCGGAGCTCAATTCGCTTCCCGGCTACTCGCGAGCAAACGGACGCGCGACAGCAGAAAATTTGTTTCGCGTCACGGCGACTTACGTCGACCCTCGAGACCCGAGCGGGCGCACACCGCGTCATGTGTTGGTACCTGGCGTGGCAGAGGGGCCTTACATCTCGCAGCTCCTCTATCGAGATATTCCCTACAATGTCCAATCGATCAAAGCGGTCGTGCGTTCGCCGCTCCCCGGCAGCGACTTTCTGACCGATTATACGGAGTGGCTAGCGGTGCAGGATGGCCAGCCAGCGACCCGGACGACCCAATTCGCTCCAACTCTCAGGTATCTGTTCACGGGTCGTGACCTCGCCGAGTACAACCATGCTGGTAGCCCGCTTTTCTGGGGCGCTGCGCTCACGTTGGGCTCGTTCGCACCTCTCAGCCCTACGAATCCATACCTGAGTTCTGCCACGCAAGTGTCCGCGAACGGAACCTTCAGTCTCGGCTGGCTTCAAGGGTTGCTTGCTCGCGCCCAGTCACTGGTGATCCGCTCGGCTTACTGGCAGAAGTGGTTCGTCCACCGCACCGTTCGACCGGAAGCTTACGGCGGCCTAGTGCATCACCGCCTTGCCAATGGCAGGACGGATTACCCCGTGCATAAAGATGTTCTCAGGTCCAAAGCGGTTCAGCGCACCTACCAGAAGTACGGGACTTACTTGCTGCCTCAAGCATTTCCAGAAGGCGCGCCTTTCCATTCTTCGTATCCGGCTGGCTCGGCGGCGAGCGCGGGCGTGGCGGGCACGCTGCTCAAGGCATTCTTCGACGAAACCGCAATCATTCCGAATCCCGTCGTGCCCGATCCCACCGATCCAACTCGGCTCGTGCCTTACACTGGGGCTCCGCTTACGGTTGGCGGGGAGATCAATAAGTTGGTGTCAAACTATGCGGGCCGGACCACGGCAGGCATTCACTACGCGACCGATGCATCAGCCGGCATCGCGCTCGGCGAAGCAGTTGCGATCGCGCTGTTGCAGGACGAACGGGCGACGTTCGCGGAACCCTTCGACGGCTTCCTTCTCACGAAGTTCGATGGGACGGAAGTGGTAATCTGAGTTTCCGCACCGACGAGCCTTGACACGCAACTTGTCGAGGCTCGTCGACTTCCAAACTCTGCTTATCTGCTTTCGACGAGCGATTCACGATGCGCTGGGTGATCTCCGGATAGCGGTTCACGAACTGCTCGCTGCCGATGAAAGCCCCATTGTGCAAGAAGCGAGGGTCGCCGCGCGTGATGTAGATCAGCCCGCCAGAGGGCTCTTTTACGAGACGCGCGCAGTGCGTGGTTATGGTACGGTCGCCCAGTGGTCGACTTCTATTTCGGCAAGAACTCAGGAAACGCCGCGCGCTCCGCACTCGCGCTATACGAGCTTGAAGTGACGTTCGGGGCTCACCCTCTCGACCTACGCGAGCCCCGCAGCGCGGAATACTTGGCGCTGAATCCAGTCGGAAAGGTGCCCACTTTGATCGATGGCGCGACCACGTTGTGGGAATCGAACGCCATCAACTGGTACCTCGCCGAGAAGTACCCTCGAGCTGGCCTGCTACCGGCGACTCCGGAAGGCCGCGCCGCCGTGCTGCGTTGGGCGTTCTTTCAAGCCTCCCACGTGTCGCCCGCGGCCACGGTCGTTCATCGCTCGCTCAACCCCGCGCATGAAGACTGGTGGTCTTCCCGCCGGCCAAGCGCCAGCACCGAACAAGTGCGACTCCCAGACTACAAGCAGACCGTCGCGCAAGAGGCTGAGAACGGCCGGAAGGAGCTCGCGCGCTTCCTGCCCGTGCTCGAGGGCGCGCTCACGAATGCGGACTGGCTGGTAGGCGAGTACTCACTGGCCGACATCGCCTTCGCTCCGCACCTGGGCTTCCTGGTGCAGTACGGCTTCGATTTCTCTGGAACCCCGCGCGTGCGCGCTTGGCTCGAACGTATCCGGGCGCGCCCTGCTTGGCAAAAGGCTCACCGGTTGATCTTCGACGGCTACGCGCCATGAGCCCTGCGCACCGAGCCCCGCGTTTCCCGGAGCTCGACGCAGGTAGCTCCCGAATGAGTCGCTGCGATTTGAGCTACGGCTTCAGATGACCCTGTGGCGCGGCCCGCGGCGGTTTCGCCCGCGAGGCGATTCCTCCCGGTCAGGGAATTCGCAACTAGCTAGGCGACAAATCACGATCTCACCAAAGACCCCATCAGTGCGGGCGCTGGCACCCCGGTGAAGTGACGCGAGATCGCCCGCGACTTCTCGGACCGTGTATCAGGGGCGATCGCGATCCAGCAGCGCACCTCACGTCCGTGCAGGGTAGCCGGAGTGGGACGCCGAAGGCTGAGACGGGCGCGGCGGGAATTGTGACCATCAGGAAGGCATGACGCTTGCAGCTATTCCGCGTTGCTACGCGCTGATCTGCTTGCAACTGCTTGACGGGCTTGGTGCGAGCTCGAATGAACCGACCTTCAGACCACGAAACCCGGCCAACGTCGCATGTATTCTGCAAAGTCCGCGTTGAGATCGAGCCCGCGCAGCTGCTCGGTGGTCACCGGCGGGCGCAGCGGAGCGAACGACGGAGAGGCGGCCTGAACCGGCCAGTCGGGGTTGAGGATTGCAACGCGACCGAGTGCTATTGCGTCTGCGCCCAGCACCAGCAGTTGCTCCGCCTCTGCTCGAGTCCAAATTTTTCCGGCGACGAGCAGGGGGATCTGGCTCCCGATGACCGATTTGAACAGCGGAATGGCGTGCTCGCTCGGACGCTTGGCTGTGTTGTTCAGGGCCTCCCAGAGCGAGATGTGGAGAAAATCTGCCCCTCGGTCCGCCAGCCAGCGTGCAACCTGGAGCGATTCGTCGAGGTCGAGACCTTTGGCATTGCCGAAGTTCTCCGGGGAGAGGCGCACCCCGACGGTGAACGCGCGAGACGTTTGCTTTCGCACCTCGTCGAACGCGCGCAGCAAGAGGCGCGCGCGATTTTCTAGCGAGCCTCCCCATTGGTCGGTCCGCTGGTTCTGCACAACGCTGAGAAACTGGGTCAACAGATAGCCGTGGGCCCCGTGGATCTCCACGCCATGGAAGCCCGCGGCCTCGACACGCTGTGCTGCCCGCCCGAAATCGACAATCACGCGCTCGAGGTCTGGTTCCGAAGCGGCTCGTGCTCCCTCCAGTGCACTCGCGCTGAACGCAGGAAGGCCGCTCGCTTTCGTGTCCGCGCGGACCCCACCGTGGAAGATCTGCACTAGCGCTGCCGCTCCCTCGGCACGGAGCGTCTGGGCCAAGCGCTCGAGCCCAGGTAAGAAGCGATCATCGAAGACTGCGAGCTCTCCCGGCCAGCCCTGACCGTCAGCCGAGACGTGGGCCGCGCAGGTCATGACGGCGCCGAATCCACCGCGCGCACGCCTTCGAAGCCAAACCAGCTCGTCATCCGACAAGGTGCCATCCGCGTGACTTTGTTGGTTCGTCATCGGCGCGAGCACGACGCGGTTCTTGGCCACGAGGCCGCTCGGGAAATGTAATGGTTCGAAGAGTGAAGGCATTGAGGAACGGCAGCCTACATCAGTGGATCTGCTAGCGAGGCCGCCAATGCTGACAAAACGTCTCCGAACGGCGCAGCGAACGCGATCAGTGCGACTCTGGCTTGCGAGCGACCGCGACGATGCGGGTGCCCCGCTGAGGCACACCGTGCGCATCTCTCAGCCGCTCGAACTCTTCCAGAATCTCCCGTTCGGCCGCGCTTCGAAGCGCGGCCGGAATGCGCCCCAGATAGTTGCCGAATGAGCTTGCCTGCGCGAACTGCAAGGCGGCCTCGGCGCTCGGGTGGTGCGTCGCGTGCGGAACGAGTTCGAGAACATCGATCCGAAAGCCGGCTCGCAGGAGCAGCTCGCGCAGCTCCGTGTCGCTCACGTGGTACGCGAAACCCTGTTCCGCGTTCACCTGCGTGCGGTAGGGCTCCCGAGAGAGCACTCGCTTTCTGACTTCTTGAATCGTGTTCAGCTGGTTCTTGGCGCCGGTTGAAATGCCCAGGCGTCCACCAGCTACCAGTAGGCGAAAAATGCCCGTCAGCGGACGGAGCTTCTCGGGTAGCCAGTGGAACACGGCGTTCAGATACGTGACGTCGAAGGTTGCAGGTGCGAACTCATCGAGACGATTGGCGTCTCCCACCTTGAACGAGAGTTGCGCGCTTGCCCTCTTGCGAGCGATCTCGATGCGGAGTGGCAGAGGGTCGATCCCGACCACCGCGCCGATTGATCCAACGACACTTGCCGCGTACTCAGCGAGCGCGCCGGTGCCGCAGCCCACGTCGAGGACGCGCTGTCCCTTGGACAGGCCGAGCCGCTCGAGCAGTTCCGTCCCATGGCGAAACTGCCGATCTGCGCTGACCGTTTCGTAGTGCTGAGCCAGATCTGGCGTGTCGATCGTTAAGCTGATGGCAGTCATAGTCTTTCTCCGTTTCGCGCGTTGGGGCGTTACCCCAGCGTCACCTTGTCGCTGAGTCTATTATAGTGGATATGCATCTATTGAAGCAAGTCGGCGCCCAGCGCGAGTGGCAATGGAATATCCCTCCGGGGCGCTTCTCTGGTGCGCCTTGACCAGGTGTGTCCGTAATGATAGACGGGAGTCTCGTATTGGAGAGACAGTCTTTCGGGCAACATCGCACCACTGGAGCAGCTATGAGCAGCACGCCCGCCCATGCGTTGGACAGCCGGCGCACGGGCCTCGATCGAAAATGGCGATACCTCGCGTTCGCGGTGGTGGCGCTACTGGCGGCTTGGGGCGGGACCCACTTCGCCGCCGGCAGCGCCCCGGTGGTGCCGCCCCGCGTGGGCGAAACGCTGACCTTCGGGCTCTCGACCGATACCCCGACCATTGACCCCTCGATCACCGGGAGCGCCATCACCGCGCTCATCACCCGTAACGTGGTGGATTCGCTGGTCGGGCAGGCTGAGGACAACCGCTTCACACCATGGTTGGCGGTACGCTGGGAAATCAACGGCAACAACACTCGCTATACGTTCCACCTCCGCTCGGGAGTAACGTTCAGCGACAGAACCCCGCTCGATGCCGCGGCGGTGAAGTACAACCTCGAGCGGATCCTCGACCCAAAAACCACCTCCAGCTACGCAAAGTCGCTGCTGGGCCCAGTCGATAGCATTACTTTGCCAGACGATCGCACCGTGGTCATCTCGTACCGAGAGCCGTTTGTTCCACTGCTCCAGGGTTTGAGCCTGCCGTATCTTGGCCTTCAATCACCGAGCTATTTGCGATCCGCCCAGAACACGACCAACACCGTCGTCGGCTCTGGCCCCTTCGTCCTGGAGGCCTTCACTCGGGGCAGCGGCAGCCGCTTGAGCAAGCGGCCCGATTACAACTGGGGTCCCGGTTACGCCGCCCATTCCGGGCCGGCTCATTTCGATGCCATCGTTTTCAAGTACCTGCCGGAGGCATCGGTCCGATTGGGCGCATTGACCAGCGGCCAGGTTCAGGCGATCGACGATCTGCCGCCTGCAAATTTTCGTGCCATCGAGCACGACGATCGGCTGCAAGTCGTGACTCGGGAGAATCCGGGCATCAATCGCTCGTTTTTTCTCAACACTTCCAAAGGCCCGTTCGAGGACGTCCGGGTCCGTCAGGCCTTTCAGAGCGCGGTGGACGTCGCATCGGCAGTGAAGGCCGCCTACTTCGGCACCGTGAAACCGGCCGACAACATTCTCGCGCCGGCAACACTTTACTACGATCCGAAGGTCGCGACCCTGTGGGGGCTGGATCTCGCGAAGGCGAACCGGTTGCTCGATGAAGCCGGCTGGACGGAGAGGGACGCGAGCGGCGTTCGCGGCAAGCAGGGGCGACGCCTCAGTGTTCACTACGTCTACGACAGCGCTGCGGTTGGCGCTTCGGACATCACTCTCGCGCAGGCGATCCAATTTTCGGCCAAAAATGCCGGTTTCGATCTGCAACTCGATCCAGTGGACTCGGGCGGCTATGCGGCACGCACGGCCGACAACGACTACGACCTGGTTGCCTTCTATTTCGTACGCGCAGAGCCCGATATCCTGCGCACCGTGTTCCACTCGGCATATGTCCCGCCGAAGGGCGGCAACGTGACGCGCGTCAGCAGTCTCGACGAGACCCTGAGCAAAGCCGTCGGCGCTTCCGAAGCTGAGCGCAAGCGCCTTTACGGCGCGCTCCAGCGGGAGATCATCGAAAAGGCCTACGCCGTGCCGCTGTACGTCGCGGCCTATCGGCTCGGAGCCTCGAAGCGTCTGCACGGTATCAGCTGGGCCAGCAATGCAAAGCCGAACCTCTACGACGCCAGCCTCAGCCCGTAGCCTGGCGTCCTGGGGGCTTTCGCACCTCGGCGTGATCCTTACCGTGCTCTGGGGCGCGGGCACGATCGGCTTCCTTGCGGTCAAGCTGATACCTGGCGACCCGGTGGCGATCCTCACGGGCGGTGAGAACGTCGTGGACGCGGCCGAACGAGGCGTGCTGATCCGAGAGTATGGGCTGGATCAACCCCTCCCGGTGCAATATGCGCGATACCTGGGCGCCGCGCTGGCCGGTGATTTCGGTAGCAGTTACCAGTATCGGCAGCCGGTGAGCAGGCTGATCGTCGACGCGGCCGGACCGACACTTCAACTCGCGGGCGGCGCCATCTTGCTGGCCCTTGCCCTCGCGCTGACCAGCGCCCTCGCGACTGCGGGCTACCGGACAAGGCTCAGAACCATTCTGACCGGGCTCGAGCTCGCGCTGCTCAGCATGCCGGTGTACTGGCTTGGAATTGCGCTCCTTGCGCTGTTCAGCTTTCGGTTGCGATGGTTTCCAGTCACCGGTAGCGATGGGCCTTCGGCGCTCGTGCTGCCGATCATCGCCCTGAGCCTGCCGCAAGCCGCGCTGATCAGTCAGGTGCTCCGGGACGGCCTGGAAGAGGCACTGTCGCAACCCTTCGCCTTGACGGTACGAACCAGAGGTGTGAGTGAGACCGCGCTCCTCATCCGCCATGGCCTGCGTCACGCTGCGCTGGCCGCCTCGACCGTGACCGGCACGCTGACCGCCGGTCTGTTGGGTGGCTCGATCCTGACGGAGACGGTTTTTGGCCGCTCCGGCATCGGCCAGATCACCCTGCTTGCAATCAGGACGCGGGACATGCCCCTGGTGCTGGGATTGGTCATGACGTCGGCGTTGGTCTTCGTCGTCATTAATCTGCTGGTCGATGCCTTCTATCTCATCATCGATCCTCGTTTGCGGCGGGCGAAGGCCAAGGGATGAGCAGTAGTCTGAGCAGCGACGACACCCGGCTCCCGCTTTTTGGGACGCGCGTTGCCGGCAGGAGTCGGCGCCACCCTTGGCGCGCACCCGGTCTGCTGCTGCCGCTGGCATTCGTGCTGCTGTTCCTGGCGGCGATGGCTGCGCCGCAATGGTTCACCACGCGGGCGCCGGACGCCGTGGACGTGGATGCCATCCTGCTCCCACCGGGACTCAATCACTGGTTCGGAACGGACGAGCTGGGCCGAGATCTTTTCTGCCGGGTGATCTACGGAACGTCCAAGTCACTGACGATTGGCCTCGGCGCGACGGCGATCGCCTGCCTGGGCGGAATCGCTCTCGGTACCGCGGCGGCATTGGCTCCCGCGCTCTTGCGCAAGCTCTTGGTCCGGCTGATCGACCTTCTGCTCGCGTTTCCCGACCTTCTGCTGGCGCTGCTGGTGATCGCCGTGCTCGGGCGCGGCCCGGTCAACACCCTGATCGCGGTGGGGCTGTCGCATATTGCTCGTTATGCGCGGCTGGTCCGCGCGCAGGTTTTGCAGGTGAAGCTATCGGGCTATGTCGAGCATGCGGTGGCGCTCGGTGAGCACCCCTGGACCATCATCACGCGGCACATCGTGCCCAACACCACCCGCCCGTTGGTGGTGCTTGCCTCGATTGGCGTCGGGAGCTCGGTGCTCTCGGCATCGGGGCTGAGCTTCCTGGGGCTCGGAGTGGTGCCGCCCGAGGCCGAGTGGGGTGCGCTGCTGGCAAGCGGCCGTAACTTCATCGAGGTCGCGCCGTGGCTGAGCCTACTGCCGGCGACGGTGGTCGCGCTATCGGTCATCTCGATCACGCTTTTGGGTCGCCGGATACAGACTCTGCTGGCCAGAGGGGACGTGTCGTGACGGCGTCTTTCGCAGAGGATCGCCCAGAAGTCGAAGCGCTTCGGTCGGCAACGCGGCCACTCCTTCACGTCGAGGATCTGCGAGTGGTCTTTTCCTCTCCGCACGGGTCAGTCGAAGCCGTTCGCGGCGTCTCATTCTCCATTGAGGCAGGTCAGATCCTCGCGCTGGTTGGGCAAACAGGTTCGGGAAAATCGGTCACGGCCCGCGCTCTCGTCGGGCTTGCCGGGCCTAAGGCAGAGATCCACGCGCGGGCCATGACTATCGTCGGCCACGACGGCCGACACGTCGATCTCCTCCGTCTCACGCCACCCGCGTGGCGCGGAGTGCGCGGCCGTGAGATCGGCTTCATCCTGCAGGACGCGCTGGTCTCGCTCGATCCGCTGCGCACCGTCGGCCGAGAAATTGCCGAGCCGATCCTCGCTCACGAGCTGATGCCCGAACATGGCGTGGCCGCCGAGGTCGAAGGGCTGCTCGTCCGCGCTGGCATTCCCGATCCGGCCGTGCGCGCCGCGCAGTATCCGCATGAGCTTTCCGGAGGTTTGCGGCAACGAGCACTGATCGCTTCCGCGCTGGCGGCGCGGCCGCGCCTGCTGATCGCCGACGAGCCGACGACCGCACTCGATGTCACGATTCAGCAGCAGATCCTGGCGGTCTTCGCGGATCTAGCGCGCGCAGGCCACGCTGTCCTGTTGATCACCCACGATTTAGCAGTCGCGGCGCAGGTCGCGGATCGGATCGCCGTGATGCAGAATGGTCGAATCGTCGAAGCTGGTCCGGTGGGGGAGGTCTTGACGATGCCGGGTCAGGCATACACGCAGCAACTGCTGGCTGCGGTCCCCGGCCCGACCACGCGCGGGCGCTGGCTGGCGACCACGGGGGCCATGGCTCCGCGCGATGCCGTCGCCAACAATCAGCAGCCACTCCTCGAAGTGGCCGACGTTTCGCTCAGCTTCAGGCGTCCCGACGGCAGTCCGCTGCACGCACTTGCCGGAGTGTCGCTCGTCGTCCATCCCGGCGAGACGCTCGGCGTCGTCGGTGAATCAGGCTCGGGAAAGACCACGTTGGGTAAGGTGGTCCTCGCATTGCAACGAGCGGACCGAGGCGAGGTTCGCTTCGAGGGGCAGCCGTGGAGCACGCTGGCAGAATCGGCAAGGCGTCCGCTGCGCCCGCGGATCCAGACCATCGTCCAAGATCCGCTCGGGTCCTTCGATCCGCGCTACACCGTCGAGCGCCTGATCGAGCAGCCGCTGAGCCTGCGCGGGGACCTGGACCGGGCAGCACGGCGCCGCAGGATCGCGGAGTTGACCGACCTCGTCAGCCTACCGACAGAGCTGCTGGCACGGCGGCCGGACAGCTTGTCGGGCGGGCAGCGCCAGCGGGTCTCGATCGCCCAGGCGCTTGCCTCGGAACCCAAGCTGTTGATCTGCGACGAGCCGTTGTCCGCTCTCGATGTCATCACACAGGCCCAGGTGCTGGATCTGCTGATCTCGCTGCAGGGCCAACTGCGGCTGGCGATGCTGTTTATTTCCCACGATCTTGGCGTCATCCAGCACGTGAGCCAGCGCATCGCGGTGATGGAATCCGGCCAGATCGTCGAGACCGGTACTGTGGAGCAGGTCTTCGACAACCCACAACACCCCTATACCGGTCGCCTGTTGAGCGCGGTTTCGCGCTTGCCGAGCCACTGACGGCTCGAGCGCGACCCGCGCTCCGAGTCCCGCTCAGTAGCCTCGATCTGGATCGATCACGTTGACCAGCGGCTGGCCGTTGAGGCGCAGGCGCAGGTTCTCGGCGAATTTCGCCGTCAGCGTGGCCGCGGCGTTCGGCCAACTCCACGACAGATGCGGGCTGAGACGCACGCGCGGATGCGAATACAGCCAGTGACCAGCCGGCAGCGGCTCCGGTGTGACTGCGTCGAGCGACGCTGCGCCGACCACGCCGCTCTCGAGCGCTTCGAGCAACGCCTCTTGATCGATTAAGTCGCCGCGAGCAATGTTGATGATGTGCAGCCCCGGCTTGGCGTGGCGCAGGCTCTTGCGGTTCACGATGTGATGGGTCGCCTCGGTGAGTGGCGCGGCGATCACCAAGTGGTCCGCGTCACGCAAGAGTTCCTCGAATGTGTGCACCCGCTCCACACCGAAAACGTCGCCGTCTTGCGCCGAGCGCCGCAGCGCGCGCAGGTGGGCGCCGAACGGCAGAGCGCGAGCCGCAACCGCTGAGCCGATGGCTCCCAGCCCGAGCAGCGCGATGCGCCGACCGTGTAGCGTACCGAGCGGCGTGCGCACCGGCCAAAGCTCCGGCGGCTGGCGTAGCAGTACGGTGTCGAGCCGCTTCTCGTGCAAGAGCAGCAGCGCGAGCACCCACTCGGCGATCGGAATGGCGGCGACGCCGCGCGAGTTCGTGAACACGCGCCCATTCGCCAACCGCCGCAGGTCCAGGCCATCGATGCCCGTGCCCGCGTAGTGGACCCACGGCACGCGCTCGGCCAGCTCGTAAATCTGCGGGTTGCCCCAGGTTCCTAACAGCACGTCGCCGCGCAGGTCCGGCGGGAGCTCGCTTCCTTTTGGCACCGACACGACCTCGACTCGTGGCTGCAAATCCGGCGGGAGCTCGAGCGTGAATGGCTCGCTGAGCTGACTCAGCACCGTGAGTTCGCGCGCGCGCCGGGTCAAATGAGCACCTTGGTGCCGTCGAAGCGCGTGAATTGGAAACCCGAAAAAGGCTCGTGAAAGGTCAGCTTTTCGTCCTGCAGCAGAGCGATCGCCACTTCTTCGGAGTGTGGTAGCGAGCTAGCCGCATCCGATCGGAAATGGATCCCGCCCCAGTTTCTGCCCTGACCGATGTTCGTCGCCAGCTTGTTGAGCTCCCCGCCCACCGTAAGAGGCGGACCGAGATACGGGATGAGCTTGGTCGGATCATTCGGATCAGGCTGAACCGGATCCGGGATCACGAAGTTCTCGTCATAGAAGGCCTTCAGGATCGTTGCGCTCACTGCCGCAGCTGCCGAGGCGCCACCCGGATAAGAGCTGTGGTTCGGTGCGGCTTCAGGATAGGCCCCTGACAGCAGGTAGGTGCCCTGTTTCTTGAATGTTCGGGCGACCGCCTCCGAGCGCAGCGCGTCTTCATGAACCGGATAGTCGGCGCGCTTGGTCACCTGATTGTGGACGAGCCCGCCGAATGCCTCGGGACGCAAAGTTCGATGGACGAACCACTTCTGCCAGTAGTTCGCGCGGATCTCTTTCGAGGCTGCCAGTGGAATGTAGGATTGAATGTGTGGGAGCCCAAAGGTCGCCACGCCAAAGTTGGAGGTGGTGAGCTTGAGGTACGGATTGGTCGCGTTGAAGGGTACGCCCAAGCCGCCGGCCGAGACCGCCGTGCCGATCAGTTGCGAAGCGCCCCAAAAACCGGGGCTCGCGCCATGGGCATACTCAGCCAAGTCGCGGCCGGTCGTCGCGCGCCGCAGCGTCGCATCGAAAACCAATTTGCCCTTGGCGGGTTTGCCGTCTTGCGCCAGAAGCCATTCCTCGTAGCTCGTGTTGAAGTCGTTCACCGTGCCCGGCGCCTGAGCCCTGATCAGACCCGGGATACTCTGCGGGCCGTACGGGACGTCCTTCAGGATGAACTGGGAGATGTGTGGGCCGACCAAGACACCGAGTGGCACCACGTGGCGAACCTTGCGACCGCTGGGGTCGCTCGGATCGCGGTAGCGCGCACTGCCGCGAAACAGCTGCTCCGGCGAGACCCGACCATTCGCGTCTCGTGGTCCAGAATAGCCGGTCAAACGGCTCAGCTCTGCCGCAGCGGCAAGCACTAGCTCGTTTTTGGTATCGCTACGATATTCCTGAAAAGGAACGTCTCGCAGCAGCGCCATCCAGTAAGATTCGACGGCATCGGCAGCCCGCTCAGTGCTGGCCAGTGCGGGCGCCGGAGGGATTTGAAATTGCGGAGAAGCTAGCCCGACCAAATTCACCGAGAGCGTGCCGAGCGGTTGCTGCAGCCGGCGCGTGCCGCCAAGCTTGATGCGCTCGAAGTCGGCTGGGTCGCGGGTCTCCAGCGCGTGAGTCAGCGCCCCCCAAGCGCCGAGATCGACCTCTCCCTTTTGATCGTGAGGGAGGCCTCTTGTGTCGCTGCCAATCTTGTTCGGATAAAGCTGTTCATCGCCATTGCTCGGGTGCTGGGGCACTCCAATTTCGAAGTTGGCCGAGGCACGATCGACACGAAGTTGCAGGCTTCGGTGCAATAGCTGTTGGTTGGCGGCGCTGTGCTCATCGGTCACGGCGATACTCGCCCGTTCGAGAGCCTCCTTCCGTTTCTCGATCGCGTAAGCGCTGCCCGCGACGGCCGCGGTGGCAACTCCACCCCCTGCAGCGCCCAAGAACGTACGCCGGGTGAGTGCCCGGGCAATCGACGAGACGGGGTCTCGGGCGTGTTCACCCGGGGATGCGACGCGGCCTGCTGCTCCTTGCGGAGAGGTTTCGGGCGCCACTGAGACATCGTTTTCCCCTGATTTGTCGAACGCATCGTCGAGGGATGTTGGCTGGGTCATGGTGGCTAGCTTGTCCTTTGGGAGCGATCTGAATCGCGCTGTGGGGCACAGTCCTTCTGGACACAGCAACCCGCATCTTCCGGCGCCATTCGTGTCGTTTGTACTCTTATACGGGATTGTCGTCTATTATAAAAGACCGTGACGCAGGTCGGTGCGAAGTACGTACTTGACCATGAATGGATCCGGCCGATATTTGCCCCCAGCTCTGCCGTTGCTGACCCGTCTTTGCCCTTCTCTCTACACCGTTGTCCCTCTACAATAGGACCTAGCGAAAGCCTCGAGCTTCTCCGGTGCAGGCGTTGCGGTCCGTTGTATGCAGGTCCCTGGTTGGACGATGATGTCTCTTGGGCTAGGCACGTTTTGCGTCTTGGCGCGGCATTCTTTCGACCCGACCACGTAAGCTCACCACCGAAAGATCGGAAAACCGCTGATGGTCGATTGTGCGCACGGTCCCATCAGCGATCAGGCCGTGGCGCTCGAGCCGCTGGACCCGAAACCCATACACCTCGGCCAGGGATATGCCCGCCAATTCGAGGACGAGAGCATTGCGCGGGCCTATCACTCACGTCCGCCTTACCCATTGGAACTTTTCGAAGCCTTGGAAGCGCTATTTCCAGCCGGTCCTAGGTCGATTGTGGACTTGGGTTGTGGGACCGGTGAGATTGCCCTGGGAATGCTTGGGCGAGCGGATCGCATTCTCGCCGTCGATCCTTCGCCTGCCATGCTTGAAGTCGCTCGACGGCGGCTGGGTGGAGACCATCCGAGTCTGCACTGGGTATGCGATTCCGCCGAAGCTTTTTCGATTGGAGGTCCGCATTCGCTGGTGATCGCGGCCGAAAGCCTTCACTGGCTGGAATGGGGCATTGTTCTGCCCAAGATTGCACAATGCCTATTGCCCGGCGCGTGGCTGGCAATCGTGAGTGGACGCTCACTCGTCGACGTTCCTTGGTCTGCGGAGCTCGCTCCACTGATCCCACGGTTTTCGACGAACCGCGACTATCGTCCGTACGACCTTGCGACCGAAGTGCAGCGCCGCGGTCTTTTTGTCGAAGCGGGTCGGCGCTCCACTTTGCCCGTGGCGTTCAGCCAGTCAATGGACGACTACGTGGAGTCGTTTCACACCAGAAATGGTTTCTCAAGGCAGAGGATGAGTGTGCAGTCTGCCGCCGCTTTCGACCAAGCGCTGCACGAACTCGTCTCCAAGTATTGTCCGGACGGCACTGTTCGCGGCGAAACGTGTGCGGAGGTGATCTGGGGCGCTGCGCTTGCCCGCTAGGACTGTCAGGCGACGAGTCGCACGGCAGTCGCGCTCCCCGGGAGCATTGCGTCTATCGTGTTCGCTATGTTAGACATGGTTCTTTCAAGTGGAGCAAAGGCTCCGCTTCAGCCAGGAGACCTTCGAATGACCGCCGCGATCCCTGCCTTGAACGACGTGAAGCTTTCGACTGTCACCGCCTTGGCTGCGCATGTTCAAAGCCGCCCTGAAGCTGCGCAGACCACTTGGAAGGCCGATGTGGAGTGGACTGGAGGCTTCACTTCACGCGCGAAGGTTCGAGACTTTCCCGCCATCCCATCCGACGAGCCTGTCGCGCTCGGCGGTACGGACAGCGCACCGAACCCTGTCGAGCAGCTGCTGGCCGCGCTCGGGAACTGCCTGGCGGTGGGCTACGCGGCCAACGCCTCGCTGGCCGGTATCGCGATTCGCTCACTGCGCATCTCCCTCCAGGGGAACATCGATCTTCGTACCTTCTTGGGACTAATTCAAGGCAACGCCGGTTACGAGGCGATCCAGGTCACAGTGGTGTTGGACGCCGCCGCGAGCCCCGAGCGTCTCGATGAGTTACACAGGTCAGTGGTCGGAACCTCGCCGGTCGGTCACACGCTCGAGCGCGCCGTCCCCGTCACTTTCAAACTGACGCGCCCGGCGAACTGAGCGTGCGCGCATGCACTCGTCCGAGCCCGCGATAGAGCCCCCGCCGAACATCGTGCTGATCGTTGCCGACTACCTGGGCTACGGCGACCTCGGCTCCTACGGCGCGACTGACATCCGCACGCCGAACCTGGATCGCCTGGCCTCCCAGGGCGTGCGCTTCACTGACCACTACGCGGCGGCGCCGGTCTGCGGACCATCGCGTGCAGCTCTGATGACGGGACAGTACCCGGCGCGGCTGGGCTTCGAGGTCAACATCGGCCGGCCCGAAGACGGCCTGCCCGCTCGCCGCAGCCGGCTCGTGCCTGGGCTGAAGAAGGCAGGCTACACCAGCGCTCTGTTCGGAAAGTGGCACCTCGGTCGCGGGCACGACTTCGAGCCCGAAGCGCATGGCTTCGATCGATTTTTCGGGTTCCACTCGTGGACCATCGGCTACCACGACCACCGCACCCCGTCGGGCGAGCCAGGGCTGTATCGCGGCACGCGCGTGGTCGATGAGCCCGGCTACCTGACGGACTTGCTCAGCCAAGAGTCGGTGGCATTCGTGGAAGAGCGCCGCGACACGCCCTTCTTTCTTTACCTGGCCTACAACGCGGGGCTGCCGCCGTATCAGACCCCGGACATGGACTCCAGTCGATGGCAGGCTGCGTGGGACGTGAATCAGGCCGCGCGGGCCGATCTGGTCGCCATGGTGGAGTCGATGGACCGGGGCATTGGGCAGGTGCTGCAGGCACTCGAGCGTACCGGCAACACGCAGCGCACGCTCGTGGTGTTCACGTACGACCACGGAGGTCGCCACCTCGTGCGCTCCGAACCGCTGTTCCACGGCTTCCGCACGGTCTGGGAAGGTGGCATCCGGGTGCCGCTGATCGTCCGCTGGCCCGGACGTCTCGAGCCCGGATCCACCAATGCGCAACCCTCGATCTCCATGGATCTGATCGCGACGCTGCTCGACGCGGCGGGTCGCAGCGAAGATAGCGAAAAGCTCGACGGGATAAGCCTGCTTCCGTTCCTCAGCGGCGTGCGGGCGCCCGGGGAGCGTCCATTTTTCTGGCGCCACGGCACGCAGAAAGCGGTGCGCGTCGGCGCTTGGAAGCTGGTCGTGGACGGCGAGACGCAGCTATTGTTTCACCTGGCCACCGACCTCGGCGAGAGGCACGACCTATTCCGCGAACTACCCACCGTGGCACGGCGCCTGCGGGACGCGCTCGCGGAGTGGGAACGCGCGATGCTGGAGGGCTCGCCTGGATAACGCTCTGCTCGAAAATCCGCACTGAGACGCCGAAGGCTTTGCCGCGCCTCGACGACCCCTGTGACCATCAACCCAAAGGTCGAACTAGGTCCTGCGATCGAGACGAGTTCGTCGTCTCTCGATCGAGCAGGGCCAGCAGAATCAACAGGGCAAATGGGGAGAGGTAGTCTCCGCCGCGCTCGATCCACTCCCAGGTGTCTCGCAGCGTTCCAGACCACGGGTAGAGCAGCTCGGTTGCGATCTTCCAGTACGCGATCGCGAGCAGCAGGGCGCGCCAGGGGTGGATCAGCAACGCTACCCCGCTCAGGATCTCGACCGCTCCGACGACGTGCAAGAACGTAACTCCGGCTGGGACGCCGAGCGCGTGCCAGTGGGTGAGCAGGAGCTTCTTTTCCTGAATCAGACCGAAGCCGCCGTGACCGACGAGCAGCAGACTGATGGACACGCGGAGCACCCATGCTGCGACGCGGGCGCGCTCAGGCGGTGGCGGGGCAGGCTCGATGCGCTCGAACCAACTAGACGCCGCACGGCCCGCCACGAGCGCGAAAGCCAACGGTGGTCCGTAGTTCCCTCCGCGCTCCAAGAATTCCCACCAACCCATGCCGGCCGCCGGCCGCAAGAGCGCCGTGAAGATTGTCCAGCCCGTCATGTAAACGAGCACGGCGCGCGTCGGCCGGATGAGTGCGCTCAGCCCGAGCGCGATGTCGAAGGCGCCCACGAACGGCATCGACTTCCACGCAAACGCCGAGCCAATCCCGAATACCGAGTAAAACGGCAACCAGCCGGCCTTGGTCAGAACGCCCCAAGCTCCGTGCCCGATGAAGCACATGGCACAAGCGATCCGGAGGAGCCAATGCAACGTCGCTTCAGCGGACCAGCCGAGCTGCTCGACGCGCCCGGTTGCGAGGGCAAAGCTTTGCCGCACGGAACTCATCGTGTACCTGCCGCCGCTTGCCGCGCGTCGTCGAGCGCGGGAAGTCCGAGGTGATCGCGCAGCGTATGACCGCGGTATTCTCGCCGGTGCAGGCCGCGCCGTTGCAGCTCTGGCACGACCAGCCTGACGAAGTCCTCGTAGGCCACGGGCAGCGATGCGGGCGAGATCACGAAGCCGTCGCCCGTCTCTTCTTCGAATAACGCCTGGAGTTGGTCGGCGACTTGTTTGGGCGTACCAACGAGCTGCAGCAAAAGCCGGCTCTCGGCGAAGCGTTTGCCCAGCTGCCGCAGCGTCAGATTCTCGTCACTGCTGAGTTTCAGGACTTGCTCGAGTTGACTTTTGTGCCCGCGGTTGTGCGCGAGCGTGCCGAGAGGTTGGTCGAGCGGGTGCTGGAATAGATCGTGATTGATATTGCGTGAGAGCGTGACGAGGCCCAGCTCCGGGTCGGCCAGTTCGTGATTGAGCGCTTGCTTTTCGCGCGCCTCGGACTCGCTTTCAGCTACGAAGGGCATCACCGCAGGCAGGATCACGCAGCTCCTCGGATTGCGTCCTGCCGCCGCGACGCGCGTCTTCAGATCGCCGTAGAACTCCTTCATTGCAGAAGCGTTCGTGGGGCTCGTGAAGACCACCTCGGCGTGCCGGGCCGCGAAATCTCGACCGCGCTCGGAGGAGCCGGCTTGGATGATCACCGGGCGGCCTTGCGGCGAACGCGGTACCGAGAGCGGTCCGCGTACCTTCACGTAGGGGCCTACATGGTCGATACGCCGAACCTGGCTCGCGTCCGCAAACACACCGCGTTGCTTATCGAGCCGGAGGGCGTTCTGACCCCAGCTTGCCCATAGCGCGGAGGCTGCTTGAATGAAGTCTTCCGCGCGGGCGTAGCGCGTGTCATGCTCGAGGTGCTGCGCTAGTCCGAAGTTTGCCGCCTCGGAATCACTCGCAGACGTGACCACGTTCCAGGCGGCGCGGCCGCGCGTCAAATGGTCGAGCGTAGCGAAAGCTCGCGCCAGGTCGTACGGCTGGAAATAGGTCGTGGAACGCGTCACACCGACGCCAATCGAGCGCGTCGCCGCGCCGATTACGCTCGCCACGAGCAGCGGGTCGAGCATGGTCGCGCTTTGCCCGCCATGCTCGACCGTGTACTCGAAGCCGCCTCGGTATTGGTCGGCGATGCATAACACGTCCGCGAAAAACAGCAGGTCGAACTTGCCGCGTTCGAGCGTGCGAGCGATCCCCTGGTAATACTCGGGAGTTAGAAAGCCGCTGGCGTCGGTCTCCGGCAGACGCCAGGCTGCGTGACTATGAATGACCGGGTGCGAGGCGTGCAGGAAGCCTGCGAGGTGGAGCTGCTCGGAGCGAGAGGCCATGCCGAAGCATAACGCGCCTTGGTCTTCTTAACAAGACGCGCGTGCTGTCGGGTGGCGAACGGATCTGGCGAAATTTCTGATCCGGGGCGGATTTTGCGACTTGCGAATCGCGAATCGCGTGTCTATTATACGGGACTCATTTGAGCTAACTATCGAAAAGGAAAGGCACATGAGCACCAAAATTCGGCCACTCCAAGACCGCGTCATCGTCAAGAGAGTCAAAGAGGAGGAGACGACACGCGGCGGAATCATCATTCCGGACTCCGCCAAAGAAAAGCCAATCGAGGGCGACGTGATCGCCGTCGGCAACGGCAAGGTTCAAGAGAACGGAACCGTGCGTCGCCTCGAAGTCGCGCCGGGCGATCGGATTCTGTTCGGCAAGTATTCGGGAACAGAGGTCAGGCTCGATGGCGAAGAGCACCTCATTTTGCGCGAGGACGACATCCTCGGCGTCATCGGAAAGTGATTCAGGAGTAGAAAATGGCTGCAAAAGAAATCGTATACAAAGAAGAAGCGCGCAACCTGATCCTCGTGGGCGTAAACGCCCTGGCTGACGCCGTCAAGGTCACGCTGGGGCCGAAGGGGCGCAACGTAGTGATTGAAAAGAGCTTCGGTTCACCGACCATCACCAAGGATGGCGTGACAGTTGCCAAAGAAATAGAGCTCGACAACAAGTTCCACAACCTGGGCGCGCAACTCGTCAAAGAAGTCGCTTCGAAGACCAGCGATATCGCCGGTGACGGTACCACCACGGCCACCGTGCTCGCGCAAGCCATCTATCGCGAAGGTTCGAAGCTCGTCGCCGCTGGGCACGGGCCCCAGGAGCTCAAGCGTGGCATCGACAAGGCCGTAGAGGTGCTGGTCGAGCAGCTGAAAAAGAACGCCAAATCGACCAAGGATGCCAAAGAAATTGCCCAAGTCGGTACCATCAGCGCCAATGGTGATCAAACCATCGGCAAGCTGCTGAGTGAGGCATTGGAGCGAGTCGGCAAGGAAGGCGTGATCACCGTCGAAGAGGCGCGCAGCGCAGAGACATCGCTCGAAGTGGTAGAAGGCCAGCAGTTCGATCGCGGCTACCTATCGCCCTACTTCGTCACCGACCCCGAGCGGCTCGAGGTCTCGCTGGAAGACGCCTACATCTTGATCAGCGAAAAGAAGATTTCCAACCTCAAGGACCTAGTGCCCGTGCTCGAGGCGATCGCGCGCAATCAAAAGCCACTGTTGATCATCGCCGAAGACGTCGAAGGGGAAGCGCTCGCGACCTTGGTCGTGAACAAGCTGCGCGGTACTTTGAACGTGGCAGCGGTCAAGGCACCCGGCTTCGGCGACCGACGCAAAGAGCTGCTCAAGGACATCGCGATCCTGACTGGTGGACAGGTGATCGCGGAGGAGCTCGGGCTCAAACTGGAAAACGTGACGCTGTCCGATTTGGGTCAAGCAAAGCGGGTCAAGATCGACAAGGACAACACCACTTTGGTCGATGGCGCGGGCAAGAAGGATTTGATCAAGGGTCGCCAGCAAGAGATCCGCCAGCAGATCGAAAACACTACGAGCGACTACGATCGAGAAAAGCTGCAGGAACGACTGGCCAAGCTGGTCGGCGGCGTCGCCGTGATCAAGGTCGGAGCCGCGACCGAAACCGAGCTGAAGGAAAAGAAGGCTCGCGTCGAAGATGCCCTTCACGCGACCCGCGCGGCGGTAGAAGAGGGGATCGTCCCCGGTGGGGGCGTGGCCTTGTTGCGAGCGCAGTCCGCGCTCGACGCGCTCGAGCTGTCGCACGAGCAGGAGATCGGCGTGCGCATCATTCGCCGCGCGATCGAGGAGCCGCTGCGACAAATCGTCGCCAACGCTGGCGGCGAGGGCTCGATCGTCGTTCAGAAGGTCAGGGAAGGTGCAGGCAACTTCGGCTTCAACGCCGCCACGGGTGAGTACGGGGATTTGGTGGAGCAAGGCGTGATCGACCCGGTCAAGGTCGTGCGCTCGGCCTTGCAGAACGCAGCTAGCGTCGCTGGTCTCTTGTTGACGACCGAGTCGATCATCGTCGATAAGCCGAAGGAGGAGCGAGCCCCAGCGGCGGGTGCACACGCGCACGGCGGAGGCGACTTCTAGAGCTCGCTGACGTCTGGGTGAGGCGGCGCGACCGAGGACATCAGTTTTCGGCGCGCGCCTCACGCTGGCTTCGACTCAGCGATCAGTACCGAGCGTCTCGCGTGAAGCGTGCCATGTTACCCGCAAGTCCGAGCCACGGAACGGGACGCCGGATGAATCCCGCGGCTCGAGCGCGACAATGGGATCGGTGATCGAAGCGCGCGGATACTTGGCCATCGGCCCCTGCTCGGCGTCTTTGTTGTTATCCTAGTCGGCCTGGTCGAAGGAGTGCTGGGAGTGAGCTGACTCCGTTACCAGGCAACCGCGTAGGCCGGATCCAAGCGTGGCGAGGCCGCACCGGCGAAAACGCCGTGATCCCTGTCGATGCTCGCTGCCAACGTGTTTCCTCCGCTGAAGGCCGCGAGCTCTCTGACGTCGTGACCCCGGTCGCGCAGAGCTGACAGCACGTCACTCGGAATTCGGCTTTCTGCCAGCACTACGCCGGGTTCAGCTGTTCGAGGGTAGAAGGAAGCAGGCCAATGCAGCGACGTGACGGTGGGCACCTCGGTCGCCTGTTGCAGCGACAGCCCGAAGTCGAGCACAGCCAACAAGAATTGCAGGGCCCACTGATCTTGGGCGTCTCCGCCAGGACTACCAAAGGCTAGAAAGGCGCGGCCAGCTCGGGAAGCAATGGAGGGCGTCAGTGTCGTGCGCGGTCGCTTGCCCGGCGCGATGACGTTGGGGTGCTCGGGGCAGAGCGAGAACATTTGTCCGCGTGTTCCGAGCGGGAAGCCGAGCTCTTCGATCACCGGCGAGCCTTTCAGCCAGCCGCCACTGGGCGTCGCCGAAACGATGTTGCCCGCTTGGTCGATCACTTCGAGCTTCGTCGTATCCCCGTGCCGAGGATGCTCGGTCCTCGAGCGCTCGACGTCCGCCTGGTGACGCGCTCGGATTGCCGGATAGCCACCGGGTCTCAGTTCGAGTGAGGCGCGGTGCGGGTCGATCAGCCTGCGACGCTCGTTCGCATAGCTTTTCGAGAGCAGTCGATTGATGTCGACGTTCACGAAGCGAGGGTCGCCGTAATGAAACTCGCGATCCGCAAATGCCAGCTTGAGCGCTTCGATGATCAGGTGAAAGTAGTCGACGCTGCCGAACCCCAGCTTGCTGAGTTCGAAACCTTCGAGCAGCTGGAGCGTTTGCAGCAAGGCTGGCCCTTGCGTCCACGGACCGCACTTGTGCACCTGCACCCCGCGGTAATCGACCGCCACTGCGGGCTCCACCCGCGCGGAAAAGTTCTCCAAGTCTGCCAAGGTGAGCAGGCCAGTGTGAGCACGCCCCGTCGCGTCGAGCACCGCTGTGCCTTGCGCGAAAGCGACGATTTGTCGCGCGATTTCGCCGCGATAGAAGGCCTCGTGCGCTGCTCGCAGCCCGCGCTGTCGCTCGGAGCTGCTGGCCTCGGCCTGGATCAGGCGGCGAAACGTGTGCGCGAGCGCCGGTTGCTTCCAAACCTCGCCGACACGCGGCACCCGTCCGTCGAACAAGAATTTTCGTGCAGAGCTAGGCCACTCCCGGCGAAATCGCGGTGCTTGGCGCGCGATGGCGTCGCTGAGGTCGTCGTAGATCGGGAAACCGTGCTCTGCCAAGTCGAGCGCAGGCTCGAGCACGTCAGCCAAGCGCAGAGAACCGTAACGTTCCAGCAAGAGCAGCCAGGTGGCTGGTGCCGGTGGCACGAGCGCAGGCAACAGGCCATCAAAGGGGATCAGTTCCACGTCGAGGTTTCGAAAGTATTCGACTGTCGCGGCCCGCGGCGCGATGGCATCACCGCTGAGCGCCTCGATCTGTGCGCTACCCCGCTGCGACACGAGGATGGGGACCTCGCCACCCAAACCATTTTGCTGAGGCATCAGCACCGTCAACGCGAACCCGACCGCAGCTGCCGCGTCGAACGCGTTGCCGCCGCGTTTGAGCACATCGAGCCCAATGCCGCTCGCCAGGTGGTGCCCCGAGCTCACCACTCCGTGCGTCCCGGTGACCTGCGGCCTTCCACCTGAAGACCCCGTACTGCTCGTCGTCAAAAGCTGGCCGTGGCCGTCTGTCATTCGCCTTCACCCAGAACTCTACTATAAAAGACAGCCGCGAGCCAGGTCATCGTGGACTTTGCGGAAGCACGCGTGCGACAGTTTTTTGCGAAGAATGTCGCTCATCGCTTTGGCACTGCTGGGCTTTGTCGCCTCCGTCGTGGCTTCGGTAACCGGCGGTAGCTCGCTGATCACCGTTCCCGTATTGATGCTTTCTGGCATGGCTCCGGCAAACGCTGTCGCGACCAACATGCTCGTCCTCACGAGCCTGTCAGCGGGCGCGGCTGCTCGATTCCGGAAGGCGGGAACCATTCCGCGACAACCGACTCTCGGGTTGGTCGCGCTATCAGTCCCGGGCTCGATGCTCGGAGCCCTCTTCGCGGTTCGAATGAATGAAGACTTCCTGCGCGGCGTAGTGGCGGTAGCGATGGTAGCGATGACCCTGCTGATCCTGCTGCAGCCAGACTTCGGTCTCCGCCCCCGAGTTTCATCACGTCGTCGCCGCATTTGGGGGTACGCGGTGCTCGGCGTCTGGTCGATCTATGGCGGCATGTTTTCCGGAGGATACGCCACGGCGCTCACCATGGGCTGCACCGCCCTTCTGGGGCTACCTTTGCTGGATAGCGTGGCGGTCACGCGTGTTGTCAATCTAGCCGGCTCACTGGCTGCTACACTCGTCTTCGTATCCCAGGGAAAGGTCTACTGGACGATCGGCTCGGCGATGAGTCTCGCTGCGCTAGGAGGCGGGTGGGTAGGCGCCCATCTCGCGCTTCGATGGGGGCCACAAACCGTACGCCGTTTATTGTTCATTAGCACTGTGCTCTTGTCCGGAAAGCTCCTCTACGACGTTGTTCGCGCTCATTCATCAGTTCGTCGCACTCCACGTGAGCTGGCGCCCAACCAAGAATAGCCGGGTTCCTCGTCAGCCCCCCTGAATCCGGCCGACCGTTGCCCCACTTGTTCGACCGCAAGGCCGCGGGTGCATTGGAAGCGGCTCGAGGGCGAGTCGCTGGCAACTCGCCATGCTTCTCAGGCTGGTTTGCTCGGCTCGATCGTGAGGGCCAGCGGTACTTCAGGCTCGGATTCGCTTTCCGGGCGCGCTCCGCTGCTCAGGCTCAGTCGGTCGGCACCTCGCAGCTCGGGAAATAGCAGGGCCCAGACGGCGACCACGACGCACGAGCCGAGCCCGCCGAGTACGACTGCCGGCACGACACCGAGCAAGGCAGCAAGCATTCCCGACTCGAACTCGCCGAGCTCGTTGGAGGCACCGATGAACATCATGTTGATGGCGGCGACACGGCCGCGCATCGTGTCTGGCGTGTTCAGCTGCACGAGCGCGTGGCGAATGTAGACGCTGCCCATATCGGCTGCCCCCGCGATAGCGAGTGCGACCAACGAGAGTGTGAAGTGCCTCGACACCCCGAATACGACCGTAGCCACGCCAAATACCAGTACGCACGCGAGCATGATCGCGCCTGAGCGGCGCTCGATCGGTCGATAGGCGAGTGCGAGTGCGACTATGAGTGCACCCGCGGCCGGAGCGCTGCGCAGAAGGCCCAGGCCCTGCGGCCCGACATGCAACAGATCCCGCGCATAAATCGGCAAGAGTGCGACTGCGCCGCCCAAAAGCACTGCGCACAAATCGAGCGAGAGCGCACCTAGAATGATCGGTTGGTGCCTCACGAACCGCCAGCCGGCAACGAATTCAGACACCGAGATTTCAGCGCGCTTGCGCGTGGTCTTCACGCGCATCGCCAAGAGCACGGCGAGGGAACCGAGTTCGAAAGTCACGGCCGCGCCGTACACGAGCCCGCCCCCGCCACTCGCAAACAGCACCCCGCCAAGGGCCGGTCCGCTCACCACCGAAATCTGCCAGATGGAGGAGGTCCAGGCGACCGCACTCGGGAAATGGGTGAGTGGCACCAAGTTGGGCGTGAGCGACTGACTCGCCGGCGCTTGAAACGCGCGCGCGGCCCCCACGAGAACGAGCAGCGCATAGATGAAGCCGATCCGGTGAAGCGTGTTGCTTTGACCGAGCAGCAGGAGGCCGAGCGAGCTCAGCGCCAAGAGCGAATGGCAAACGACCAGGACGCGGCGTCGTTCGAACCGGTCCGAGGCTTGGCCCGTCGCGAAGGAGAGCAAAATCGCTGGCGCAAACTGAGCCAGACCGACGTAGCCCAAGCTCAAAGCGCTGCCCGTGAGCGCGTACACCTGCCAGCCAATCGCCACGCTTGCCATCTGCATGGCGAGCGTGGAAAGGAGCATTGCCAGCGCGAACAAGCGAAAGTCCCGGAACCGCAGAGCGCTGCCAGGGCGCTCGGAGCTCGACTCGCGCGCACCGCTCATGAATCGCCCTCGTCTGCAGCCGCAGGCAAATGGTTAGCCATCGGTCTTGTTTATAGGACGTCGAATGGCAACGCAAGCAAGGCACCTGGACATTTGTGCTGCGCCGCAGCGCACGAATGTGGCAACTCCTGTATAGTAGACCTTGTGATGAATTCGAAAGACCCGGTTCCTGCGGTTCTCTGGCGGCACGTAGGGCGGGCACTGCTCGTCTCCGCCGTGGCACTGACTTGTCACTCCCGAAGCACGGCTTCGCCGCGCATCTTCCCAACGGGCGTCACGGTTTACGACCCGTCGCGCGCCTACAACAGCTTCGTCTGCTTCAGCGCCCTCGACGGCAAGACGCACCTGGTCGATATGGGCGGCAATCAAGTGCACGAATGGCCGTACCCTGGGCTGCCCGGTGAGGTCATCGACCCGAAACTCATCGGCGGGCAGCGCGGCCACGTGCTCCTGCAGATCGCCGACGGATCGGACACTCGAGGCGGGATTTTCAGCAATGGTACGGTCGGCGAGCTGGATTGGAGCGGGAAGAAAGTTTGGGAATGGGGAACCCAAGCTCCCGGCGGTGCCGCTCGCCAAAACCACGATTGGGCGCGCTTGGCGAATGGCAATACCTTGCTCTTGGTCACCCTGCCACGTCCGGTCAAAGACCTGGGACCGAAAGAAGTCGGAGACCAGGGGATCTACGAAGTAACGCGTGACGGCAAAATCGTTTGGCAGTGGGCTGCCGGCGATCATCTGAAGGAGTTTGGCTTTTCGCCGGAAGGCCTGCGCTACTTGCGCGAGCGGGTTGCGCGAAATCCGATCGAGATTTGGGGCTACCTGGAGATCAACGACATGCAGGTACTTGGTCCTAACCGCTGGTACGATGCCGGCGATCAGCGGTTCAACCCCGACAACCTGATGATCGATTCTCGGAAGGGAAACTTCATCGTCATCATCGATAAGAAGACGGGCAAAGTCGTCTGGCGACTGGGGCCGTATTTCCCCGGCAGTGAGTACGTTCAAGATCATCGCTTGCACGAGAAAACCGTGCCGCGGCCAGTCGATCAGTTGTCGGGGCAACACGACGCACACTTGATCCCGAAGGGCCTACCGGGAGCGGGAAACTTGCTGGTCTTCGACGACCAGGGCGGCGCCGGCTTTCCGCCGGCAGCGCTCGGCATCTATGCGGGCTCTCGCATTTTGGAGATCGATCCACTCAAGGGCCAGATCGTCTGGCAATACACGGGCGAAGATTCGGGGCGCCCGGTATGGAGCTTCTTCAGCTCCTTCGTCAGTAGCGCGCGCCGTTTGCCGAACGGCAACACACTGATCGACGAGGGCATGGACGGCCGCGTGTTTCAGATTACGCCAGGTGGCGATATCGTTTGGGAGTACGTGAATCCTTATCCAGGGAAATCGACCGTGAACGGTAAGCCATTCCTAAACAGTCTGGTCTACCGCGCTCAGCCTGTTCCGTACGATTGGGTCCCGGAAGGAACGCCACACGCTGAACGAGCGGTGCCAGAGCCTGACAATGTGAAATTCAAGGTTCCTCATTAGGGCGCAGCTTGGCATGCGTCGAGCGACGGGTCGCGGGGCCCGTCGGTCGCGGATGAAAGCTCGATCTGCGTGATCAGATCACCCTCCAAGGGCAGGCGCACTTCGACCTCGGTTCCCACTCCCGGCTCACTCGAGCACTTCACGATGCCTCGATGTCCGCGGACGATCGAGGCGACGATGGCGAGCCCGAGCCCGCTTCCCTCTCCGGCCAAGCGCGTGGTGAAAAACGGCTCGAAAGCCTGCTGTCTGACGGTAGCAGTCATCCCTGGCCCATCATCAATCACTCTGACGACCGCGTCGGCGCCGTCCCGGCCCGCATAGATTTTGACGCGGCCTTTCTGACCGACGGCGTGCAAGGCATTGTCGGTCAGGTTGACGAGCACCTGCTCGATCTGACCTGCTCGAGCCGGCAGTGGAGGGACGGGAGCGAGGTCGGATTCGAGCGTGACGCCTGCCGGCACTCGCGGAGCGAGCAGAGAGAGCGTTTGGCGCACGACGCCGTGCAGATCGAGCAGCTCTACACCGCGCTGCGCCGCTGACGTTAGATTTTGCAGATCGCTGATGATCAGCTGAGCGCGGCGCGCACCCTCCGCAATGTCCGACGTCAAGCGCCTGAGGTCCTCGGAAACGAAGCGCAGATCCTTGTGTTCGGCGAGCTGGGTCAGCGCGTGCAGCTCGTCGGCGCTGCGAGCACGCCCGTCTGATAGCTCGCTCGCGACGCGGGTCAGAAATTCACCGTAGCGCTGAAGCGGCACCATGTTGCCTGCAATGTAGTTGATCGGGTTGTTGAGCTCGTGCGCGATGCCCTTGACCAGGGTCGCGACCGAAGCCATTCGCTCGGAGCGAACGAGCTCAGCCTGGGCGGCTCGCAAGGCGTCGAGTGTTTGGACGAGCCGTGAAGAGCGCGAGCGGAGGTCCGTATTGATCTTTTCCAAAAATTCGGCTTCACGGAGCCGGGCCACCAATTGGTTGAAACTCCGCGCAACCGCGGCAACCTCGTCGCGACCGGAGTCGTCGAGTGCCACTTCGAGATTGCCTTGCCGGATCTCGGCGATCGCCCGCACGGACTGTTCGAGCGAGCGCGAGAGCTCCCTGGACAACGCAACTGAAAAGACCCAGACGATCATGCCCAGCGAGGACAGCTGCAAGACGGGTCGAATTTCGGGCTTCAATTCGTGTGACACATAGAACATTCGCTCGAGAGGTAGGTAAGAGAGAGCCAACGCGAGGCCACTGCAAAGGATGCCCAGCACCAACATGCGGCTGCGAACGGAGCTCGAGCGGCGCAGCACCCAAGCAAGGCCGTCCGCCAAAGTGAAGGAGAGAGTGGTGAAGGCTAGACCGAGGGACAGCACGACCAGCCAACCGCAAGGGAATGCCAGGTTGCGCAGCGAAATATCCATGGGGCCGAGCGGGAGCCGCGTGTGCGCAAACACGAAAACGAGCAATGCCTGGCCCGCAACGAACGCGCCCGATGCCAAAACGAATGCCGCCAGGCGAAAGGGCCACTTGCGACCAGGCCACTTTTCCTCGAATCTTGGCAGCTCATGGAGGCAGAAGGCGCCCGAAGCCAGCACGAACACCGTAAGCTGGCCTGCTTTCAAGAACAACATGTACGGCGGAAATGCAAACAGCACTGCTGCTATCAGCGTCAGCCAGTGCTGCAGGGGAACCTGCCTCACTTGAATGTTCCGACTCGCGGCGCGTCCCAGTAGAACGATCAGCGAGGGAAGCGACAGGGCGATTCCGCCGTGAACCAAGGCAACGTAGACGAGGGCCCCAGGGCCAAGAATGGCGATGGGCCACAAGATATGTTCCAACGCGACTGCGCCGAGTCCGATGATGAAGGGGCACCACCATACCGACCACGCGCTCGTGCGCCCTCGTTCGAGCTTTGGTAGATCGGTAACCAGTGACCAAACCAGGAGCGTCGGCCAGGCGGCGCTCACGGCGGCCTTCAATTGCCACGGCACGAAGCCATGAAAGACAAGTGGAATCACCCACAAGCTCAGAAAAACTAACAACAAGATCGTGTACCTGAGTAGGGTAATCATGTGATCTCGAGCCTCTTCAACCGGTCGTTGAGGGTGGTGCGTGGGATGCCCAGAATCCGCGCTGCCCGCGCCTTGCTGCCCCTGGCGGCGCGCAGGGCACTCTTGAGCGCTTCGGCCTCGGACTGTTCGATCTCTTCGAATATCGAGCCGCCGCGCGCCTCTGGGGTGGACGGAGATGAAACTGTTCCGGCCATCATGTCGAAGCTGAAGTCGTCTGGCTGCAGCGGGAAATCGTCGTCGGCCAAGACCACCGCGCGTTCCACCGCGTTCTGCAGCTCGCGCACATTTCCGGGCCAGTCATAGCGCGTCAACGCCTCGACGGCGCTCTCTGACAATGCCAATCGCTTGCCCAGTTGCCGGCTGAAGTGAGCCACGAAATGTTGCGCGAGAGTCGCCACATCTGCTGCTCTCGCGCGTAAGGGCGGGATATCGATGCGCACGACGTTCAGGCGATAGAACAGATCTTCGCGGAATTGCTTGGTCAACACCATCTGCTCGAGCGCCCGATGGGTCGCTGCAATCACACGAATGTCGGTCTTCAGTGTGCGGCTGCTCCCGACTCGCTCGAACTCGCGCTCTTGCAGGACACGCAGCAATCGCACCTGAACGGCGGGTGAGACGTCCCCGATTTCGTCGAGGAAGAGCGTGCCCCCGTCGGCCTGCTCGAAACGCCCGAGCCTGGTCTGCCGCGCGCCGGTGAATGAGCCCGCCTCGTGACCGAAGAGCTCGCTCTCGAGAACACCTTCCGAGAACGCCGCGCAGTTGACCCGAACGAACGGAAACTCCGCGCGCGCGCTGCGCCGATGGAGCTCGCGCGCAACCAGCTCTTTGCCCGTGCCGCTCTCGCCACGAACAATCACCGTCGCGTCCGTGCGGGCGACGCGATCGAGTACGAGAGCAAGCGACGCCAGCCCGCCATCGAGTCCGACTAGTCCCGAAGGATGACGTTCCTCGAGCTCGGCGCGTAAGAGCTCGCGTTCGAGTCCGGCGCGAGCCTGCGCGCACCGGTGCTTGTGGGCATCTAGGCCTGCCCGAAGCCGCAGTCCCAATTCTTCCCTGCGCCAGGGCTTGAGCACGTAGTCCTGAACTTTTCCGACGGTGATGGCTTGAAGCAAGAGGTCACGGTCCGCGTACGCGGTCAGCAGCATGCGCGTGATGTCAGGCCATCGCGCGGCGGTCTGCGTGAGTAGCTCGATGCCGGTCATCGGGGCCATGCGCTGGTCCGATGCCAAGACGCCAATCTGTTCGGTCTCCAATTGAACGAGCGCTGCGTGACCAGTTTCGGCGGTCAGTACGCGGAACTCTTCGTCGAACGTGCGTCGAAAAAGATCCAGGTTCGCCCGCTCGTCGTCCACGTACAGAATGGCAGGTTCCATGGGGCTTCAGTGTACCCAAGGAAGCACGCGCCGTGCCGAAGCGTTTATCGGCGAAGTTGCCGCTCGAGCGACGGAAAGCGACGTTCACCGACGGACAATGACGTAGGTCCGGAGTCTAGGGCTCGGACGGTGGGGTTTGCCCGGGTCGGTAGGGGTTCAAGTTATTCGTATACAGCGCGGACGCTGGTCCGACCTTGTCGCGCTGCAAATCCCCCTCGCGAGTGAGCCAGTCGATCCACATTTGTACGTCTTGGTCCGCGAGTAGCCCTCCCTGCGAGCGGATCCCAACGCTGTGCCAGAACTTGGCCAGCGTCGGGTCCTCGCCCCGGTTTCGTCGTTGCAGAATATCCCGAAGACGGGAGCGCACCACGTCCGGCGGGGTCTTGCGTGCCCACTCGATGGCACGCGCGGTCGACGCCACGAATTGCCGCGCAGCGTCCGAATGCTCGGCAATGAAGCTCTTGCGCATCACGTAGGTCGTCGCATTGAAGTTGCCGAACAAATCGCGGTCGGTAAAGAGCGGCCGGAGCCCTCCGCGCTCGAGGGCCCGATCGCGGAGCACGCCACTCAACCCCGCGATGTCCACCTGACCCTGACGCAGGGTCTGCTCACTATTTGCCGGTGGTGTGACCACGAGCGTGACCTGCTTTGCTTGTTCGTGGCTGACGTTGCCTCGTCGCAGCCACTCGCGAATCATGAATTCTGCGTGCGCCCCTAGGGTGTTGACCGCGAACTTTTTGCCGATCGCGTCCCGAGCTAGGTGAAGGGGGCTATTTTCCAACACGAAGTATCCGCCCCACGTCAGGTCATCTACGCCGCTAGAGGCCAGCACTTGCTGAATTGGAGCGCCTGCTGCCAGCAATTTGATGACGGAGCCTGTAGCCGCAGAGCCGAACTCGACGTCGCCGCTCGTGACGGCCTGAATTGCCTCCGGTCCGCCAAGAACGTTTCCAACCCACTTGAGCCTGAGTGGTGCCAAGTAGCCGAGATCCTCACCGAGTTCCGCGAACGAGACCGCACCGTGACTGCCCAGGTAGCGAAGCTCCTTGAGCTCGACCGACGCGCCAGTGCTATCGGCCTGTTCTGGAGCTCGATTGCACGAGAGAGCAAGTGCGAGCAGGACCAACAGGAAGCATCGGTGCATGCCAACATCATAGAAGGAGACCGGTGTCTTGTAAACAAGACTGGCTCGCCGCCACGACTCAATGGGTTTGCATGTGCAGCTAGGCTAGGGTGCCAGCTTACGCAGCGCCGCTTGAACCCGCTGATTTTCCGCGGGCAACCCGATCGAAATGCGAGTCCAATTCGAGAGCGGCGGAAATGCGCGGCCGATGTCGATGCCCTCGCTCGCCAGTCCTTTGGCAATTTCGGCTTGCGCGAGTCGGCTCTCGAAGAAAACGAAGCTCGCCCGCGCATCGCTGTGCTTCAGCTTGAGATCGTCGAGAACTTGGTGCCAACGCGCACGCTCGACACTCACCTGGCCGCGCACGCTCGCATGGTATGCCCCATCAGCCACGCTCGCGGCGGCGGCGCGGACCGCCAGGCGGTTGAGTCCGTGCGAGCTGCCCAGGCCCCGCTTGCGCAGGTCCGCAGCCAATTTGAGCGGCGCAATCGCGTAGCCGAGCGGTAGCGCGGCGAGTGCGTGCAGCTTGGAAAAGGTGCGGAAAACGAGCACGTTGTCGCCCGCGCGGACGCGCTCGACGGCGGTGCGCTGAGCGAGTTCACCCGTGTAGTCGAGGTAAGCTTCGTCCACGATCACGAGCGCCTTCTGGGCGACCTCAGCGACAAAGTTCCTGAATTCGGCGGAATCGCTCACCGTGCCCGACGGGTTGTGCGGGTTGACTAGAAACACTGCGCGAGTCCGGCTACTCAGCTTGCTACGAAACGCGGCGAGGTCATTTTCCAGCCTCGAATTCAACGGAACCGGGACGCCGACGCCGCCCACCGGCCGAGCCGCGTCGACCAGCGCGGGGTAGCCCGGAACGCTGTACAGGAACTCGCCACCGGGTCCGCCTTGCAGACCGAGTTGGACGCCGAGCGGCTCTAGAATTTCTCCGAGGATCACCTGCTCGTCCGCCACTTGCTCGAATTGTGCGAGCTGGCGGCTCAACGCCCGCGCTTCGTCTTCGGTGTAGCGCTCGAAGCCGCGTAGCTCCAGGCGCAATGCCTGCGCCACGCGAGGCGACGGACCGAACGGATTCTCATTGAGCGAAACGTTGATCCGCGGCCGGCTGGCAACGGTGGCCGGCGCCGCCCACGACGACCCGGGAGACCATGACAACGCCGCCAGTGCCGAGCCGGCGCCGTGCAACCAAGCTCGGCGCCCGAGTGATCTTGCGTGGTGGGTGGTCACGTGGCTCCGTCCGTGCATCACCTTGGCGTGTAACGACCCTCGAAGGCAAACTCACGCGCGCTCTTCCGTGCGTTGGGCTGCTCCTTCTCCAGCAAGTCAGGCGGTAGTGTGTCGCGTTCGCCCGGATAACCAATGGCGATGCCAGCCATCGATTCGAAGTCTTCCGCCGGCACGCCGAGCGCCTGATAGGTAAGCTCGTGGTGAATTCCGCCCATCGCCCGAGTCGACAAGCCGAGCTTGTGGGCTTGCAACGCCAGCGACTGCCAAGCCGCACCCGTGTCGAACGCTGCAGTCCGGAGTGGCGCGCCCGTCTCTGGATGGCGGCGCCGCGCAAACACGAACACCAGCAGCGGCGCGCGCGATGCCCAGCGCTGATTGGGTTCCTTCAACAATTGGCGGGCCGTAAGCAAATCCTCCGGCCGACTTGCGTAGACGAACAGCCACGGCTGCAGATTGCTCGCCGATGGCGCCCACCGCGCAGCCTCGAACAGAGTACTGATTTGCTGGCTGGTCAACGGGCGGTCCGACAGCGCGCGCCGGGACCAGCGCTCCAAGAACAGCTCGTCGACCTCGGCTTCAGGCTGACGAGCAAGGGGAAACGTCGAGATTTTGGCGGCTGCTTGGGCGGTCATGAAAGGCTCTTTCTTGGGGAGGTTTAGCTGGATTGAATCTTGGGCGCGAGGCATGGATCGGGACCGGACTATTCTTCCGAGTGCGCATCAAGAAGCGCAGGCAGCAGGCTCATGTCGTCGAAAACCGCGGTTGCCCCGGCCGACATCAATCGGTGACGAGGCGTGCGCCCCGCGTAACCGAAGACACTCATGCCTGCAGACCGAGCAGCAGTTACGCCAACGGGCGTGTCTTCGATGACGGCAACGTGCTCTGGGGAAGCACCCATTTCCGCGGCGGCGAACAGAAACACGTCCGGTGCCGGCTTTGCGTGCGCCACCTGAGTGACGCTGAACAATCGACCTTCGAAATGCTCGAGTAGTCGCGTCAAGCCCAGCGTTGTTCGCATTTTGTCGTGATCGCCGCTGGAAGCGACGCACATGGGCAGATGAATTCGAGACAAGGCAAGCTGGATCCCAGGAACCGGCAGGAGATGTTCGTGCAATAGCTCCACGCTCCGCTCGCGGTACCGCGTCGCGAAGTCCTGGGGCGGAGCTCGACCCAATAGCTTCTCTGCCAACGCCAGGCAGTACCCCCAGGGGTGCCCAACGAATCTCTCGAACATGTCCTCCAAGGTCAAATCCGCGCCCAGGTCGACGAGCATGTCCCTAAGCACGGTGTTGGTCAGCACCTCGCTATCGACGAGCACACCGTCACAATCAAAGATCACCAACTCGAACTTGGACATGTCGTGAAGGCCTGTAGACTTAGTCCTCATTCAAATCGCGAAGTCTGGAACGCTGGCAAGGCTCAGCTCGCTTTGCTCGCCTGCTCGTGTCCACTCGCGTAGCGATTGGCCGGCCGCTCGAGGCCGTAGTGCTCGCGCAGGGTTTTGCCGGTGTATTCGCTGCGGAACAGGCCGCGCTTCCTGAGGATCGGCACGACGTGGTCCACGAATTCCTCGAGGCCAGAGGGGAGGAGCGGCGGCATCACGTTGAAGCCGTCGGCGGCGCCTGCGTTGAACCATTGCTCGAGTGTGTCGGCGATTTGCTCCGGCGTGCCCGTGAACGTGCGGTGCCCTCGGCCGCCGCCGAGGCGCACGAGCAACTCTCGCACCGTCAGCTTGTCGCGACGCGCGAGATCGGTAATGACGAGGAAGCGACTCTGATGGCCTTGCACGTTGCTCACGGGGCCGAGATCTGGCAGCGGCTTGTCCAGGTAGGACTCGTCGATCTCCACGCCCAAGAGGCTCGAAAGCTGGCGCAGGCCATAGGCGGGGACTTGTAGCTCGGCGAGCTCGGCCTCGCGCCGCTCAGCTTCGGCCTCGGTGCTACCAATTACCGGTACGATGCCGGGCAGGATCTTGACCAATTCCGGGTTTCGGCCGAATGCGGCGATACGTTGCTTGAGCTCCGAGTAAAACGCCTGGCCATCGGCGAGCGTCTGTTGCGCCGTGAACACGGCTTCGGCGAAGCGAGCCGCAAACTCACGCCCGTCCTCGGACGAACCCGCTTGCACGAGCAGGGGATGCCCCTGCGGCGTCGGGGGAACATTCAACGGCCCGCGCACCCGGAAGAATTTGCCCGCGTGGTCGATCGCGTGCACCTTGCTCGCGTCGGCGAAAAGCCCTTTGGCTTTGTCGCCGATCAGAAAATCGTCCTCCCAGCTGTCCCAGAGCTTGAGGCACACGTCGACGAACTCCGTGGCGCGCTCATAGCGATGATGGTGCTCGGGGACGTCGTCCAGTCCGAAATTCTGGGCGGCGTCCTTGCCAGCGGTGGTGACTATGTTCCAACCCACGCGGCCCTTGCTGATCAGATCGATCGACGCGAAGCGCCGCGCTAAATTGTAGGGCTCGTTGTAGGTGGTCGAAGCCGTGGCGATCAGCCCAATGCGCTCGGTCACCATGGCGAGGGCGGGCAGCAGGGTCGTCGGATCGAGCCGCCCCACCGGGCGGTAGCGAAGGTCACCTTGGAGCGCCGGACCGTCTCCAAAGAAAATCGAGTCGAACGTGCCTCGCTCTGCGGCCTTGGCGAGCGTGACGTAGTGCTCGAGTTCCCACGTGCCCGTCAGGCTCGTCTGTGGGAAACGCCAAGCCGCCTCGTGGTGGCCGACGGTCATCAGAAAGGCGTTCAAGTGCAACTGGCGTTTGGGCTGGGTCATGGCGCGGAGAAGTATTGTCTACTATACGGGACATTTCAAGGCCCCCGGACTACAAAGCTAGCGTCCCAGCAGACCGAATTCGAGGCACGCCCGGTGCGCTTCCTCGACCCCGCGGACTCGTCGCGTGTGCCAGCCGATCGTCGCTGCGGCGGCGACGTTCTCGGCTCGGTCATCGAAAAAATAGTAGCGAGACGTGGCCCCGTGGTCGCGCGCGATCACCTCGAACGCGCGCAGATCGGGCTTGTGGAACCCAGACAGGTGCGACGGATGGTGCGCGTGGAACGGATCCTCCGTTCCTAGCCCCTCCAGTACGACTGGCCACTGTACGGCGTTCGTGTTGCTTAGGCTGAGCACCGTGTGCCGTTCGCGCAGTCGACCGACCAACCTGAGGGCACCGTCGTAGAAACCAACTGCGGCCGCGCGGAAGGCGAGTACGAATGCCGAGGGTTCGAGCTCGAGATCGTAAGTACGCACGACGTCCGCCGCGAATTCCGCTTCGCTCGTGTTTCCAGTTTCGAAGCGTCGTACCAGCGGGACCCAACTTTCGCGCACCTCCTCATGCTCCAGGCGACGTCGACTGGCCTGAGCAATCAGCCGCGCGCCTTGGAAATCGTAGAGCACGCCGCCCATATCGAAGACGAGCACGGAGGGCAGGTGTTTGCTTGGCTTCACGCTGGCCGGACTTGTCTCTTCGGTGGCCTTCAGACTTTGAGGCCGCGGTCACCGATCAGGTGGACGTAGACTTCTTCCAGGCTCGGGCGCGAGGTGCGGATCGAGGTGATGCCGGTTTCGATCAGCAACGCCAAGACGCTGCGGTGCGCGTCACCGTCAGAGAGCTCGACGCGATGCCCTGCTCCGTCGCTCGACTTGTGTAGAACAGCCACGCCACGGTGCTGGCGGAGCGCATCGAGCAAGCCCTCGTGCCCACCCTCGAAGTCGATGCGCTCGAACTTGGCCACGTATTGCCCGAGCTTTTCCGGGCTCTCCACGGCGAGCAACTGACCCCGGTCGATCAGTGCGACGCGGTCACAGAGCGCCTCGGCCTCTGCCATGTCGTGCGTGGTTAGCAAGATCGTGCGGCCTTCCGCGCGCAGCGCCTTGACCAAGGTTCGGAAGTCGCGGGCTGCCATGGGATCCATGCCGATCGTCGGCTCGTCCAGAAACAGGACCTTGGCATCGCCAATTAGCCCGCGCGCCAAGTGAAGCCGCTGCTTCATGCCTCGAGAGTAGGTGGACGCAAGATCGTCGGCGCGAGCTTCGAGGCCCACGCGCTCGAGCAGCCGGCTGACGCGAGACTTCGCTTCCCGCCGCGGCACACCGTACAAGGCCGCCCAATAGTCGAGATTTTGGCGTGCTGTCAGATAGGGATGGAGCCCGCGATCGCCGCCGAAGACGATGCCGATCAACGGACGGACCGCCGCGGTGTTTTGCACGACGTCATGGCCAAGCACGGTCGCGGTTCCGCTGCTCGGCAAGAGCACGGTGGACAGGATCTTGACCAGCGTAGTTTTTCCGGCCCCGTTGGGACCCAGTAAACCACGCACCTCGCCCTGTTCCACATCGAGCGAAACGTCGTTCAAGGCTAGAGTGCTGCCGCGCTTGTTACCCAAAGCATATTGGCGAGAGAGCGACTGTGTTTGTACGGCAAACATTCCCGTGAACCCCTTCCGTTCTCAGACGAACTCGATTGAACCATCGCTGCGCCCCGACTCGGCCACGCGGTCGATCAAGAGCAGACTGATGGCTAACCATGCCGCTCCGACTGAGGCCTCGAGCAACGTCTCATGCAGGACCAGTCGTAGCGGCGCGTCGGCAAGGACGCCGCGAATGGCAGCCAGGCCGTGGGTGAGCGGGATTGCTTGCGCGAGGACTCTGATCCAAATGGGCCAGAACGAGACCGGTACGCTCACGCCGCACCAGGCCATGAACAGGGTTCCGGTCACGTCCAGCACGAAGTTGCGCAGCCTGATGCGCCGCCCCACCATCGCTCCCAGAAACAGCGCGAAGCAATACGAGCTCAGGCAGACCAACGCCAGCAACGGCAACACGAGTAAGCTCTGCGACCACCCCGCGCGATAGTCGAACGCCAGCATCAGCACCGAGAACGAGGTTAGGGAGGTCGCAATACCGTTGAGCAGCCAAATCGAAGTGCGACCCATCGTGGCGGGCACGAGGCTCGTGGGCGCGATCACCATCAGCGGGTGCGTACCATCGAAGCGCGACCAGCCGCTGGCGTTGCTTGCCCAAAGCGCGCTGGTTGCCCCGACAGCGACGGCATTGCCAACCAGCAAGTAATTTTGCTTTTCCGCCGAGCCGAGCATGCGTCCCACCAGCACCCATGCGAAGGAATTGCTCAAGATGCGTAGCATCCAGCCGAACAGCCAGGAGCGCGGGCTCCAGAAGTTTCGAAAGTCGTAATAGCCGACGATTAACCCTTGCCAGTACGCGCGGAGGCCCGTCATGTCAGCCCCAAGGTGCCGTCACGCCGCAGATGGTCGAGCATCCGCCTGAGCACGAGCCCGCCGACCAGCCAGGTAAGCGCGGCCAACGCGAGCACAGCAAGCAGTGATCGAGCGGCCCCGTCTGGCGGGTCGGGCACGAAGCACGCGCGCAATAAATTCGCGGACCAATAGAAGAAGACGATTTTGCTCAAGGGCTGAAGCCAGATAGGAAGGAACGTCGTGGGCACGAGTACTCCGCCCAGCAAGTACAAGGGTCCGTTGATCGCGTTCTGAAATGTGCGCACTTGCTTGCCGAGCGAAAATAGCGCGGCGGTGAGCACCGCAGTTCCAGCTGCGGCCAGGCTCGAAGCGAGTAAAGTCGAACCCAACAAAAGTGGGTGGTATACCGTCAGCTCGAGCCGAAAGACGCAGCGCGCGATCAACCAGCTCTCGGCAACGCCGACCACGCCCAGCATGGCCAGCACGACCACTCGCGCGGAGAGGACCGCCAGGTACGGGGCAGGGCTCGCCACCACCAACTCCAGGGTTTGACCGTTGCGCTCCACGAAAACGATCTCGCTGGCCACGAACAGCGCCATCTGACCGATCGTCATCAGGCTGGCCGCAACCAGGCCGCGCGGCGCCAAATCCGTACGCCCCGAGTGTACCAGGATGGCGAGCGCTACGAGCGCCACCAGCGGCATGCCAAAGAGTGGGCGAAAGTCCTCGATATTGTGACGAGTGAGCCGAACCTGGACTCGAGCACTTCCTGCCAGGACGCGCGAGAGGCGCCTTAGATGCGATCCCGCGGCGGGCATCTTGTCTCGCATAGTAGATGCATAGTGCGTTATAGGACCGCTGGCTAGCGCGATCGCGGCGACCCTACCGCGGGAGCTAGCCGCCCGCATCGTTGCACTTGTGTTCTGGTGTCTTCAATAGTAGACGCAGGTCTCCCATGTGGCTCGTCCGCGTTGCCTTAGGCCGTCCCTACACCTTCGTGGTGATGGCGATGCTGATCGTGCTGCTCGGCGTCGTTACGATTCGGCGCATGTCGACAGACATCCTGCCGGAGATCGACATCCCGGTGGTGGCGGTGGTCTGGCAGTACGGGGGGTTACCGCCCGAGGAGATGGAGAAGCGAGTCGTCAGCGGATACGAGCGGTTTCTGACGACGACGGTCAACGACATCGAGCACACGGAGAGCCAAACGTTGACCGGCGTCTCGGTGATCAAGGTCTTCTTCCACCCGGGCGCGAAGATCGAGGCGGCTACGGCGCAAATTGCAGCGGCGTCGCAGACGACCATCCGCTCGCTGCCCCCAGGTGCCACACCACCGCTTATCTTGCGCTACAGCGCTTCGAACGCGCCCGTCATGCAGCTCGCTCTGGAGAGCGAAAAGCTGAGCGAGCAACAGCTGTTCGACCTGGGCGTGAACTTCGTGCGCGCGGGCGTCGCGACTGTGCAGGGCGCGGGCGTTCCCTATCCGTACGGGGGTAAGCAGCGCCAAGTCATGGTCGACATCGATCTCGAACGGCTCTACGCCTGGGGGCTGTCGCCGCGTGACGTGATCAATACGGTCAGCGCGCAGAATCTGACGCTGCCCACCGGCAGCATAAAAATGGGCGGCCAGGATTACCCGGTCCTGATCAATAGCAGCCCGGATTCGCTCGAAGCCCTGAACGCCATCCCCGTGCGCACGGTGCGCGGCAAGACGGTTTTCCTGCGTGACGTGGCCAACGTTCGCGATGGTTTTTCACCGCAAACCAGTATCGTCCACGCCAACGGCAAGCGGGCCGTGGTGATGCCGATCTTGAAATCGGCGGGCGCGAGCACGCTCGACGTGGTGGCGCGTGTGCGAGAGATCCTGCCGTCGATCCTGGCGACCTTGCCCCAAGAGCTCAAGGTTTCGCCACTCTTCGATCAATCGGTGTTCGTTCGCGCTGCCGTCGACGGCGTAGTGCACGAGGCCGTAGTGGCGGCTGGCCTCACGGCCTTGATGATGCTGCTCTTTTTGGGCAGTTGGCGAAGCACCTTGATCGTGGTGATTTCCATTCCGTTGTCAATCCTGGTTGCGATTGTGGCGCTGAGCTTACTTGGACAGAGCCTCAACGTCATGACCCTCGGCGGCATGTCCCTGGCGGTGGGTATTCTCGTCGACGATGCCACGGTCGAGCTCGAGAACATTCACCGCAATCTGGGCCAAGACAAGCCGCTCGTCCGCGCAATCTTGGACGGTGCGCGCGAAATCGCCGTGCCGGCTTTTGTGTCGACACTCTGCATTTGCATCGTGTTCGTGCCTGTCGCCTTCTTGACGGGCGCTGCAAAGTCGCTCTTTTTGCCGCTGGCCATGGCGGTCGTGTTCGCGATGCTCACGTCGTACTTTCTGTCGCGCACGCTCGTCCCGACGCTGGTGCGCTACTTACTTCAGTCCGAGTTGCACGCTCGGCAGGACAAGCCTGGCTTTTGGGGCCGTATCCAAGCCGGGTTCGAAGCTCGGTTCGAGCACTTGCGGCGCGCCTACACGGGCTGGCTGGCGCTGGCGCTTGCCAATGCGAGCGTCACGATCGGTGCCTTCGTAGTGTTTGCCGCCATGTCGATCGCGCTCTTCCCGCTGATCGGGCGAGATTTTTTTCCGAGCGTCGACGCGGGCTTGATTCGGCTACACGTGCGCGTCGCACCCGGCACCCGGATCGAGGAGACCGAGCGTCAGTTTGGCCATGTAGCCGCGACGGTGCGCAAGTCCATCCCGGCAACTGAGATTGAAAATCTGATCAACAACATCGGCGTGACCGTCAGTCCGATCAATCTATCGATGAGCGACGGCACCATGATCTCATCGGCCGACGGAGAAATCTTGATCGCCCTGAAGAAGGGGCATCAGCCGACGGCGGGGTACGTGCACGCGCTCCGAAGCGTGCTGCCGGAGATCTACCCGGAAACGACGTTCTTCTTTCTGGCTCCCGACATTTCGACACAGGTGTTGAATTTCGGTATTTCCGCACCGATCGACGTTCAAGTGATCGGTCCTCCAGGGAACGCCGTGCAGAATCTGAAGGTGGCGCAGACACTCGTGCGTTCGATTCAAGGCATCCCAGGCGCTGTCGATGTGCGTTTGCATCAAGTGTCGGAGACCCCGGATCTGCTCGTGGACGTGGATCGCGAATCAGCGAGTCGGCTCGGCCTGACCCAGCGTGACGTAGCCAATGACTTGCTCGTCTCCCTTTCTTCGAGCGGGCAAACCGCACCGAGCTTCTGGTTGGACCCGAAGAAGGGCATTCAATACACGGTCGCGGTACAGACGCCTCAATCTCATATGGACAGCATGGCCGCGCTGGAATCGACACCCATCGGAACGGCGGGCGCCACGCCGCAGCTGCTGACCAACCTGGCGCGCTTCTCACGCGGGGTCGGCGCGACCAATATCACTCATTTCAACGCGATGCCGACCTACGACATCTTGGCGAGCGTCGATGGTACGGATCTGGGCACGATGGCGAGTAGCCTGCGCCAGGCCATCGCACAGTTCGACGGCAAGCTGCCTCGTGGCACGAGCATCAAGCTCAAGGGGCAGATCGAGAGCATGGAGTCATCTTTTTCCGGCCTGGGCTACGGGCTCATCTTAGCCATTTTATTGGTGTATTTGCTGATGGTCGTCAATTTTCAGTCCTGGCTCGATCCGTTCGTGATCTTGATGGCTCTACCGGGCGCGATCTCGGGCATCGCCTGGATCTTGTTTCTATCGCACACCACGCTCAGCGTCCCGGCGCTGATGGGCGCGATCATGTGCGTCGGCGTCGCCACGGCCAACAGCATCTTAGTCGTCACCTTTGCCAACGATCATCGTCTCGCTGCCAGGACTCCGGAGGAACGTGACTCGGTTCGCGCCGCACTCGCCGCGGGCAGCACGCGCTTGCGTCCCGTGCTGATGACCGCGCTCGCAATGATGATTGGCATGCTCCCGATGGCCCTCGGCGTCGGCGAGGGCGCGGAACAGAACGCGCCGCTCGGGCGTGCGGTGATCGGCGGACTGCTCTTGGCTACGCTGTCCACGTTGTTCTTCGTGCCCGTCATGTACAGTGTTCTACGCCGAAAATTGCCCATGAAAAGTGAGCTCGAGGAGTCGACATGAGCGCGCCCGTCAGCGCCGGCACAGGCATCATCCCGGATACCGCGCGAGCGCTGCCGGTCAAACGGAAGCGCGTGATTCTCGGCGGCACGGGCGGGCTCGCCGTGCTTGCCCTGTTGTTTCTGGTTGGCTATCTCCCGAAGCGTCAGCAGCAGGCGCTTTTGGCGGCTGAATCACTCAAGCTGAAGCAGGCCGTGCCGCGCGTAGTGCTCGTCACACCGCGTCCCGGCAAGGGGGAGCGGCCGCTGTCGCTCTCAGCGACGCTCGAGGGGCTGGAGCAAACGGAGATCGACGCGCGGGCCAACGGCTACGTGCGGCGTTGGCTGGTAGATCTGGGCGATTCGGTCAAAGAAGGCCAGCTGCTCGCCGAGCTCGATACGCCCGAGCTGGATCTGGAGATCGAGCAGGCTCGCGCGGCTTTGGCCCAGAGTGAGGCCTCGATTTTTCAAACTTCGGCCACGCGCGACTATTCACTGGCTAACTTGAAACGTTATCAGGAGCTAGCGCCTCAGGGGCTGGCATCTCAGCAGGACTTGGAGCAAAAACAGCTGCAGTCCAAGGTTGACGGCGCCAACGTGCGGGTGGCCGAAGCCGCTCGTAACTCGCAGCTCGCCAATCTGCACCGACTCGAGCAGCTGAAGGCGTTCGCGCGTGTCACGGCGCCCTTTGCCGGGACGATCACCGAGCGTGCTGTGCAGCGCGGCAAGCTGGTCGCGGCAGGCACCGGTCAACACCTGTTCAAAGTGGCCACGCTCGACCCAATACGTGTCTTCGTGCAGGTGCCACAGAGCTTGGTTGCTGGAGTAAAACAGGGCCTCGCAGCAGAGGTTTCGGTGGCCGAGCAGCGTGGCAAGGCGTACAAAGGTGTAGTCGCGCGTACGGCCTCGGCGCTCGATGCAGCTTCCCGAACGATGAGCGTGGAGGTTCAGGTGGCAAATCCAGACCATCGACTCCTTCCCGGCATGTACGCCGAGGTTTTGCTGAAGCTCGAAGCCTCGCAGCGGCTATTCGTCTTGCCCGCTTCGGCGATCGCGACGACCAAAGAAGGCGTACGCGTTGCCCTGGTCGAGCCTGGCGGGCGAGTGCGCTGGACGAAGGTTCGACTCGAACGCGACAACGGTGCAGACGTCGAGATCAGCGAAGGCTTGTCCGGTAGCGAGCAAATCATCGCCAGTCCGGGTCCGGGTATCGTGGACGGGTTGGTCGTTCAAGCCGTAAAGTAAGGTCGAACGCAACGCAAAGGGTGAACCCCAATGACTATTGTCGCCATCGATCACGTGCAACTGGCAATGCCCGCTGGCCGCGAGCAGGAAGCGCGAGGCTTTTACAGCGCTCTCTTGGGGCTGCCCGAGAGCCCGAAGCCGCCCGAGCTGGCAGCGCGAGGTGGCGTATGGTTCGAGAGCGGGACGGTGAAGGTGCACCTCGGTGTCGAAAAGGACTTTCGGCCCGCGCGCAAGGCGCATCCTGGTCTTCTGGTGGATGATCTCGAAGCGTTGGCGACCAGGCTACGCACGGCTGGCGTCGCGTTGGTTGCCGATGACGCGTTGCCGGGGCAAGCCCGATACTTCGTCGACGACCCGTTCGGCAATCGCTTGGAGCTATTGCAGGCGCCGCAGCCAAGGCAATAAGGTGCCCTCTATCTTCGTCGCAACTCTGTTTCAACCGCAGCTTTCTTCGTCGCTCGATCGGCCGCATCCGATCATCGAAGGCTACCTGCGCGCTTGCGCAGAGTAGCCGCGGCCTGGGCGGATTCGGCGAACGGCCCGCGCCCTTCGATCACGAATCCCAAAACACGAGTGTCCGAAGCTCTATACTCCGCCGATGGGGCGCATCGGGTGGTGAAGTCGGGTCGTCGAACGCCGTGTGTGCCGTGAGCCGGGCTGTTCCGTCCGTGCGAGAGTCGTAGATTTTGAGCAGTAGCACTTCTGCCGGAGTAAGCCGCGGATAGTAAAACCAGCGATGCTTCGGGTTGTGCACGAAGGAATACGTCTCGCCCACTTTGTCTTGGTACACGAGGTCGGTCGCTACCAGATCGTTCGGATCGATGGACTTGGCATCGCACAGCGCTAGTGGCCACGTTTGAACCGGGTAGCCCGTTGGACGCCAAAAATTGATGATCGCATGGCGCTTCTCGAGTCGCGCCTCCGCCTCTTCTGCGGGCAAGTGATCGCGGACGCGCCGTGTTGCTGCCGCGAAGGTTTGGTCATTGTGCACCCGCGACGCGGTCTCGCGAATGCCCGGTTCCACGTGGCCCGGTAGCGCGTAGCGGCGAGTGTGGTCGAAGATCACCACCTTGACTGCGCCGGTCAGTTCCTTGATCACTGCTTCCGCTTCCGGGTAATAGATGTTGGCAATCGCCTGATCATCGGAAAAATCGGACAATTGGCTGCGATGCGCGCGGATTTCGAAGCCGTTCCGGTCAAGCGTCGGCGCCGTAAGGGCCGTACGCGCGTCGAAAATGCGCACGCGGCGTGGGTCTGCTTGCCCGCCTCGTGGTGGCACACCGGGCGGGGGCGTGATCGCGTAGTTGACGGGCTTGTTCGCCTGGGGCCGGAGGTAGTTCAGCTCGGCTTCCACGAAAACAGCTGGTTCGGACTGGATCTGTTGGGTCGTCGTCATCTCGAATTATCCCTTTGCGTCGAGGTGGGTGGAGCTCCACGGGCGCGCGTCTGCACACCCGTGAAGCTTGCGCGCGTGAGCTATGAAGCGGCCGCTTGCCGAATCGTAATGCGGTGGAGCTTGCGAAACTCCGTGCCGTAGTCGTTCACGCCGTAGTGATTCACCTGCCGATTGTCCCAAACCGCCACCGAACCGGCCTTCCAGTGGAAGCGCGCTTGCAATTCGGGTGTCTTGATCAGATCGAACAGCAGCGTCAAAAGACTGTTGCCGGCGACGCGGCTGACGTTCTTGAGGTGGCTGGTGTGTCCCTCGTTGACATTGATCACCTTGCGGCCCGTCTCCGGGTGCGTAGTGATCACGGGAACTTCGATCGGCGGGTGGGCGGCGCGCGCGTCGGCGAGCCGCTGTTTGCCACCTTCTACCGGGTAACGACCGCCGTAGGTGCCGGTTAGGTACTCGGGCAGACGAGTCACTTCGAGCGAGTTCACCGCGGTGAGTGTCTCGAGGTACGCCGCAAGCTTGGGATCGAGCAGGTCGTAAGCCCCGGCGCTGGTCGACCAAACCGTGTCGCCGCCCTCGGCAGGCAAATCCTGTGCTTGCAGGATGGTGGCCTTCGGAGGATTCGCCTGCCAAGTCACGTCTGCGTGCCATTGGTCAGCCCGTTGCTGGCGGCGGTCACTGTTTTCGAGTACCTCGATTTCGTCGAAGCCATCGAGGCCGTGATTGTACTCGTTCTGTTTGTAGGGCACGCCGAAGATCTTCGCGATCTCGAGGAAGCGCTGCGGTCCGAACTGTTGATCGCGGAAGAAAAGCACCCCATGCTCGAGCAGGCCTGCTCTCAAGCGATTCTTCGCGCCCTCCTCAATCGGTTGGTCGAGGTTGATGCCTGATACGATCGCTGCAATCCGCGGCCTGAATTTCTCGATCTTGAACGGACCGGCCACACGCTGAGCGGATGCGGATGACTGAACTAAACTGTTTGTCATTGCTAGTACTTCCCATTTCCCAAGCCCGTTGCTTGGCTATGCGCGCTGGCGAGCACCGACCTCGGCTGACTCGGCAACGCGCAACGACAGCTTGCCTTCGTGAAAAACCAGAGGCTGCGCGCATGCATGGTCAAATCCCTTCCGCTCAAGCGATGGTGACACGGTGCAGTACGCGGCGTTGGCTGCCGTAGTCGTGGATGGCGCGATGTTGAACCAAACGATTGTCCCAAACCGCGAGCGAGCGCGGCTGCCAGACGAAACGGGCATGTAACTCCGGGTTCTCGAGCGCGCCGAATAGCAGGCGAAGCAGGCCCTCACTGGTACTTCGGCTAACGCCCTTTAAGTACGTGGTGTGCAGCTCGGTCACGAACAAGTACTTCTCGCCGGTATCCGGGTGCGTCCTGATCACCGGCGCGTCGATCGGCGGATATTTGACGCGCAATTCTTCGAGCCGTTCGTCCCGTTCCGGATCGCGGGAGTAACCGTTGGCATCGACGTAGTGAACGGCTGTCAGCGTTTCGAGATACGCTGCGAGCAGCGGATGGAGCGCTCGATACGCGGCCGTGGAGCTCGTCCACACCGTGTCACCACCGTGCACCGGAAGTTCGACTGCATAGAGTGCCGTGGCGCGCGGAGGATTGTGCTGCCAAGTGACGTCAGCGTGCCACGACTCGTTTGCCAACCGCTTGCCAGTGCCGGACTCGATGATTTCGACGCCGGAGGTCTCTTCCGTAGAGGGGAGATAAGGGTTGTGGCGCAAGGGCTCGCCAAAAATGCTCGCAACTTCCAGTAGCCGTTCCGGAGTGAGCTGTTGGTCTCGAAAGAAGATCACTCCGTGCGTGAGCAGAGCAGTTCGGAGTTCCTTGGCTACCTCCGAAGAAACGGCACTACGCAGGTCGACGCCGAAGATCGTAGCGCCCAAGTTGGGGGAGTGGCGCTTCAGCGTGAGCGCCGAAACTGTGCGCGTAACGGGGAGAATCGATTCCTGAGCCAGCTCGGTCATCGCGGATGTACTCCTTTGGCGTGAGGAGCGGAGGATCTGCCTTCACGGGTTGACTGTCCAGTAAAATAGACATTGTCGCTGCGGCCGATCCTCGCGGCGTCGCCCGCAAATTGCTGCCCCAGCAGCGACACGCTTTGGCCAGGCTTTAGCCATCTACGGGCCCCGGTGTCTATTATAGTGGACTAGGGGCGCCGTTTGCAGCTACAGCTGCTGTGCCAATGCTCGAGTGCTCGCTCCGCTCAACCGCCAGCGCGTTGCCAGCGCGTTCGCACTGTACCGTTCGCCCTTGAACGTACAGCGCTTCAGCCCGCGTTCCTCAGGGCTCGAACCAGGAGTGGAGAATGAATCGATTCAACCGAGCCTTCGTGGCCGCTTTGCTATCGCTATTGGCTCTGATCGTCCCAGCGGGGGCACGTGCGGAGGACAAGCCATCCGTCATCCGATTTGCCAATCCCGGAGTGGGTGTCGGAAACCGGCCCGTCGTGGGTGGGAGCGCGTGGAACCTGGCTCACATCCGTGGACTCTTCGAGCAAGAATTTCAAAAGGACGGCATCGCCATTCGTTGGTCATTCTTGCGCGGCGCGGGGCCTGCCGTGAATGAGCTCTTTGCCAACGATTTAGTCGATGTGGCAAGCTTAGGCGATCTGCCGTCGGTCGTCGGCAAGGCGGGCGGACTCAAAACGCGCGTGCTGCTCGCGACCGGGCGAGGAAATCTCTACATCGCCGTGCCTTCGGACTCGAACATCAAGACGGTGCAGGATTTGCGAGGCAAGAAGGTCGGCATCTTCAAAGGAACGGCGACCCAGCTCGGAGCGGATCGCATTCTGGCGTCATTCGGGCTGTCTGAGCACGATCTGCGGGCGATCAACGTCGACACGAACACCGGCAAGGCCGCGATCCTGACCAAGGATCTCGACGCCATATTCGGCGGTTCGGACTTGATCGCACTCCGCGATCAAGGCGTTGCGCGCATCATCTACTCGACGCGCGGCGCCGACCCGAAGCTGCAAAGCAATGGTAGCTTAGTGGTGTCGGAAGACTTCTTGCACAAGTATCCCTCGATCGTGAAACGCATCGTGCGCACGCTGGTACTGTCGGCGAAGTGGCTGGCAGAGACGGATCGCACGCAGGTTTTTCAGCTCTGGTCAAAGTCCGGCGTGCCCTTTTCCAACTACAAGGAAGACTTTGGCAGCGATGACATCAAGCTTCGCAGCAGCCCAGTGCTCGATCCCTACATCGTCTCGAGCTACAAGCGTGCGGTCGAGGATTCGAAGCGGTATGGGCTTTTGCGGAATAACTTCTCCGTCGAAGAGTGGTTCGATCCCAGTATCTTGAACCAGGTGCTCAAAGAGGAGCATCTCGAGAATTTTTGGCCAGTTCGACCGGCGCCCTGACGCGCTGAGCGCGGCTAGCGGCCCGCGCTGCCAAGCGCGGGCCGTTGCGTCGCTCTAAGGCAATATTGTCCGGGGGGCTTTGCCTACTAGATAGCCGTGAATATCTTCCAAGGCCTGGGCGTAGAAGATACGGTAAGTTTCGCCAGTGACGTAGCCGAGATGTGGCGTCAGTACGGTGTTCTTCAGGGACAGGAACGGATGATTCGCGGGCAGCGGCTCGACGTCGAAGACATCCAGGCCCGCGCCGGCGAGGGCGTCCGAGCTCAGCGCCGCGATCAACGCGGCTTCGTCGACGATCGGCCCACGCGAGGTGTTGATGAGCAGTGCGCTCTTCTTCAGCAGCGCAAGCTCGCTTGCGCCAACCAGCGCACGGGTGCGCTCGGACAGCACGAGGTGAACGCTGAGCACGTCTGCTTGGCGAAAGAGCTCGTCACGTGAAACGAACTCTGCGCCTCCGCTTTCGGCTCGCGCCGCGGTCAAGTTGGGACTCCAGGCAAGCACGCGCATGCCAAAGGCTCGTCCGATGCGCGCCACCTGCGTGCCCAGGCGCCCGAGCCCCAGCAACGCCAGGCTCTTGCCCTGCAATCCGCTGCCGACCGAGGTCTGCCACGCGCCGGCCCTGAGCGCTCGATCTTCGGCTGGAACCTGGCGAGCAAGCGCCAGAATCAAGGCCCAGGTGAGCTCTGCCGTCGGATAGGGCAGGCCTTCGGTGCCCGCGACGATGATGCCCAGCTCCGCGGCCGCCGCAACATCGATGGCGGCGTTGCGGGCGCCGGTGGTCACGAGCAGCCGCAGGTTCGGTAGGCGGGTCAACAACGAGCGTGGGAACGCCGTACGTTCGCGCATCGCCACGAGTGCCTCGAACGAAGCGAGGCGATGCACGAGAGCGTCTTCCGAGGTTAGGTGATCACTGAAAAATTGAAGCTCGCTGCCCGGCGGAAGCGAGCTCCAGTCAGCGTAGTCCCGCGCCACCCTTTGATAGTCGTCCAAAATGGCCACGCGCAAAGGACGTGCTGCCGGACTACCGTCGTTCATGTCTACTTCAGCTCGAAGCCCAGGCGTCCAAGCACATCGCGCAGGACGTGACGGCCATTGAGCGCCGCAGCGCTTGCCACTCGTTTGGCGGAGTGTAGGGACCAGCCGCCCGAGGTCACCGGCATTCCCTGGTCGCCGTAAAAGTTCTGCATCAAGCGGTCGTAACCCGCGACAGCGGCGTGTTCCGGCTCGGAGAGCAGGTATCGTTCGCGATGCAGTACGACCGGCTGCGGCAATCGCGGCTTGATCGCGGCGGGCGCGTCGGGATTTGGCCACCCGACGCACAAGCCGAATACCGCAAACGCTGTGCTCGGAAGGCCGAGTAGCTCCGCGACGCGCTCGGGATGATTGCGCAGAGCGCCGATATACACCGTGCCAAGACCGAGAGATTCGGCTGCTACGACCGCGTTTTGTGCCGCAAGCGCGGTATCGATCGATGCCATCAAAAACATCTCGAGATAGCTGAGACCTTCGCTGGGCACGCCGCGCGCCCGCGCCAGCTCCGCGCCGCGGTTCAGATCGGCGATCCAGACCAGGAACAGCGGCGCCTGCTGAATGTGCGCTTGGTTGTTTGCCACCTGTGCGAGCGCTCGTCGACGTTCGGCGTCTTCTACCGCTACGACGCTCCAAAGCTGGAGGTTGGAGGAACTGGCGGCAGACTGCGCGGCCGCGACCAGGAGCTCGAGCGTGCCCTCCGGCAACGGCCTCGGCAAATATTGACGCACGGAACGATGTGACAAGAGGCCTGAGATGATGGTCTCGGCGTCGGGCGGATCGCCTATCTCGTCGGTCGCTACCTGGTCCGACCAGACGCGACCATAGCGCTGACGCAACAAATCGCGAATCGCGGGCAGCCGTCGACGGTTCTCTTCGCTCCGTGCGAGTCCTGTTTGGCCGTCGCTGGCGACTAGCAGCAAATTCTGTTCCATAGAAGAGGTCATTGGACTCGAGGCCGCCGAGAAAGTGCCGCGAACTAAAGCGACGCGGTATTGGCGCGGTATTATAGAGGACCGACGTCTTCTCTGGCAAGGGCGCAATTCGTTTGCGGGCGACTCTCGTGGTCTGGACAGTCGCTGTCGCGTCTCGTATAGTGGACCTGTGTCGAGCGGGGATCTCGAGGCGCAATCAAGCCCTCCACCTTCGACGCAGTATCAATAGGAGTGAGTCCGATGAGCGAAAGCGAAAGCAACGTCGAAGTTCTGCCCATTGCTGGGCGCATTGGTGCCGAAATCCGCGGCGTTCGCCTGTCTTCCGATTTGAGCGCGGGCGTGACGGCTCGGGTTCGTGAAGCCTGGCTGAAGCACAAAGTAGTCTTCTTCCGCGGTCAACAGCACCTGGATGAAGCGGCGCAGGAGTCGCTCACGGGTCTCTTCGGTGCGGCCCCAGTAGGGCATCCGACCGTTCCGGCCATCAACGGCACGAAGTTCATCACCGAGCTCGATTCGCGGCACGGCGGTCGCGCGAACTCCTGGCACACGGACGTCACGTTCGTGGACGCTTATCCTCGCGCTTCGATTTTGCGAGCTCTGGAGGTGCCTGCTTCCGGGGGCGACACCGTTTGGGCCAATACCGCGGCGGCGTATCAGGAGCTCTCTCCCGAGCTGCGTGAGCTCGCCGACAAGCTGTGGGCCGTCCACACCAACGAATACGACTACCAGGCGCGGCGCGTGAACCCCACGCCGGACGAGCTCAAATATTATCATGAGGTGTTCACCTCCACGCTGTATGAAACCGAGCACCCGGTCGTGCGTGTTCACCCGGAAACGGGGGAGCGCACGCTCTTGCTCGGTCATTTCGTGAAGAAGTTGATCGGTCTTTCTTCTCATGACTCCGCGCACCTGATTTCGGTATTTCAGGAGCACATCACGCGCCTAGAAAATACGGTGCGCTGGCGTTGGGCGGTCGGTGACGTGGCCGTCTGGGATAACCGCGCGACGCAGCACTACGCCATCAACGATTACGGCGATCAGTATCGCCTCGTCCGTCGCGTGACAGTCGACGGCGATGTGCCAGTAGGCGTGGACGGTCGGCGGAGCGTCACCCGTCGGCGAGTCAGCAAGCCGGTCGTGGAACAAGTTGCTGCCGCGGCTGAGTAAGCAAGCCCCAATCGATTCTTTCAACCTAGGAACGGAACTCCCATGTCACTAAAATTGTACTACACGCCCGGTGCTTGCTCGCTCTCTCCACACATCGCGCTACGGGAAGCCGGTCTGCCTTTCGAGTTGGTGCAGGTCGATCTCGCCAAGAAGGAACTCAAGGCGGGCGGAAGCTTCTTGGCCGTCAACCCAAAGGGCTACGTGCCCGCGATCGTGCTCGACGACGGCGCGCTGCTGACCGAGGGCGCGATCATCGTGCAATACATTGCGGATCAGAAGCCCGAGAAACACTTGGCGCCGAAGTCCGGCACGAAAGAACGTCTCAAATTGAAGGAGTGGCTGCACTTCATCGCGACCGAGCTGCACAAGGGCTTCGGTCCGGTCAACAATCCGAAGGTGAATGCCGAGGCAAAGCAATTTTTCCGCGAGCGCCTCAACTCGCGTTTCGAATTTTTGACCCGCAGTTTGGAGGGCAAGCAATACTTGCTCGGTGACCAGTTCAGCGTCGCAGACGGCTACGCGTACTACACGCTGCGCAATCTGCGAAAGCTCGATGCCGCCGCCGTCGACGACTCAAAAATCTTGAAGGACTACTTCGATCGCGTGGGCGCGCGCCCCGCGGTGCGCGAAGCGTTGCAGGCAGAAGGTCTCTCCTGAGCTGAGCTTCTGGTACTGGGCGCGCAGGCCTTCGGCGCTGCGCGCCCATCATGCATTTCAGTGTCTAGTGCCGTATTCGATAATTCGAGGATAATTTCATGACCCGTCGACCAGGTAAACTTCATCTCAACGCCTTCTTACACAGCGTTGGCCACCACGAGGCGGCCTGGCGTCTGCCCGAGAGCGACCCGTTCGCGAGCACGAGCACCGAGCACTACAAGCACCTCGCGCGCACAGCTGAGCGCGGAAAGCTCGATTCCTTGTTCCTGGCTGACGGTCCAGTGCTCTGGGGTAACATCGGCCAGCGACCTGCGGGCACGCTCGAACCGACGGTGCTACTGACCGCGCTCGCAGCGGTGACCGAGCACGTCGGCCTGATCGCGACTGCGTCGACGACCTACAACGAACCATACAATCTCGCACGTCGTTTTGCGTCGCTCGATCACATCAGCAATGGTCGGGCCGGTTGGAATATCGTGACCACCGCGGGTGTGGATGCGGCTCGAAACTTCAACCTCGACACTTTGCCGCCGCATGCGGAGCGCTATGCGCGAGCCACTGAATTCGTAGACGTGTCGCTGAAGCTTTGGGACAGCTGGGCCGACGATGCGCCCTTGGGCAACAAGGAAAGCGGAATTTGGGGCGATCAAGAGAAGCTCTATCCTCCGAGACATGTCGGGAAGTACTTCAAAGTCGAGGGCGCGTTGAATGTGCCGCGCTCACCACAAGGCTATCCGCTGCTGGTCCAAGCGGGCTCGTCGGAAGATGGCAAGTTGCTGGCGGCGCGCTACGCAGAGGCCGTTTTCACAGCGCAGCAAACGCTCGAAGAGGGTCAGGCCTTTTACGCCGACCTCAAGGCGCGCACCCGCGCCCTCGGTCGCGATCCGGATACGATCAAGATCCTACCTGGCATCGTGCCCGCCATTGGTGGAACCGAGGCCGAGGCACTCGCGCTCGAAGCCGAGCTCGATCGACTGATATTGCCCGAATACGCGCGACAGCAACTCGCCGTCGTGCTGCGTGTACCGGCGGAATCGCTGGCACTCGACGCCGAGTTGCCACACGATTTGCCGGGCGAAGACGCAATCGAGGGCCACAAGAGCCGCTATTCACTAATCGTCGCCCTGGCACGTCGGGAACGGCTGACCGTGCGGCAGTTGCTCGGCCGCCTAGGCGGCGGGCGCGGGCATCGCACGTTTGCCGGAACGCCGGAGCAGGTAGCGGACGCGATCGAGCTCTGGTGGCAAAACGGCGCTGCCGACGGCTTCAACATCATGCCGCCCGTACTACCCTCTGGGCTAGATGCATTCGTGGATCAGGTGGTGCCTCTGCTGCAACGGCGGGGCCTATTCCGCACCGAGTACGAGGGCCGCACGCTACGCGAGAACTACGGGCTCGCGCGGCCCGGGAACAGCAATCTGCTCGGACGTGTCGCGGCGGAATAGCTCCGAGGCATTGGCCGCGCGGTGAGCGACTCCCGCGCGGCCGAATCCGCACGGCGGTTGATGGTCGAGACTACGGAGCGGACTAGCGGAGCACGTGTCGTGTGGCGATCGACGTGATTCGTGACACCCGAAGGGGTGCGAGCCAGTGCGCCGCCTGGCGGCGCGCTTCGCGACACCCAAAGGTGTGCGCCCGGGTTCGTCGGGCGGGTTACTCGCATCACCGAGCCGGGTTCAGACCGGGTACATTGGTGACGAAGCAGACCGGGCCGTCAGAAACCCCAGCTATCTTCTCGGTTGCAACCACGCTGGCTCAGAAGCGAAAAATGTCGTTTGAATTCCAACTACATTTTTCGTATCCGAATCGGTCTCCGATTGGTCGGCAAGATCGCCAACCGCTCGGCCACTGAAGCGTCGCCGGTCGGCCACTAAAGAGTCGATTCGGGAGCGAAACGCGTCGCCCGGCTACGCAAGTAGTGGTTTCACCCTGCAATTCGCCTGATCGCCTGGTGACGCCGACCCGAAGCCTCGACCGGTTCGGCCAGGATTGCACTCGCGCTCACTCTCGCGCGGCAGAGTTCCAACGTGTGAGGCGCTTTTCGATCTGTGACAGCACCTGATTGAACGACACGCCGAGCAGCATGATAGTGATGATGCCCACGTACATTTCTGGAATTTGGAAATTGTACTGCGAGTAGATGATCAGGTATCCGAGCCCCGCCTTGGCGCCAATCATCTCGGCCGCGACCAAGACTACTAGCGAGTAGGCGCCCGCAAGTCGAATGCCGACGAAGATCGTGGGTACAGCCGAGGGCAATATCACCTTGTAGAACAGTTGAAACTGCGAGAGCCCCATGGTCCGCGCCGACTTGATCAGCAATGGATCGGTGTTACGCACGCCACTCACGGTATTCAGAAGGATCGGAAATGAGCAGGAATACAGCACGATCGCGATTTTCGAGGCTTCGCCGATGCCGAGCAACAAAATGAACACGGGCAGGAGCGCCAGCGCTGCGGTGTTGCGTAGCATCTCCAGGAAAGGGCTCACGGTCGCCGCAAGGCGCCGGTTCCAGCCGATCAGTAGCCCGAGCGGAACTGCGTAGGCGATCGCCAGCGAGAAACCGACGAGCGAGCGCGAAAGGCTTGCTCCGACGTGCTGAATGAGTTGTCCGCTCGCGAGTAATCGCCAAGCAGTGCGCAGCACTTCGGAAAGTGGCGGCAGAAAGGCCGGTTCGACCCAATGAGCGCGCGGCGCAATCTCCCACAGCAAGAGAAAGGCGCCCACCACTGCCCAGCGCGCGAACAGGCGGCGCAGGCCGCGTGCCACGGCTGCGAACGCCGGCGAAGCGGGCGTCGCGGCTGGAAGAGTCAATGATTGTTCGATACTAGACATGAAGCGAGACCTGCTTTCCTCTCGCGGCCAATGCGCTTTGGTCGAGCTTATTTTTCCGTTCTTGCTCCTGGGCGCGCTGCACTTCATCGCGCAGGCGCGACCACACTTCGTGGCGGATCGCGCCGTATTCGGGGCGCGAGCGCACGTCCTCGCCGTATTTCAATGATTCGGGGATATCGATGATGGTCTTGATGCGCCCGGGGCGTGACGTCATGATAGCGACTCGCTCGCCCAAGCACACGGCTTCATCGATGCCATGCGTGATGAAGACGATCGTCTTCTTCGAGGCTTGCCAGATCCGCACCAGCTCGCCCTGCAGAATCTCGCGAGTCTGCTGATCGAGCGCAGCGAACGGTTCATCCATCAACAGCACATCCGGGTCGTAGGCCAGGCTTCGGGCGATCGCGACGCGCTGCTTCATCCCGCCGGACAGCTCGTGCGGATGCCGGTTTTCGAAGCCGGACAAGCCAACCAAGTCGAGGAAGCTGCGTGCTTGGTCGCGTCGCTCTTTCGCCTTGAGACCACGCAGCTCGAGCCCGAATTCCACATTCTCGAGCGCAGTTCGCCATGGGAATAGCGCATATTGTTGAAATACGACTCCGCGATCCATGCCCGGTCCGGTGATGGGTTTGCCATCGAGCAAAATTCGCCCCGAGGTCGGGGGCGTCAGCCCGGCAAGCAGGTCGAGCAAGGTCGATTTTCCGCAACCGCTTGGTCCGACGACGACCAGGAACTCGCCCGTCTTCACTGAAAACGAGACGTTCTCGACAGCGGTAAACTGCTCGGTGCCGCGCAATTTCAAGTTGTCCCGTACGGTGAACTGCTTGCTGACGTGCTCGAATTCGATCTTTGCTTGCGCGGGAGTGGTCGCGCTCGCACCGGAGAAGTCCAAAACTTTTGCATTCATGTGGGGCCGGTCCCGAAAAAAGGGTTGAGCTGGTTCGTGTAGATGTCGCTCAGCTTCAGTTGACCTGCGCTCAGTTGGCCGTCCTTGACCAACCAATCGAGCCAGACTTGGTACTCGCGTTCGCTGATTAGGCCGCCCTTGCCGGCGATACCCGTCGTGCGCCAATACCTTACCGGTGAGACGTCCTCGTTGCGGGCGCGTCGCTTGATGATGTCTTCAAAGCGGCGAACGACCTCTTCACGCGGATGACTGCGCGCCCATTCGATGGCCTTTGCCGTCGCCTCGACGAAGCGCTGCGCGGTCTTCGGCTTGTCCCGCAGGAAGCTCTTGGTCAATACGTAGCTGCCCGCGGTAAATTTGCCGAACAGCTCGAAATCCGAGAACAGCCTGCGAATGTTGCCACGTTCCAAGGCCTTGTCGCGCATGAGGTTGCTCAAGGTCGCGACATCCACCTGTTTTTGGCGTAGCGCCTGCTCGCTGACCACCGGTGGAACGACAATCAGGGTCACCTGTTCCGCTTCCGCCTTGGTTAGACCGTTGCGCGCCAGATACTCACGCAGCACGAACTCGGCGTGTGCCCCCACGGTGTTCACCGCCACCTTCTTGCCAATCAAATCACGCGCTGTGTGAATGGGAGCATCCGCCAACACGTAGGAGCCCGAGTAAGTCTCGTCGTCGACGCCGTAGTAGCCGATCACTGCTTGGACCGGCGCCTTGGCGGCGACGAGCTTGATGATGGCACCATTGAAAGCCCCGCCGTAGTCCGTGTCGCCCGTGACGACACTTTGGATATCCTGCGGCCCGCTGATGGTATTGCCCACGTACTTGAGTTTGATCGGCGCCAAGTACCCGAGGTCCTCTGCCAGCTCCGGATACGTCACGTTGCCAACAAAGCCCTGGTAACGCAGCTCGAGAGCTTCGAAGGGTGACGCAGCCTGCGCGCTGGCACTCGTCCCGGATTCTCGCTTCGAGCAGCCAGCGATACCTCCGCTGATCAGCAGGGCGACCGCCACCGTCACGCGAGTCCAATGAAGGAGATTCATGTCTTATGCGATGCTGCTCGGGAAGGCCCGTTGAGCGCACGGCCCTCTGAGAACCGCGCGCTCGGTCGGGATTAATCTTCAGCCTTTGGGTTTTCCGTTCGAGTCGTACTCTTGCCAGTAGTGCTCGAGATTCAGTTCCTTCAACACCTGCTTCAGGAAGCTGGTGTCCAACCAGGCGTCGAACGAAAAGTCGTTTTTGATCAGGCCGAAACGCTTCGCGTCGGAAATGGCTCTCTTGTACTGCGCAGTGACGTACTCATCGATCACTGGGCTGGCACGGGTTTTGATGCTCGTGGCGGCGTTGAAGTCTTCCTTGTAGTTGGAGAAGGGCGTGCCCGACTTCGTCCACAACTGATAGACCGGGGTCGGGGTCGCCTCCTGGTCGGAGATCCACTTCGAGGCCTGGACGAGGACCTTGACGACGCGTTTGGTGATTGCAGGATATTTGCTTACGAAATCTTGGCTGGCGATCAAGGTCGAGTGGCGGAGAAAGCGCGGATCCGCCCGAGTGTCATAAATGATCCGAGCAGTCCCCTGATCTCGCAGCGCCAAGAGATCGACTCCACCGAAGGCCGCGTCGATATCCTTGGTGATGATCGCGGCCTTGGTGGTGGCCGTGTCCATATTGATGGCTCGGATATCCTTTTCAGTGAGCCCGCTGCCTTCGAGGATTTTGGCCACCGCTAGCTGGATGTTCGTGCCCTTGAAGATCGCGACCTTCTTGCCCCTCAAATCTTGGATGGTCTTGATCGACGAGTCGGCCGGGACCGCCAGGTAAGTGTTCTGACGAATGCCGCCTGCGGCCAGCACTCGCGTGTTCAGTCCACCGGCATGGCCGATGATCGAAGGCAAATCGCCCAAGCCGAAACCGAAGTCGGCGAGCCCGTTGGCAAACAGCTCGTTGACTGCTGGCCCGGCGCCGCGCAGAAAGTTCCACTTGATTTGGATGCCGTCTGCCTTGAATTCTTCCTCCAGCAGGCCTCGCAGGTGCACCACCGCGACGTTTGAGCCGCCGATGATCGGCCGGTTCCCCGTGCCGACTCCGGGAACTCCAATCCGGATCACGCTCGGCGCTTGCGCGTGTGCCGGGGCGCTGGTTAGTGACACGACCAGTGCCGTCCAAATGACGGAAAACCAAAATAACGTTCGCTGCATTGTTGCGCTTTTCCTTGAACAAGCTCTCGGCACGGCCGATGAAGTTAGCCAGCCTGCATT
>Ga0302323_100000095_pt1 | contig 61149 bp, 50 predicted proteins | sample Fen_T0_3_FD_201950 | JGI IMG/M metagenome (GOLD analysis project Ga0302323, IMG submission 201950) | Peat permafrost microbial communities from Stordalen Mire near Abisko, Sweden - Fen_T0_3 | ecosystem: Environmental > Terrestrial > Soil > Wetlands > Permafrost | place: Sweden: Abisko...
TCGAACGTCAGCAGGTGCTTCGAGCTGTAGTTCGTGAAGCCAATCCAGATCGTGTAGATGACCGGCAACACGATGAATAACCCGACGCTGACCAGGCCCGGGAACAGGTAGCGATAGGCGTACGTGCGGCGCCCGCGGTACACGTAGAGCGCGAGCCCGAAGCCGCACGTCCAGGCGATCGCCAGCATCGGGTTGCCGCCCGCGTGGAGCCAGTAGACGACGAACAGCGCGACCACGACGGCCACCACGGTGCCGATACGCGACAACATCGGTCGCCACTATAACCGGTGACGCTACTGACTCCCTGCGTCATCGTCGCAATTGATCGCACAACTGCGCGAGCGCCGCCTTGAACAACGCCGACCTGCTGTGGTCCCATCGTGGGCGATGGCGGAAGTGGTCCTTCGCGATGTCCGAAAGTCGTTCGATGCGCTCGAGATCATCCACGGGGTGAGCTTCACCGTGCACGATGGCGAGTTCGTCGTGTTCGTCGGCCCGTCGGGCTGCGGCAAGTCGACCTTGCTGCGCATGATCGCCGGGCTCGAGACGGTGACGTCGGGCGATCTGTTGATCGACGGCAAGCGGTGCAACGACCTGCCGCCGCCAGAGCGCGGTGTCGCCATGGTGTTCCAGAGCTACGCGCTCTATCCGCACATGTCAGTCTACGAGAACATGGCGTTCTCGCTCAAGCTCGGCAAGATGAAGAAGGACGAGGTCCGCGCCCGCGTCATGCGCGCCGCCGAGATCCTGCAGATCGTGCCGCTGCTCGAGCGCAAGCCCAAGGCGCTGTCGGGCGGCCAGCGCCAGCGCGTCGCGATCGGCCGCGCGATCGTCCGCGAGCCCAAGGCGTTCCTGTTCGACGAGCCGCTGTCGAACCTCGACGCCGCGCTGCGCGTCCAGATGCGGATCGAGATCGGCAAGCTGCACCGCGACCTGAAGACGACGATCATCTACGTGACGCACGATCAGGTCGAGGCGATGACGATGGCGAGCCGGATCGTCGTGCTCAACGCCGGCAACGTCGAGCAGGTCGGCGCGCCGCTCGAGCTCTACCACCACCCGAGCAACCGGTTCGTCGCCGGCTTCATCGGCTCGCCGAAGATGAACTTCCTGTCGGGCACGCTGATCAGCGCCGAGGCCCGGCTCGCGCGCGTGGCGCTGCGCGGCGGCCACGAGATCGCGGTCGCGGTCGACGCGACGCGCGCCGCCAAGGACAGCCAGGTCACGGTCGGGATCCGCCCCGAGCACGTCGAGCGCGCCCCGGCGGTCGCCGGCGCCGGGCGCGTCCGCGGCGAGGTCGCCCTGGTCGAGAACCTCGGCGAGAGCTCGCTGGTCTACGTCAAGCTGCCGGAGACCGACGAGCTCACGCTCTGGCGCAGCGAAGGCACGAGCCTGGCCAAGGAGGGCGAGACGATCGATCTGGGGATCCAGCCGCACGTCTCGCACCTGTTCGACGCCGACGGCAAGGCGTTTCCGCGCACCGCCGACGCCGCGCCGATCACCGGCGAGCGCAAGGCGAGCTGACGGTGCGGCCGCGGCTCGCGGCCCTGGCGGCGATCGCGGCTTGTCACGGCACCGAGGCGCCCCGCCCCGCCCCGCCGCCGGTCCCGCCGCCGGTCGCCCGGCGGATGCCCGGGCGGTTCGCCGACAACCCGATCGTCTACTTCGTGATGACCGATCGGTTCGCCAACGGCGATCCGAGCAACGATCACAGCTACGGCCGGCAGCGCGAGGCCACGCCAGCGGCCGACGTCGCGACGTTTCACGGCGGCGACCTGCGCGGCCTCACCGAGAAGCTGCGCGCCGGCTGGTTCGACGAGCTCGGCGTCAACGCGCTGTGGATCACCGCGCCCTATGAGCAGATCCACGGCTGGGTGGTCGGCGGTGACAAGGAGTTCAAGCACTACGCCTATCACGGCTACTACGCGCTCGATTACACGGTGCTCGATCGCAACCTGGGCACGCCCGACGATCTGCGCGCGCTGGTCGACGCGGCGCACGCCCGCGGGATCCGCGTGCTGTTCGACGTGGTGATGAACCACCCGGGGTACCTCGATATCGCGACCGCACACCAGCTCGGGCTCGAGGTGCTGTGGCCGGATGCCGACCGGGCCACGCTCGCCGATTACCACTCGTTCATCGACTACAACAACTTCAGCTTTCGCGACTGGTGGGGCGGCGCCTGGGTCCGCGCCGGCCTGCCCGGCTATCCCGATCCCGGCAGCGACGATCGGACGTCGCAGCTCGCGTTCCTGCCCGACTTTCGCACCGAGAGCACCGAGGCCGTGGCGCTGCCGGCGTTCCTCCGGCGCAAGGCCGATACGCGGGCGACCGACCTGCCGCACACCACGGTGCGCGGCTACCTGGTCGCGTGGCTGACCGCGTGGGTCCGCGACTACGGCATCGATGGGTTTCGCTGCGATACCGTGAAGCACGTCGAGCCCGAGGCGTGGACCGAGCTCAAGCGCGCGGCCACCGCGGCGCTCGCAGCGTGGAAGGCCCAGCACCCGCGCCAGCAGATCGACGACGCGCCGTTCTGGATGGTCGGCGAGTTCTGGGGCCTGGGACCAGCGCGCGGCCCGTTGCACGACGCCGGGTTCGACGCGATGATCAACTTCGAGTTCCAGGGCCGGGTGGCGGCCCTGCTCCCTGCGCTGACCGCCGGCCAGCCGGCCGCGCTCGATCCGCTGTTCGCAGACTACGCCGCGCAGATGCAGGGCCGCCCGGCCCACGCGCTGAGCTACCTGTCGTCGCACGACACCGAGCTGTTCGACCGCGCGCACCTGATCGAGGCCGGCACCGCGCTGTTGCTCGCCCCCGGCGGGGTGCAGATCTTCTACGGCGACGAGGTCGCGCGGCCGCCCGGCATCGCGCCCAGGACCGACGCCGCCCAGGCGACGCGGTCCGACATGCCGTGGGACCACGTCGACGAGGCGGTGCTCGCGCACTGGCGCGCGCTCGGCAAGTTCCGCGCGCGCCACGTGGCGATCGCGCACGGCGCGCACACCCGGCTGGCCACCGCGCCCTACGCGTTCAGCCGGACCGAGACGGCCGGCGACGCGACCGGCCCCAGCGATCGCGTCGTCGTGGCGATCGACGTGGCCGCCGGCGCGGCGATCCCGGTCGGCGCCGCGTTCGCCGAAGCCGAGCCGCTGCGCGACGCGTACACCGGCGCCGCGTACACCGTGCGCGCCGGCCAGGTCACGGCCGTGCGCGACAGCCGGCTCGTGTTGCTCGAACGCGCGCGCTGATCGCCCGGTGTGATCTGCGCGCGCGCCAGGCCGAGCCAGGCTCACCCTCGCGCGACCGCGCGCGTTGGCTCCGGGTGAGGCGCCGAGCCCGTGATTGACATGCAGCGATCCTCGACTGACAATTTGCGGCGCCACTGGCACCTGGTGCATGACGGGAGAGGACTGCCATGAACTCGACACAGCTGGACCGCATTTGTTCGCTCGCGATGTGGAGCTGGGTCGTCGCGGCCGCGGGCTGCGGCGACAACGCCGATCGCGCCGGCACTCCCGCGCCGGAGCTCGACGCCGCCCCCGGCGCGCCCGATGCGCCCCCACCTCCGCTGTCCGGTCCGACGAAGATCGCGATCGCCAGCGGCGAAGTCCAGGGCGGGGTCGAGGGCACGAGCCGGCAGTTCCTCGGCATCCCCTACGCCAGGCCACCCGTCGGTGAGCTGCGCTGGAAGGCGCCGCAGCCGGCCGATCCGTGGACCGCGCCGCGCGACGCCACGCAGTTCGGCAAGCGGTGCGCGCAGATCACGAGCGCCGTGCTGCAGAACGCCGCCAGCACCGACGAGGATTGCCTGAGCCTCAACGTGTGGACCCCGCTGTTCCCGCCGCCCGCGCCGCTGCCGGTGATGGTGTGGATCCACGGCGGCGGCAACGTCAACGGCTCGACCGCCGAGCCGGTCCCGTTCCTCCGGACCGGCGCGTTCTACAGCGGCGCGCACCTCGCCGGCGACCACGGCGTCATCGTGGTCAGCATGAACTACCGGCTCGGCCTGTTCGGGTTCTTCGCGCACCCCGCGCTGGCCGCCGAGGGCGCCGGGGCCGCGCAGGGCAACCAGGGCCTGCTCGACCAGCGGCTCGCGCTCCAGTGGGTCAAGGACAACATCGCCGCGTTCGGCGGTGACCCCGCGAAGGTGACGATCTTCGGCGAATCGGCCGGCTCGCAGGACGTCTGCCTCCACGTCGCCTCGCCCGGCAGCATCCCGCTGTTTCGCGCCGCGATCGGCGAGAGCGGCGGCTGCACGACGCGGCAGCCGACCCAGCGCGAGGGCGCGCAGGTCGCCACCGACGTCGCCACCGAGCTCGGGTGCGTGGGCGCCGACGCCGACGTGCTGGCCTGCCTGCGCGCCAAGCCGGCCGCGGATCTCCTGGCGTCGGATGCGGTCAAGGCCCGGCTCGCGGGCGATGGCTCGCCCGGCTCGTTCGCCCCGACCCTCGACGGCGATGGCGGGGTCATTCCCGATCAGCCGCGGACGCTCTACAAGGCCGGCAAGATCGCCCAGATCCCGGTGCTGCTCGGCAGCAACACCGACGAAGGCACGCTGTTCGTCGGCGGCGTGCAGCTCGCGTCGCAAGACGACTACGCGGCCGCGCTCACCGCGCAGTACGGCACGCTGGAGGGCACGCTCGAGGGGCTCTACGATCCGACCAAGGAGTTCGCCAGCGCGCCGCCCAATCCGTTCCTCGCCGCCTACGCGCGCGTGATCGGCGATTCGACCCTGACCTGCACGACTTTCGACACCGCGTCGCGCGCCGCAGCCGCCGGCAACACCGTCTATCTGTACAACTTCGATATCCCGGTCGCCTCCGCGTTCGACCCACCCGGTGGCCACCTCGGCGCGACCCACGGCTCGGAGCTGACCTCGGTGTTCGGGACCGCGCCGGCGCTCTCCGCCGAGGCGGCCTCCGCCAGCGAGCTGATCCAGCGCTACTGGACCAACTTCGCCAGGACCGGCGATCCGAACGGCAGCGGCGATCCGGCGTGGCCGGTTTTCACCTCGACCATGAACGTCCGCCTCAACCTCGCGCCGGTGCCGGCGACCAAGCTCGACTTCCGCAAGGCGCAGTGTGCGTTCTGGCAGCTCGTGTACGGCAACGCGTTCGGCGACAACCCGACCGCGCGTTAGGGCAGACCGTGGGGCACGGCCGGGCGAAGCGCGCTTGGCATGCCGCATGGATCGAGGTCCGGCATGACCGCGAGCGACCCGGCGTCGACGCTCTCCGACGACCCGCTCTGGTACAAAGACGCGGTCATCTACGAGCTTCACATCCGTGCGTTTCGCGACTCGAACGGCGACGGCATCGGTGATCTCGAGGGCTTGATCGAGAAGCTCGACTACCTGGTCGATCTCGGCGTCACCGCGATCTGGCTGTTGCCATTCTACCCGTCGCCGCTGCGCGATGGCGGCTACGACATCGCCGACTACACCGCGGTGCACGAGCACTACGGCACACTGCGCGACTTCGCCCACCTGCTGCAGGAAGCGCACCGCCGTGGCCTCCGCATCATCACCGAGCTGGTGTTGAACCACACCTCGGCCGAGCACCCCTGGTTCGTGCGCGCGCGCCACGCGCCTGCCGGCTCGAGCGACCGCGCGTTCTACGTGTGGAGCGATACGCCGAAGCGCTACAGCGATACCCGCGTCATCTTCCAGGACTTCGAGACCTCGAACTGGTCGTGGGACCCGGTCGCCAACGCCTACTACTGGCACCGGTTCTACGCCCACCAGCCCGATCTCAACTTCGACAACCCCGAGGTCAAGGCCGCGCTGTTCGAGGTGATCGACTTCTGGCTCGAGCTCGGCGTCGACGGCCTGCGGCTCGACGCGGTGCCCTACCTGTTCGAGCGCGAGGGCACCAGCTGCGAGAACCTGCCCGAGACCCACGAGTTCCTCCGCCAGCTGCGCCGCCACATCGACGCCAGGTTCAAGAACCGCATGCTGCTCGCCGAGGCCAACCAGTGGCCGGCCGACGCCGCCGCCTACTTCGGCGACGGCGACGAGTGCCACATGAACTTTCACTTCCCGCTGATGCCGCGGATGTTCATGGCGATCGAGCAGGAGGACAGCTTCCCGATCGTCAACATCCTCCAGCGCACGCCGGCGATCCCCGAGACCGCGCAGTGGGCGACGTTCCTGCGCAACCACGACGAGCTGACCCTCGAGATGGTGACCGACGAGGACCGCGACTCGATGTACCGCGCCTACGCGACCGAGCGCCACGCCCGCGTCAACCTCGGCATCCGGCGCCGGCTCGCGCCGCTGCTCACGGTGCGCCGCAAGGTCGAGCTGATGAACGCGCTCCTCCTGTCCTTGCCCGGCACGCCGGTCCTCTACTACGGCGACGAGATCGGCATGGGCGACAACATCTATCTGGGCGATCGCGACGGCGTGCGCACGCCGATGCAGTGGAGCGCCGACCGCAACGCCGGGTTCTCGCGCGCCAACCCGCAACGGCTCTACCTGCCGACGATCATCGACCCCGAGTTCCACTACGAGTCGATCAACGTCGAGGCCCAGCAGGCCAACCCGTCGTCGCTCCTGTGGTGGATGAAGCGGCTGATCGCGAAGCGCAAGGAGTTTCGCGTGTTCGGCCGCGGCACGATCGAGTTCTGCGCGGCCGATAACCCGCGCGTCCTGGCGTTCATCCGGCAGGACGAGACCAGCCGCGTCCTGGTGTTCGCCAACCTGTCGCGGTTCGTGCAGTGCGCACGGCTCAACCTCGAGCGGTTCAAGGGCCAGGTCCCGGTCGAGGTGTTCGGCCGGATGAAGTTCCCCGAGATCACCGAGGCGCCGTACTTCGTCTCGCTCGGCCCCCACGGGTTCTACTGGCTCGCGCTGGAGCCGGCCGACGCGCGCGCCCAGGACGCCGGTGAGCTCCCCACCCTGGTGTGCCGCACCAGCTGGACGGAGGTGCTCGTCCCGGCCCGCCGGCCGCAGCTCGCCCGCGTGCTGACCAGCTACGCGACCGGGCACCGCTGGTTCCGCGGCGCGGGCCGCGCGATCAAGCACGCGACGATCAGCGACATCATCCCGACCGGCGATCAAGACGCCCAGGTGCTGCTCGCGATCGAGTACGAGCTCGGCCCCGGCGAGACCTACGCGATCCCGATCGCGTTCCTCGCCGACCCGGCGAGCGATCCCACGCGCGCGCCGCACACCGCGATCGCCAGCGTCTCGTTCACGGCCCCGGGCGGCGACCCGGCCGCGCGCCAGCCCCAGGGCCTGCTGATCGACGCGATGGCCAGCGCCGGGTTCGGCGCCCGGCTGCTCGAGGCGATGCGCACGCGCAGCACGCTCGGCGCGGCGCGCGGCCAGCTCGCGGGCCTGGCCTTCGAGTCGCTCGACCAGCTCGCGCCTGGCACCTCCCTCGCGCCGCGCCCGGCCACCGTCGAGCAGCGCACAAGCTCGATCGAGTTCGGCGGCCGCTTCGTGCTCGAGCTGCTGCGGATCGTCGCCGAGGGTCCGAGCACCGAGCTCGAGCTCGGCCGGTTCCTCACCGGTCCGCGCAGCGCGTTCCACAACGTCGCGCGGCTGGCGGGCGCGATCGAGTACCGCGAGGCCGGCCACGAACCGAGCACGCTCGCGACGCTCCACGACTTCGTCGCCAACCAGGGCGACGCCTGGCAGCTCACGCTCGACGCGCTCGACCGCTACTTCGACCGCCTGGTCTCGGACACCGACCGCCCCGCAGCGCCGGTCCACCCGGCGGGCACGCTGCTCACCCGCGCCGCCGAGCTCCCGCCGGGCCAGGTCGTCGACTGGATCGGCCCCTACCTCGACCGCGCGCTGCAGCTGGGCATCCGCACGGCGGGCCTGCACCAGGCGCTGGCGTCCGACCTCCAGGATCCGCGGTTCGCGCCCCAGCCGTTCGACCTCCTGTACCAGCAGTCGCTCTACCAGTCGGCGAGCGGCCTCCTGGCCCGCACGTTCGAGCGGCTGCGCGGCCGGCTCGGCACCCTGACCGGTACGACCGGCGCGGCCGCCGCGCAGGTCCTGGCCGCCGAGCCGCGGGTCGAGCACGCGCTCGCCCGGGTCGCCCGGCGCCGGCTCGACGCGGTCCGCATCCGCGTCCACGGCGACTATCACCTGGGCAAGGTGCTGTGGACCGGCGACGACTTCGTGATCGTCGACTTCGCAGGCGAGCCCTCGCGGCCGCTGTCGCAGCGCCGGTTCAAGCGCTCCCCGCTGCGCGACGTCGCGGCGATGCTGCGCTCGTTCGACTACGTCAGCGAAGCCGCGTTGCGCGACGGCCGGCTGCGCGCCGAGGACGTCACCCAGGTCGCGCCCTGGGCCCACGCCTGGTTCGACTGGGTCTCGGCCGCGTTCCTGCGCGGCTACTGCGACACCCTGCGCGGCGGCCCGCTGCTGCCCCCGCACCCGGCCGAGGTCGCCCTGCTGCTCGACTTCTACCAGCTCGAGAAGTGCATCTCGGAGATCGGCTACGAGCTCGATCACCGCCCCGACTGGCTCGAGATCCCGATGCGCGGCCTGCTCGAGCTGGTCGACGGCGAACACGGCCCCCCAAACCAAGTCGCCTGAAGGCGGCCGCTGCGAAGCGAGGGCGACCGCTTACAGCATCCCCGGGACGTCGGCCTCGATCTCCTGCGCGATGTCGCCGGGGATGCCGAGCAGGTTGCGCATGCGATCGAGCAGCGCCCGCTCGGTCACCGAGAACACGTGGTCGACGACCGCCATCCGGCACGCGGCGCGGTACACGCCGTGGCGCGCCTCCGGCGACAGGTTGGTGAGGTACATCTCGGGGAGCCCGACCTTCACCTCGAGGAACCGCGCGGCGGCGGCGCGCTCGCCGTCGGTCAGATCCGCGGTGCGGATCAGCCGCGTGAGGCTCTCGACCTCGGTCTCGGACATCTCCCCGTCGGCCCACGCCACCGCCGCCCACATCCGGATCACGATGAGGATCTGCGACTCGCCCATGCCGCGATACTACAACGATCCTTGGGCGAACCCTACAGCGCGACCGAGAGGCCGATGCGCTCGTGAACCACGCGCGCCAGCGTGGGCCGCAGCTCCTCGCCGGTGCGCGACGCACGCCACGTGCCATCGCCGGCCGGATCGAAGTGCCACGCCGACGACACCGCCGCCATCCAGATCTGGCGCGCCGCGCGGTGCGAATTGATCACGATCCGCGTGCCGTCGCGAAGATCGAGGCGCAGCACGCCATCGCTCGTCGAAACCTCGACATCATCTGGGTCGATTTCCGAGAACGCGCCCTCGAGCTCGTGCAGCTCGTCGCGGGCGACCTCATCGAAGCTCGCGTCGTCCATAGTGGGCCTCATAGCACGATTTTGCCGTACCATCGAACGATGCCGAGCCGCCCCTCCGATATCGCCCCCGATATCGAGGACGCCCCCGGCACCCTGCTGCCCTCGATCGCCCGCTCGGCGCTGTCCGCCAGGAGCCAGGTCGCGATCGACCTCGCCGCCGCCGCGCCTGTCGAGCCGGCCCCCCCGGATCGCCGTCCCGCGGGCGCCGCTCCGCACGACGTCATCGGCGGCCGCTACGTCGTCGAGGGTCAGCTCGGCCGCGGCGGCATGGGCCGCGTCCTGCGCGTCCGCCACGCGGCGCTGGGCAAGGTGTTCGCGCTCAAGCTGATCAAGACCACGATCGCCACCGACCCCAGGATCCGCGAGATGTTCTACCGCGAGGCCCGCCTGGCCTCGGCGTTCACCCACGACAACATCTGCTCGATCGTCGACTTCGGCCAGGACGAGCGGTTCGGTCTGTTCATGGTCATGGAGCTGCTCGAGGGCCAGACCGTGCACCGCAAGTTGCGCCACGCCGGCAAGCTGCCCCCCAAGGTCGCGTGCGACATCATGTGGCAAGTCGCCGACGCGGTCCGCTTCATCCACAGCCGCGCCGTGCTCCACGGCGACATCAAGACGGACAACATGTTCCTGGTCAAGACGACCACCCAGCGCCGCCTGGTCAAGCTGCTCGACTTCGGCCTCGCCCGCCCCGACGTCGGCCGCACCGAGCACGGAGGCGGCACCCCCGAATACCTCGCCCCCGAGCGCCAGGACGGCGCCCCGGTCAGCCAGGCCACCGACATCTACGCCCTGGGCATCGTGTTCTTCGAGCTGCTCACCGGCCGCACGCCGTTCAGCGGCGACATCGCCGACGTGCTCCACCAGCACAAGCGCACCGCGATCCCGCCGCCGTCCCAGCACTGCGCCGACCGCCTCGACGAGCGCGCCGACGAGCTGGTCGCCCGCGCCACCGCCAAAGATCCGGCCAGGCGCCACCCCGACGTCCAGGCCTTCATGTACGAGCTGCGCGCCCTCATGAGCATGCTGGGCATGACCCAGCAGGGCCGCCGCCGCACCATCAGCGACGTCGCGCGCGAGCGCCGCGAGCTCGACCACCGCGTCAAAGCCGCGGCCGAGGTGTTCGGCGCCGTCCCGCTCCCCATGGCGTCCTGCGACGCACACGGCCAGGTCCGCGCCGCCAACCCGGCGTTCCTCGAATTTCTCGGCGCCGCCGGCGACGCCGCCGGCCTCCAGCTGCGCGACTCCGCGCTCCCCGACGTCTACCCCACGCTGTTCGACGATCTCCAGGAGGTCGCCACCAAGCGCCGCCCGCTCAAGCGCGTGATCTATCTGCACGAAGCCGGCGACCGCATCATCGAGGCCGCGATCCTCCTGTCCGCCGCGCCGACGGTCGCCGAGGTCACGGCCGGCGAGATCCACCTGGTGCTGCACCCGCTGCGCGCCCTGCACGGCTGACCGGCTCCAGCGCAACGCCACTGGGCTATACGACCTTGCCCATGGCCCCCGCGCCGATCCAGTTCATGATCGTGTAGCTGTCGCCGACGCGACGTTGGCGAGCTTCGCGTGCAGGTCGCGGCAACCGACGCGAACCTCGCATTCGATCGCAGCCTCGGCGAGGTGGTATCGCTCGCCGGCGGCCAACATTCTTCAACGCCGTCGTCAACAGCGATGATCTCCGGGCGTCAGCCGGCCGCGATCCCGAACAGCCGCCCGATGGCCGCGGTGACCGCCATCGCCAGCGCGCCGCCCGCGGTGACCCGCAGCGCTGCCCGCAGGAGCGGGGCGCCGCCGAGTTGGCCCCCGACGGCGCCCAGCACCGCGAGGCTCGCGAGGGAAACAACGGCGATCATGGGAGTCCGGATCGTGGCAGGCGCCGCGAGCAGCGCCAGGATCGGCACCGCGGCGAACAGCGAGAAGCTCAGCGCGGAGATCCACGCGGCCTGCAGCGGACGCGAGAGCGCGGATGGATCGATGCCCAGCTCGTCGCGCAGGTGGGCGCCGAGCAGATCGTGGGCGCTGAGCTGGTCCGCGACCCGCGCCGCGAGCTCGGCGTCGAGGCCGCGGCGCAGGTAGATCGACGTCAGCTCGGCGAGCTCGGCCTGGGGCTGCCCCGCGAGCTCTCGGCGCTCCCGCTCGACGTCCGCATGTTCGGCATCGCGCTGCGAGCTCACCGAGACGTATTCGCCCACCGCCATCGACATCGCTCCCGCGACCAGCCCCGCCACGCCCGCGACCAGGATGGCGCGCGCGGGTGCCGAGGACGCCGCGATCCCGATCATGAGGCTCGAGGTCGAGACGATCGCGTCGTCGGACCCGAGCACCGCCGCGCGCAGCCACTGAGCACGGCCGCTCCGGTGAAGCTCCAGATGCGCCGCCCGCGACGAGCCTCGCCGCTTCGTCCTGCCGTGGATCGCCATCTTCATCCCTTGCCCCCGGCGCTGGTCGCGGGCATCCAGCTACGCCTGGGTTTGCCACGACTCCCAGGCCGCGGCTCTCGCCGCCGACGCCGCCGCGCGCGCCTCGCCGAGGCCGATGACGCGACGCGGCCCGGTGCGCCGGAGCTGATTGACCTCCACCTGGGTCGCGATCGCGGCGAGGTGCGCGTCGTGGTAGCGGCGCTCGTACTTCGCGAACAGGTTCGCCACCAGATGTCCGACGGTCGTGGTTGTCATGGTGCTTGCCTCTGCACCTCGCGTGCCTTGCGGGTTGGCCCATCGGCGCGCGGCGCCGGCCGCGCCTCATCCGTGGATCGGTCCGGCCGCGTGGGCGCGCCGCCCGGGTCGCGCCGCGCGGGACCGCTCAGCGCTCACGCGGCGCCATGGTCGGTCGGTCGCAGCAGATCGGCGAAGCCGATCCGACGCAGGAACTCCTCGCGCACCCGATCGATCACCGGGTACGTGACGGCGGAGCCGTCGCTGGCAGGGTCGATGACGACGCGGAACGGCCGCTTGCCGAACGGCGCGTCGACGATCGCCGCGACCGCCGAGGCGACGGAGCGATCCGACTGGACATCGAGCTCGAGCGTCCGCAGATCGACCTTGTGGCGCTCGGCGTACGCTGCGACCTCGCCGACCTGGGCGGCGTTCTTGTCGTGCAGGCCGCGCATCGACGCATAGACGGTGTGCCCGGCCGCGGCGAGCGCGTTGGCGATCAGCCGGCCGAAGCCGCTCGAGGCGCCGGTGATGAGACTCACGTACTTCATCGCCATGCTCCTCAGATCACGCCACCGTTCGCGCGCACGACCTGACCGCTGATCCAGCCGCCATCGGGGCCGACGAGCAGCGCCACGACGCTCGCGATGTCGTTGACCTCGCCCAGACGGCCGAACGGGTTCATCTGCTGGATGCGAGCGATCGTGGCCGGGTCCTTGCCACCCAGAAAGAGCTCGGTGGCCACCGGGCCTGGCGCGATCGCGTTGACCGTGATGCCCCGCGCCCCGAGCTCTTTTGCGAGGACATGGGTCAGGGCCTCCACCGCCGCCTTGGTCGCGGCGTAGCCCCCATAGGTCGGCTGGTAGAGCCCCACGACGCTCGACGAGAAGCTCACGATCCGGCCGCCATCGCGCAGCCGCTTCGCGGCCTCGCGCAGGCCGTTGAAGGTGCCCTTGAGGTTCACCGCGATCATGCGGTCGAAGCTCGCGTCGTCGGTCTGGGCCACGGCCGCCAGGGTCATGATGCCGGCGTTGTTCACCAGCACATCGACCCCGCCATGCGCCGCTTCGGCGGCGTCGAACATGCGGGTCACCGCTTGCGGGTCGCTGACATCGGCCCTTGCCGCGCTGGCCCGCCCGCCCGCGTGGTTGATCTCGTCGACCAGCGTGGCCGCCGCGCTGGCGCTCCCCGCGTAGTTCACGATCACGGTGAAGCCATCGGCCGCGAGGCGCCGCGCGATGCCGGCCCCGATCCCGCGAGACGCACCGGTGACGATCGCAACTCTGTTCTGTAGATTGCTCATGGTATGATCCCTGAAGGTCGTAGTCGGCAGAGGGATGGCGCGGGGTTTTCCGCCCGCGCCGGAACGCATCAGCCGGGCCGCTGCTTGGTTCTCGCCTGCATCTTGGCGATCGTGAGGGTCTCGTCGGCACGGCCCCAGCCGCCGTCGACGACTTCATCGACGAGGACCATCGTGTAGGGGCGGACCCCCTCACCGAAGTACTCGACGAACATCGCGGTGGTCTTGTGGATGAGCTCCTCCTTCTGCGCCGCGTTCAAGGTGCCCTGCGGAAACTTGAAATTTGCAAATGGCATGGTTGCTAACGTAACAGCTGCGAGCGTGCGCGCTAGCGAGCGACCGTCGACATCACCATTTCAAAAACCATAACAATCTGCTAGCCAGGGGCATGGACCGGATCGGGGTCATGCGTCTGTTCGTCAGGATCGTCGAGCGTGGAAGCTTCGCCCAGGCCGCGCGCGACCTCCAGGTGCCACGGCCGACGGCGACCCACGCCATCCAGCGGCTGGAGGCGGACCTCGGCACGCGCCTGCTCGAGCGGACGACCCGGAGCGTCAGGCCGACGCGCGATGGCGCGCTGTACCGCGAGCGCTGCATCCGGCTCCTGGCCGACCTGGACGAGGTCGAGAACGCGTTTCGCAAATCCGCGCCGCGCGGGCCGTTGCGCGTGGACATGCAGGGCACGCTCGCGCGGTTCTTCGTCGTGCCGGCGCTGCCGGAGTTCATCGCTCGCTACCCGGGCATCGCGCTGAACCTGAGCGAGGGCGATCGGATGGTGGATCTCATCACCGAAGGTGTGGATTGCGTGCTACGCGCAGGCGAGCTGTCGGACTCGTCCCTGACCGGACGGCGGATCGCCGTGCTCCCCCAGCTGACCCTCGCGAGCCCCCGCTATCTCGAGCGCTTCGGGGTGCCCGGGTCGCCCGCCGAGCTCGCGGGCCACCGCATGGTCGCCTATGCGTCGTCGTCGACGGGCCAGCCCTATCCGCTCGAGTTCGTGACCGACGAGCGTCGCTGGGAGGTCCCGCTGGCCCACGACGTCGTGGTCCGAGGCGCCGAGATCTACACCGCATGTGGGCTCGCAGGACTGGGATTGATCCAGGTCCCGCGCTATCGCGTTCAGCATCAGCTCGCGGCCGGCCAGCTCGTGCCGGTGCTGGAAGACTTCGCCCCGCCGACCATGGAGGTGTCCGTCCTCCATCCCGAGAGCCGGCACATCGCGTCGCGCGTCCGGGTCTTCATCGACTGGCTCGCGCACCTGTTCCGCAAGCTCGAGGCGCGTGACCGGTGATCTCGCCCCCCTTCTCCATCCGTGGCGCGCTGCCGGCGCGGGCCGGTGCGCCGCGACGGGCGGTGCGTCCGCCGGCACGCAGCGCCCAGATCGCGGCGCTCACGGGACCAGGACGGCGGCGCCTTCGAACCGACCTGCGCGGAGATCCGCGAGCGCTTCGTTGGCGTGGGCGAGCGGATAGCGCGTCGTCCGGGTCACGATCCCGAGCGTCGGGGCGAGCCGCAGGAACTCCAGGCCGTCGTGCCGCGTCAGGTTGGCCACCGACACGAGCTGACGCTCCTCCCAGAGCAGGCGATACGGAAAGCTCGGGATGTCGCTCATGTGGATCCCGGCACACACGACGCGGCCGCCCTTGCGGACCGCCTCGAGCGCGCGCGGCACCAGCTCGCCGGCGGGCGCGAAGACGATCGCCGCGTCGAGCAGCTCCGGCGGCCGCTCATCGGAGCCTCCGGCCCACGCGGCGCCGAGCGAGCGCGCGAAGGCCTGGGTCGCCAGGTCGCCCGGCCGCGTGAACGCGAACACCGAGCGGCCCTGGGATCTCGCGACTTGCGCGACGATGTGACCGGCCGCGCCGAAGCCGTAGAGGCCGAGCCGCGTGCCGTCACCCGCGATCTTGAGCGACCGCCAGCCGATCAACCCCGCGCACAAGAGCGGCGCCAGCGCGACGTCGTCGCCGACCTCACCGAGCGGGAACGCGTAGCGCGCGTCGACGATCGCCGCGGTCGCGAACCCGCCGTCGCGGGTGTAGCCGGTGAACCGCGGACGATCGCAGAGGTTCTCCTCCTGCGCGACGCAGTAGCGACACGCGCCGCAGGTGTGGCCGAGCCACGGCACGCCGACCCGCTCGCCGAGGGCCAGCCCGTCGACGCCGGGGCCGCGCGCGTCGACCCGGCCGACGATCTCGTGGCCCGGGATGATCGGGACCTGCGGATCGGCGAGCTCGCCGTCGACGACGTGCAGATCGGTGCGGCAGACCCCGCACGCGGCCACCGTCACGCGGATCTCGCCAGGTCCGGGCTGCCGATCGGGGAGCTCGGTCCAGACGAGCTTGGTCTTCAGCGTCTCGAGCACCATCGCGTGCATGGCTCCTCCATGGTTGAACCGGCGCGGCCGTCGGCCCACGCGACGGTACCATTCAGAAGTCGACGGCCAGGCCGAGGCTGAGGTCGGCGCTGACCCCGGAGTTGAGATGGCTCGCGGAGCCGAAGCGATCGGTGACGGCGAGGCCCGCCAGGGCGTCGAACTCGACGAGGACGGCGAGGCTGTCGCCGAGGTGGTGGCGGTAGCCGAGACCGGCGCCGAGCAGCAGCGGGCCCTGGGAGACGATGTCGGTGTCCATGCCCGGGCCGGTGGTCATCGTGACGCTGGCGTCGACCTTGATCGTGTTGAACAGGATCCCCGCGCCGGCTTCGGCCATCGTGACCAGGCCGTCGCCCGGGTAGGCGTCGCTCCCCTGAAACACGGCGTAGCGCGCGCGCAGGAAGCCGGCCGGGGCCAGGGAGGCGTGGCCGGCGAGGTTGGCGTCGAGCGGGAAGCCGAGGCGCGCCGCGACGCCGACGGTGAGGCGCGGCGTGAGGTAGTAGCCGACCTCGGGGAGGACGACCAGCAGGCTCGCGCCGATGCAGCAGGTCTGGACCTGGTTGTTGTTCTCGGTCGTGCCGCGGACGTAGCCCACGCCGGTGCCGCCCGAGACCGCGAGCAGGAACGTGGGGCGCGGGGCGCCCGGGCGAGGGTGGCGTAAGACCGCGACGGTGGCGGCGGGAACGGCGGGTGCGAGCGGCGGGGCGCTGGGCGCCGCGGCGGTCGCCGGCGGTTCGACCGCGGCGACCACCGGTCCGGCGTCCGGACGGTCCGGGCCGCGGACAGCGCGCGCGTCGCCGCGGCCAGCGGCGCCGAGGTCGAGCTGGTTGGGCGCGCTGGACGAGCCCTGGGCGGCGATCACGCGGTTCTTCGCGTCATACGCGGCGATGTAGTAGTCGACCTGGGCGCCGCGGGTGGCCGAGCTGGGGATCGCGCCGGCGTACTTGCAGCCGCCCTGGCGGGTGAGCCGGGCCTCGACGAAGTCGAGCGCGCCTTCGGGGCGGTACATGACGACCACGCGCGCCGGGGCCACGTCGCCGCCGACCGAGACCTCGATCGGCTGGGCCGCGCCGCGCCGGCCGCTGTCGGTGATCGCGTAGGACAGGCCGCGGATCGCGCGGCAGTCGTCGCCGGGTTGGTCGCCGAGCGCCGCCGCGGCGGCCTTGGCCTCGTCGAGCAGCTTGACCAGCTCTGGAGATTTGTAGGCCGCGTCGATCGCGATCTTGGGATCGATCTGGGCCGCGGTGAGCAGGGCCTGCTTGGTGGCGTCCGGGTCGGCGTCCGCGAGCTGGGTGATGGCGAGATCGAGATAGACCCGGGCGACGATCGGATCCTTGTCGAGCCGGGCCTTCTTCGCGATCGCGAGCGCCCGGTAGAGCAGCTTGCGCGCGCGCTCGTAGTCCATCGCGTCGTAGCGCGCCATCGCGGCCTTGGTCCTGGCGGTGATATCGGCGCGCGGATCGGCGCGGGCCGGCGCCGCCAGGATCGGCAGGCATCCGAGGACGCCAGCCAGGACCCAGGCAGAGGTGCGCGTTCGCATGACGTCCCGTTGTCTATACCAAAGCTCGCCGGGCGATCGCCAAGGGTTTCGTCGGCGGCGCGGCGCGACGCGACCCAGGTCACCGCGCGGTGATCACGAACTCGACGCGGCGGTTCTGGGCGCGGCCTTCGGAGGTCCGGTTGTCGGCGATCGGCACGGTCTTACCGTAGCCCTTGGCGACGAGCCGATCGCTTCCGACCGCCTTCTTGATCAGATACGTGCGTACCGCGTCAGCGCGCTTCTGGGACAGCTTGAGGTTGACGGCGGCGTTGCCCTGGCTGTCGGTGTGGCCCTGGATCTCGACGGCGAGCCTGGGGTTGTCGACGAGCGCCTGGGCGACGTCGTTCAGCAGCGCGAACGAGACCCGGCGGATCGTCGCGCGGCCGGTCTCGAAGAACACGGTCTGCTTGAGCTCGATCTTGGTGTCGGTGACGGTGACGAGCTTGTAGGTCCGGGGACAGCCGTCGGGCGGTACGCCCGCCTCGTCGGGGCACTTGTCGGCAGTATCGAGGATGCCGTCGCCGTCGTTGTCGGGGTCCGGGCAACCGTCGTCGTCCTTCCAGCCGTCGCGATCCTCGGGCTCGTTGGGGCACTGGTCGAGCGCGTCGGTGATGCCGTCGTTGTCGTTGTCGACGTCGGGGCAGCCGTCGTCATCCTGGAACCCGTCGCGATCCTCGGGCAGGCTCGGGCACTGATCGACGTCGTCGGGGATGCCGTCGCCATCGCGGTCGGGCCGGGACGTGACGCGCGGCTGCGCGACACAGGTGCCGTTGGGCGACTTGGCGAGCGCGAGCTGCGCGCTGGTCTCGGCGATCTCGGCGTCGCGGTGGGCGTCGCGGGCGTCGCCCTCGTCGAGCGCGTGCTGCGCGAACTCGTTGTGCGCCTCGGCCATCGCCAGCTCGACCGGCGCGCAGGTCAGGGCCCCGCTGGCGCGCGCGGTCGCGATCAGGGCCGCGGTGGCGGTGGTCTGCGCGCGCAGCGGGCGGCCGGCGCAGCCCGCCACGGCCGCGGATGCGACGAAGATCACGATCAGCGCTCGCCTCACTGAACTGCCCCGCCGCCCTGCGCCGGCGCGGGCGGAGCCGCGTGCACCGCCTCCTGCCGAGCGCGGAGCGCCGCCTGGGTGGCGACCTCGCCGTAGCGGTTGGCCGCCGCGAAGTCGGCGCGGCCGGCGCGCTCGCGCGCCGCGTGGAGGTACTCGGTCGCGCGGGTCCACCAGTACGGCGCCAGGCGATCGGCGTGCACCGCGCGCGCCGCGTCGACGGCGTCGGACGCCCGGCCCACGGAGCCGACGTAGCGGATCGGGCCGCAGCCGAGCGCGACGACCAGCCACAGCGCGCGCGTCACCGCGACCGCACCCGGCGACCGTCGCGCCCCAGCTCGATCGCGACGTAGATCGCCGAGCCGAACAGCGCGAGCAACGAGACGATGAACGCCCAGCCGAGCTGAACGGCGAACAGCGGCGCGCCCTGGCTGGCCTGCCAGCCGGGGTAGTCGGTCGCGGTCGACAGCCGCGGCAGGCCGGCGACCACGAGCACGAGCAGGACCAGCGCGATCGCGGCGGCGGCGTAGAGCAGCGCGCCCTGGTAGCCGCGGCGCAAAAGGAGGCCCGCGCCGTACCAGCCGCCGATCACGAGGCCCGCGTGCCACACCATGAGCGGCAGCACCGCCACGCCGGACAACCGGCGCGGGTTGACCCAGTACATCCAGCTCCACGCAGGATGCACGGCGTAGAAGTACAGCGCGATCGGCGCGACCACGGCCGCGGCGTGCAGCGCGACGAGCGGAAACGCCGGCGAAGAGAACGCACCATCGGCGCGAATGCGATCGCGAGCGATGAGCGCGAACCCGATGCCGAACAACAGGTTGACCAGCGCAACGACCGGAATGACGGCCTCCGGCGGACACGGTAACACGAGCGTGGCGCAAGCCGAACGCGCCGGGCCGTCAACGACGCGCGATGCCCGGCGTCGATCCGGTATCGGGCTCCGGCGACTCGCGCGGGGAGAACAGCGCGCCCGCGCCCGGGCTATCGCGGGGGCCCGGCGCAGGCACGTCGATCTCGCCGGCCACGAACTTGGTCTCGGTCATCGCCAGCGGGGCCACCGCGGCGAGCAGGTCCTCGATCGGCGTGCCGTCCTCGACCACGAGCGCGTCGTCGTCATCGACCTCGATGACGCGGACGTCCTCGGCGTCGTTCAGCGTCCAGCCGTCCTGGCGCCCGGCGGGCGGGGCGATCTCTCCCGAGATCGCCCAGGCCTGGTCGTCGCGCGGCGCCGGCACCACCGGGGCGCGCTCGACCGTCTCATCGGCGACCTCGTAGATGATGTCGAGCATGAGGTCTTGCGAACCGGTCGGAGCCCGGGGCGCCGCGGCCGCGCTCGCCGGCTCGACGCGGGCGGCCTCGGCGTCGTGCATCGACTGCAGCGCGTCGGCCAGCGGGACGACCCGGCTGACCGCGGTGTCGAGGTGCGGCGGCGACGGCGCATCCTCGAACACCGTGGCCTCGTAGTCGTCGTCGGCGAGCTGCTCGACCCGGGGCGCCTCCTCGGTGGCCTCGAGCGAGGTGAGGGCGAACCGCTCGATCAGCTGGGCGTAGGCGCCGCGCAGGGCCCGGCGCGCGGCGCTCGCGGTGAAGTCGCGGCGCACCCGCTCGTAGGCGCCCCGCGCGATCCGCTGGCGCAGGACCGGCTCGCCGATCAGGCGAAGCACCTTGTGCGCCAGATCCTGGGGGTCGCCGGGCTCGAACAGCAGCGCCTCGCGGTTGTTCTCGACCACGTGGACCAGGGTCTCGCGGCGCGGCGCGACGATCGCCGTGCGGCACGCCATGTACTCGAGTAGCTTGGTCGGAAACGACACCATCGGGCTGGGCGTCAGATCGGCGGCGGCAGGCACCACGCACACCGTGGCGGTGGCGAGCAGCGCCGGCAGCTGATCGTGATCGATCGGCCCGGGGAGCTCGACCTTGTCGGTCAGGCCGAGCTCGCGGATCGCCTCGCGCAGCGTCGGCTCGAACCGCGGCACCAGCGGGCCGGCCAGGACGAGCCGCGCGTCGACCTCGCGGACGATCGTCGCCATCGCGCGGATCAGCACGCGCACGCCGCGGCTCGGGTCGATCGTCCCGACGTAGAGGATGCGCGGGGTGGCGCTGCCGACCGGGACCTCCCAGTCGAACCGGTCGACGTCGACCCCGAGCGGCGACAGCACGACGCGCTCGGGGTTGCCGCGAGCCTGCAGCGCCTTGACCGCCGCCGGGGTCGGCGCCAGCACCAGGTCGGCCGCGGCGAGGCAGGCCGCCTCGTCGCGGGCGTACTGGGCGTCGAGCTCCGGCTCGTAGGTGGTATCGCCGAGCGGCGAGCGCGATAGATCGTAGACCATGGCGTAGCCGAACCGCGCGCTCGCCTCGAGCACCGCCGTGGCGCTCCAGCTGTCGCGGCAGTGCACCACGTCGTAGTCGGCGCCATCGAGCTGGCGCTTGAGCGCGCGCTGGAACGCCTGGATCTGCGCGCGCAGGTCGGCCTCTTGCGGTGGCACCCGCAGCACGCGGACCGCGCCCTGGCGCTCGACGTAGGGCTGCTCGCCTTCCCGCACGACCAGGAGATCCACCGTGTGCAAGGGGCTCAGCGCACGGATCACATGACGCAGCTGCACCCCGGCGCGCTGCGGCCCCGGCACGGCACAGAAACCGGTCAGGAGCACCCGGGGCATGGCTCGGGGATCCTCGGGCAAGTTGCGCACACGTGCAAGACCGAATGCTCGATCGTCGTCGGTCCGGTACCTTGATCCCGATCGACGGCTGCGTTATTCCCCGATGCGTGAATCGGTTGATCGAATACCTCCGGCAACATCTGATGATCGACTTCCAGGGTGATCTGACGGTGGGCAAGGTCCGGGAGTTGCTCGTGGGCGATGACAGCCGCGATGCCAAGACGTTGCTGGCCAAGCTGGTCGCGGAAAACAGCGTCGAGGACATGTTCCTCGTGCTCGCCGACTGCCTGCTCGAGCCCGTGCAGCGCGCGCTCACCGACGACGTGATGCGCGAGCAGATCCGGATGTATTCCGAGAGCTGACGCGCGCCCGAGCGGCGCCGCGCCGTGTGCTAGGGTCTGCGACATGGGCAACCCGGTCGCTGATACGAAGACTCCCGCGCTCATCGCGTTCGTGATGATCGCGGCCGGCGTCGCGATCGCCGCGGCGCAAGGCATCGTTCACGGTTCGATCGCGGGCGGGGTGCTCGCCGCGCTCGGCGCGATCCCCGCATGTTACGGCATGTGGAAGGGGATCCAGCAGGAGACCCAGGGCACGCTGGCGATCAGCGTGACCGCCGTGCTGCTGGCGCTCGCGGCCGGGGCGATCTTGATCATCCTGCGCGTCGTGTCCTGGCTGCACTGAGGGAAACGTGGGCTCGGTCGTACCCGTGAATGTGACGCGCGCCGCGTCGTGCGCGCGGTTGTGCACTTTGATGATGATGGCGGTGGTGGCCGTGCCCGCCGCCGCGGCGCCGGACGCCCGCGTGCCAACCAAGATCCAGTACGCCGGTCAGGCGATGGGCACGAACGTCACGGTGTGGATCTGGACCGCCGACGAGCGCGCCGCCGCCCAGGCCGCCGAGGCGGTGTTCGCCGAGATGAAGCGGCTCGACCAGGAAATGACGACCTGGCCGCCGCGCACCGAGGCCGACCACAAGTCCGAGGTGTTCCAGATCAACGAGGCGGCCGGCGTCGCGCCCGTCAAGGTCTCGGCCGAGACCTACGCGGTGATCGAGCGCGCGATCGACGTCTCCCGGCGCTCGAACGGCGTGTTCGATATCACGGTCGGGGCGTTCAAGGGCCTGTGGAAGTTCGACGAGGACATGGACGGCACCCTGCCCGACCCCGCCGACGTCAAGCGGCGGCTCGCGCTGGTCAACTGGAGGGACGTCGTGCTCGACCCCGCGCAGCACAGCGTGTTCCTCAAGCGCAAAGCGATGTCGATCACGCTGGGCGGCATCGCCAAGGGCTACGCGGTCGACAAGTGCGTCGCGCTCCTGCGCGCCGCCGGGCTCAGCGATTTCATGATGCAGGCGGGCGGCGATATGTACGTCGCCGGCAGCAAAGGTGGTGAGCCGTGGACCGTGGCGATCCGCGATCCGCGCGGCCCGGCCAACACGTTCTTCGCCACCGCGCCGATCGCCGACCACTCGTTCTCGACCAGCGGCGACTACGAGCGCGGCTTCGTCAAGGACGGCGTGCGCTACCACCACATCCTCGATACCCGCACCGGCCAGCCGGCGCACGCGTCGCGCTCGGTCACCGTCCGCGCCCGGGATGCGTTCACCGCCGACGCGTGGTCCAAGGTCATGTTCATCCTGGGACCCAAGGCCGCGCTGGCCCTCATCAAGCGCGAGAAGCTGACCGACTTCGAGGTCGTCTGGGTCGACGATCAGAACCAGATCGTCATGACCGACGGGATCAAGCCCGCGATCAGGGTGCTGAAGGAGCCGACGCCGGGACCGTAGCGCTCGGGGCCGCCGCGGGCCGCGCCCGGGCCGCCGCGACCGTCTCGACCTCGACCTGGCGCTCGGGGGCAAGCCACGTCGCGATCGCGCCGCGCACGCGCTCGGGGGTGACCCGGCGGTAGCGCGCCAGCTCGATCGCGAGGCCGTCGGGCTCGTCGCGATACAGCATCGAGCGCTGGATCAGCCCGGCGCGGCGCGCCAGGCCCGTGAGGCCCCAGATCGCGCCGGCCTCGCGCCGGGTGATCGCCCGGGCGATCGCGCGGTCGTCGACGCCGCGCTGGCATTCCTCGTCGAGGATCGCGCGGACGGCGGCGGGATCGACGCCGCTCCGCAGATCGACCGCGACGTGGACCTCGCCGCCGAGCCGGCCGTTGGTCGTCCACGCCGAGACCCGCTGCGCCAGCGGGGCGTCGTAGACCAGGCGGCGCCAGATCGCGCCGGTGCCGACCGCGGTCCACGCCGCGGTCACCAGATCGAGCTCGGGCTCGGCGTCGCCGAACGCGACCGGCCCGAGCCACGCGCGGTGGATCCGGCCCAGGGCCGCGAACGGATCGACCACGCGATCGGCGGCCTGGGCGGCGCGCGTGACCGCCGGCGGCACCGGCCGCACCGGCCGGCGCGACGCCGGGAACCGGCCGAAGAACCGATCGACCCGCGCGTCGAGGTCGGGCGGCACGTCGCCCGCGATCACCAGGGTCGCGTTCGCCGGCACGTACCACGTGCGATAGAACGTCAGGACGTCGGCGACGGTCGCGGCCTGGATGTCGTCGTGGCGGCCGATCGTGAGGTGGCGCAGCGGGTGGCCCTCGGGGTACAGCGCGAGCGCCACGGCGAACCGCTCGGGGCCGTACGGCACGTCCTCGTAGCGCTGGCGGCGCTCGGCGCGCACGACCGATTGCTGCGTGACCAGCCGCGCGGCGTCGAAGTCGCGCGCGAAGTAGCCCATGCGGTCGCTCTCGAGCCACAGCGCCAGATCGAGCTGATGCGCCGGCACGACCTCGTGGTAGGCGGTGCGATCGACGCTGGTCGACGCGTTCGCATCGCTGGCCCCGGCGCGCCGCAGCACCTCGTAGTGATGCCCGCCGAGCCGCTCCGGCGAGCTCTTGAACAGGTGCTCGAACAGGTGCGCGAACCCGGTACGATCGGCGCGCTCGTCGGAGCTTCCGACCCGGTACCACACGCTGACACAGACCTGCGGCGAGCTGGGATCGCGGTGGACGACGACCGGCAGGCCGCAGGGCAGCACGCGCCGCCGGGTCGCCAGGTGCGGCGTGTCGCCCTCGAACCCGATCGTCGGGCGGTCAGTCATCCGCACCGGCTTCCCTCGCGAGCGACAGCGCCAGCTGGTACAGCACGCGCCGCGGCTTGCCGGTGCGCACGACGAGCCGGGCCGCCGCGTCCTTGGGCCCCAGGCCCTGCGCCAAGAGCACCCGCAGCTCGGCCTCGATGTCGATGGTGGGCAGCTCGTTCGGGGCCCCGGCGATCACCAGCGTGCACTCGCCGCGCGGCGCGATCTCGGCGTAGCGCGCGGCGAGCTCGGCGACCGTGCCACGCACGTGCTCCTCGTGGAGCTTGGTCAGCTCGCGGCCCAGGCTCGCCCGGCGCTCGCCGCCGAACGCGGCCGCGGCGTCGCCGAGCATCGCGCCGACCCGATCGGGGGCTTCGTAGAAGATCATCGTCGCGGTCTCCGGGCGCAGCGTACCCAACATCGCGCGCCGCGCACCTGGCTCGCGCGGCAGAAACCCGAGGAACGTGAAGCGATCGGTGGCCAGGCCCGAGCCGATCAGCGCCGCGAGCGCCGCCGACGGGCCGGCGATCACCTCGACCCGCGCGCCCTCCGCGATCGCCGCGGTCACGGCGTACGAGCCGGGATCGGACAGCCCCGGCATGCCGGCCTCGCTGATCACGGCGACCTTGCGGCCGTCGCGCAGCGCCTCGGCGAGCTGCTTGGCGCGGCCGGCCTCGTTGCCCTCGAAGTACGAGATCACCCGGCGCGCCGGGTTGACCGGGCCGAGCCCGTCGATCTGGCCCAGCAGCTGCTTCGCCGTCCGGGTATCCTCGGCGGCGATCAGATCGGCCTCGCGCAGCACGCGCGCCGCCCGCAGCGACAGGTCTTCGAGGTTGCCGATCGGGGTGCCGACGATGAACAGCGTGCCTATCGTCATTCGCGGCTGAGCGCGCCGATGTCGACCGAGGTGCCGAGCTCGGACTCGAGGTACTTCTTCAGCCGGTCGAGCATCCGCTTCTCGAGCTGGCGGGCGCGCTCGCGGCTGATCTGGTAGCGGTCGCCGATCTCCTGCAGGGTGAGCGGATCCTCGGTCAGCCAGCGCTCGCGGAAGATCGTCTGCTCGCGGCCCTCGAGCGTGCCGGCGAACGTCTCGAGCTTGCCGCGCAGCAGCTCGGAGAACTCGCTCTGGGCGACCGCGCGATCGGGGCGGACGTCGTCGCTCGGCAGGTAGTCGAGCCGGGTCCGCGAGCCGTCCTCGTCATTGCCGCCGCCGATCGGAGCATCGAGCGAGGCCTCGGGCGCGGCGAGCCGGCGCTCCATCTCGATGACCTCCTTCTCGGGGACATCGAGCTTCTCGGCGAGCAGCGCCGTGGTCGGCTGGAACCCGAGCTGCTCGAGCTTCTCGCGCTCCTTGCGCAGGTTGAAGAACAGCTTGCGCTGCGCCTGCGTGGTGCCGATCTTGACCAGCCGCCAGTTGTTGAGGATGAATTTCAGGATGTACGCGCGGATCCAGAACGCGGCGTAGCTCGACAGCTTGACCCCGCGGTACGGATCGAACTTCGAGACCGCCTGGATGAGGCCGATGTTGCCCTCCTGCACCAGGTCGAGCAGGTTCTTGTGGGCCCGGCGATACTCGTAGGCGATCTTGACGACCAGCCGCAGGTTGGCCTCGATCAACTTGCGGGCCGCCGACGTGTCGCCGTGCTCGACCAGCCGGGTCGCCAGCGCGTGCTCCTCGTCCGGGGTCAGCAGCGGGTAGCGCCGGGTCTCCCGCATGTACACCGACATCGGGTCGCGCTTGGCGAGCGAGCCGCCGCGCGTTGCCTTCGCGACCTTCTCGAGGGCCTCGTCGTCGATCACCTCGACGTCGCCCCGGTCGACGGAGCCCGCGTCGTCGTCGACGTCGATCGCCGCGACCTGCGTCAGGTCGACGTCGGCGCCCTCGAGCTCGCCGTCCTCGGATTTGTCTTCCTCCTCGGACTTGTCCTTATCTTCATCTTCGGACTCGCCGGACTCGCCGGACTCGCCGGCATCGCCCGCATCCGTCGGCTTTTCCCCGACGTCGATGATCTTCGAGTTCGACTTGCGGCGGCGCCGGGCAGCGGCGGGTACATCGGCCACGACGGCCGGGGACTCGACGCTGGCGCCTCGTGACTTTCGCTCGGCCATCGCTTGCCCGCTCACCATACTACACATGGCGCCGCGCACAGGTCTCGCCGCGCCCCTCAGATCGGGCATGGCGCGATGGGGGTTCAACCCTATAATCGTGAGATGCGCAGCCGGTTGAACCTGGCCCTGGTGGTGGCCGCGGGTGCTCTTGCACTCGTGCTCACCGTCATCCGACAGTCGCCCGAGGGCGTCGTCTCCATCGAGCTCAACACCCAGGAGGTCCGCGCTGCCCCCGGGGAGCCGCAGCTGGCTCGTCACGATCTCTCGGCGCTGAAGATCTTCAACCTCACGCTGCTCCGGATCAAGGACCGCTACGTCGACCCCGCCCGCGTCGAGCCCAAGCGCATGCTCTACGCCGCGCTCGACAGCGTGCAGTTCAACATCCCCGAAGTGCTGGTCGAGCCCGACCCGAGCCACAACAAGCTCCGGGTCACCGTCAACGACAAGCCCGAGACGTTCGAGACCGACGATGTCGACTCGCCGTGGCGGCTCGCGGGCAAGCTCCGCAAGGTGTTCCGGTTCATCGAGAACAACATGAACGGCGGCGCCGATCTGGCGAAGGTCGAGTACGCCGCCGTCAACGGCATGCTGTCGACGCTCGACCCGCACTCGATCCTCATGGATCCCGAGCAAGCGCGCGACATGGACGTGTCGACCAGCGGCAAGTTCGGCGGCCTCGGCATCGTGATCCGCATGATCGACAAGAAGCTCACGGTGGTGAAGCCGATGAAGGACACCCCGGCGTCGCGCAAAGGCATCAAGGCCGGCGACCACATCGTCCGGATCAACCAGGAGCCGACCGAGAACCTGACCTCGAACGAGGCAGTCGATCGGATGCGCGGCGACCCCAAGACCGCCGTCACGCTCTACGTCGAGCGCAAGGGCAGCGACGCGATCCTGCGATTCGACCTGGTGCGCGACGTGATCCGCATGTCGCAGGTCGAGCACAAGCTGCTCGAGAGAGGCGTCGGCTACATCAAGGTCAAGCAGTTCTCGAAGGGCATCGCGTCCGATGTCGCCGATGCGATGCGCGAGATGAGCGCCAAGGGCGCGTCGGCGTGGATCCTCGATCTGCGCGGCAACCCGGGCGGCCTGCTCGAGGAGGCCGTCCAGCTCTCGGACCTGTTCGTCGATACCGGCACGATCGTGACCACGGTCTCGGGCCGCGACCGCGAGGCGCGCCGCGCCGAGCGCGGGTTCGGCGATACGACCTCGCCGCTCGCGGTGCTGGTCAACGGCAGCTCGGCGTCGGCCTCCGAGATCGTCGCCGGCGCGCTCAAGAACCTCGACCGCGCCGCGATCATCGGCACGCGCACGTTCGGCAAGGGCTCGGTCCAGGAGCTCTACGACAACGACGACCACAGCAAGCTGAAGCTCACGATCGCGCAGTACCTCACCCCCGGCGATCGCTCGATCCAGAACCTCGGGATCGTCCCCGACATCCAGCTCCAGCGGATGTACGTGCCCGACAAGAACGACTCGCCGCAGGACTTCGTGCGGCTGCTCGCGCCGACCCGGACCTACGGCGAGAAGGATCTCGACGCCCACCTGGTGTCGACCTACGCCAAGGACGTCGACAAGCCGGCGTTCGAGGTGCCGTACCTGGTCGATCGCAAGAAGCCGGCGGCCGGCGGGGTCGCGGTCGCCGAGGTCCGCCCGCCGGACGACGACGACGCGCCCGACGATGACGAGATCATCGAAGACTTCGAGATGCGGTTCGCCAAGCAGCTGGTCGCCAGCGTGTCGGCGTCGACCCGGCCCAAGCTGGTCGCCGGGGCCGCCCGGCTGGTCCAGACCGTGCGCGCCGACGAGGAGAAGAAGCTGGTCGCGGCGCTCCAGGTCGTCGGCGTCGACTGGACGACCGCCGTGGCCGCCACCGGCAAGGCCAACCTCGAGGTCTCGCTGGCCGCGTCGCCCGCCGCGTCGATCAAGGCCGGCGAGACCGTGACCGTCACCGCCACGGTCAAGAACGTCGGCACCGAGCCGGCCTACCGCGTGCTGTCGCGCGTCCAGGGCGATGACCCGGTGTTCGAGGACACCGAGCTGCCGATCGGCAAGATCTTGCCGGGCGAGACCAGGACCTACTCGACCAAGCTCGCCGTGCCCCGGGAGGCGCTCGACCGCGTCGACCGGCTCAGCCTCGAGGTCCGCGAGGCCCACAACGCGACCGCGCACGTCAGCCCCGCCGAGCTCAAGATCGAGGCCGCGCCCCGCCCGGTGTTCGCCTACGCCTGGCAGCTGATCGACGACGGCAACGGCGACGGCCTGGTCCAGCGCGGCGAGCACTACCGGCTGGCGGTCCAGATCAAGAACACCGGCGCGGGCCCGACCCAGGAGGCCACCGTGCTGCTGCGCAACGCGACCGGCGACGGCGTGGTGCTCGACAAGTCGCGCATCGAGCTCAAGGAGCCGCTGGCGCCCGGCCAGGTCAAGGAGCTCGAGTTCCCGCTGTCGACCGACGCCACGCTGCGCGGCGATGAGATGGTCGTCGAGCTGATGGCGTATGACTCCGCGGTCGACGTCTCGGCCAGCGACAAGCTGCACTGGAAGCTCGCGCCCGCGGTGTCCTCGGCGCCGCGGACCGGCGACGTGGCCACCAAGGCACCGACGACGATCCGCGCCGGCGCCTCGGACGACGCCAGCATCGTCGGCTACGCCGGCAAGGCCGCCAGCTTCGCCGCGATCGCGTCGTACGGGGCGTGGACCAAGGTCAAGCTCAACCCGGCCGGCACCAAGGTCGGGTTCGTCGCGACCGCGGCGGTGGCGACCGGCGGCACCGCCGGCGGCCAGTTCGTCCAGATGTGGAACTCGACGCCGCCGATGATCGCGCTCAACCTCAAGGGCCTCGAGACCTCGGCCGATACCTACAAGCTGTCGGGCAACGCGTCCGGCGAGCAGCACGTCGAGGACGTCTACATCTTCGTGTCGAACCAGTCGGCGAAGATCGAGAGCCGCAAGGTGTTCTACCGCAGCAACCGCGGCGGCAAGGACGGCAAGCTGCTCGAGTTCGCCGCCGATCTGCCGCTGTGGCCCGGCTCGAACATGGTCACGGTGGTGGCGCGCGCCAGCGCCGATGTGCGCTCGGTCAAGACGATGTTCGTGTACCGCGACCCGCCGCGTACCGCACAGGCACATTGATCGACCTACATCGCCCACATCGTGCGGCGCCACCATCTGCCAGCACGTACCACCCAACCCAGCGCAGCCTCTGGCAGAATGGGCCACTGAATCGCGACGCCATCCACGGCGTCTGAATCGGTGACATGCGCAACCTGGGTTCTCGTACCGCCGTCCTCGTCCTCGTCGTGGCCGCCGCCTCGGGGCCCGCGCGCGCGGATGACCTCGCAGGCTCCTACGAGGTCAAGTTCGAGCAGGTCTCGACCAACTGCGATCATCCGCTCACCTACCCGCAGCACGGCTCGCTGAAGATCGAGATCAAGGGCGGCGATCTGCAGGTCGATATCGACCGCACGCCGCTGATGGTCGGCAAGCCTGCCAAGACCGGCAAGGTCAGCGCGAAGTCGCCCAAGCCGGGCCACACCCCGATGGCGGGCATGGACGGCGTGTTCTCGGTCGCCGGCCGCGTCACCGGCGACGGCCTCTTGTCGCTGGTCATGGTGGGCGAGTACCAGACCGGTGGAAAGCCGCTGTGCACGCAGTCGTGGAACCTCTCGGGCCTCAAGGCCGAGAAGGCCAAGAAGTAGCCCGGGGACGCCTGCGACCGTCGCGGCGCGGACCTGTGCAGGCGCGGTTCACGGCCGGGCGGCGATCATCGCGGCCAGCATCGGTTCGAGCTCGGGCCACGCGCTGACGCCGGCCGGCTCGTCGAGCGTGGCGACCACCGCGCCTGCCTCGGCCGTCCGGCAGGCGACCCGCAGTCGCCGGGTCGACTTGCCGTATGCGACGTACCAGGCGAGCCCGAGCGACCGCGTGGCCTCGGTCACCGCGACCTCCGCCGCGTCGCTCGCCGTGATCGCCTGGCGCTGCTGCGCGCACGTCGAGTTCGCGACGAGCTTGGCGACGATCGTCGCGCTCGACTTCGCCTCCACGTAGTCGAGGATATCGCTGGCGTCGGAGCCCGACGTCCGGTACGTGCCGCCGAGGATCGCCGCGTCGATCGCGCGCCCGCTCGGGAACTTCACGCGGACGTGTTTCGGCGCCGGCGCCGGCGAACTGGGTCGTGTGTTGATCTCGGAGATCATGCGCGAGATCACCGGCGCGAGATCGTCCAGCGTCTGCCTCGTGGTCTGGCGAAATTTGCGGATCTGGTTGTCGTGTTCGTCGATCTTGCGCTCGAGCGAGCGGTACGAAGCGCCGGGTTCGGCGTTCAACAGCTCGAGCGTCGCGGTGAGCTCCGCGCAGTACGCCTGGACCCGGACGAGCCCGGCGCGCAACGCGGCGAGATCCGCCTCGTGTTGCTTCTGGCCGTCCTCGACGAGCCGTTCGGTCCCGCGCGTGACCCGGGTGACGCCATCCGAGCGGATCTGGCACGCGGCGGCTTCCTTGGCGTAGTCCTGCGCGAGCTGCCGGGTCTTCGAATCGGCGGCAGCTGGTGCTGCGAGACCGGACAGTGCCAGGATCACCATGCCCGCGCGCATGCGGGGATGGTAACAGGACCGTCATCCTCGCAGCAACGCCGGACCGCTCGACGGTCCCACCGAGACGGCGATCAACGCGCGAGATCGCCGGCGAAGTCGAGGAAGGTGTAGCGGTCGCGGATCTCGCGGGCGTGGCCGAACGCGTCGTCGAACAGCGGCGGTGGCCAGCCGATCTCGGCCGGGGTGGTCGGGGCAGAAGCGGCGACCAGCACCTCGCGCATCCGGGCGCTGGGGAGCGCGACCTGGGCGAGCTGGGCGCGCATCGCCGGCCAGCGCGCGGCGAGCCGTGCGTTGAGCGCCTCGGCGCGCTCGCGATCGAGGCGCTTGGGGGCGAACTCGCGCCAGCACGCCTCGCCGCGCTCGGCGCCGAACCGGCGAACCACGTCGGCGTGCTGGATCGAGGTCGCCGCGAGGCGGGGCGCGGCGTCGCGCGCGACGATCGATTCCTGCAGCCGCGCCATCGCCAGCGCGCACACGGCGATCTGTTCGCCGTGCAGCGAGTCCGGTAGATCCGCCGGCCGCATCATGTCGACGTAGTGGCTGATCAGGTGCTCGCCCTGGCTCGCCGGGTAGCTGCCGCCGCACAGGGTCATGCCGAACCCGGAGAGCACCAGCGTGCGGACCAGGTGGCGCATCACCGCGAGGTCGCCGGCCATCAGCGCCTGCGCCTGGGAGAACAGCGCGTCCTCGTCGCCCTGGAGCATCGCGAACGGCGCCTCGCGATACGGCCGATCGAGCAGGAGGTGCGCGAGCAGCCAGTCGGCCTGCGCGGTCGGCCGGCAGATGCTGTCGCCGAGGCCGGCGCGGATCAGGCGGGCCGGCGCCGCCGACAGCACGCGCAGATCGAAGAACACCCCGGCCGGTGTCGCGGCGCGCAGCGAGCGCTTCAGGCCGCCCTCGGTGAGCGAGGCGCTCACCGAGGTGTAGCCGTTCATTGACGGCGCGGTCGCGAACACGACCTGCGGGACGCCGCGGCCGAGCGCGGCGAGCTTGCACAGATCGTTGATCGTGCCCGAGCCGACCGCGACCACAGCGTCGCTGCGCGGGTCGAGCGCGCCGGTCAGTCGCGCCAAGGTCTCGCCGTCGGCGTGCGGCGCGCGGCCGAGCACGATGCGCTGCACCGTGAACCGCGACGCCAGCGCGCGCTCGACGCGCTGGCCGAGCGCCGCGAACGTATCCTCGTCGGCGACCACCGCGAGCCGCGGGCCCAGGCCGAGGCCGGCGACCAGCTCGACCTCGCGGCCGTCGAGGCTGTCCTCGATCGCGACCGCGCGCGCCGCAGCCGCGAGCCGCTCGCCGGTCTGGGGGTCGACATAGCTGCCGGCGAGCAGCTGCGCGATCGGATCGCCGGACGCCGCGGGTTCACCGACAGGCATCGAGGACCGCTCTCAGTTGCGACCGCAGCGAACCCATGCGCGGCGCGAACGAGCCGTCGAGCGCGGCCGAACCGATCGTGAACGCATCGGCGCCGGCCGCCGCCAGCGCGCGGATCTGCTCGGCGCGCTGCACGCTGCCGGCGACCAGCAGCGTGCCGGCGATGCCACGCCGCGCGGCCCGCACCAGCTCGATCGGATCGGCCTCGGTCGCGCGGTAGGCGAGCAGGTCGACCCCGGCGCACCCCATCGCGTGGAATCGCCGGCAATCGGCCTCGACCTGCGCCGGCGTGCCGGCGAGCTTCGTCGGGTGATCGAACGGCCGCCCCGGAAATGGCAGGTAGCGGACCGCGCTGCCGGCAAGGATCTCCAGCACCTCCTCGACCTGCGTGCCGCCCAGCAAGCGGTCGACCCCGAGATCCCGCGCGACGCGCGCCGAGCGCAGGCTGGCCTCGACCGACGTGCTCACGACTTCCATGTAGCTGGTCGCGCCCGCGTCCTTGATCCCGCGGTGCAGCTGGTCGAGCACCTGGGGCGAGACGCCGACGTCCTTGAACCCGAGATGCCGGAGCCCGATCGGCCGGATCTCCTCGAGCACCTCGACACAATCGGGGACCGTCTGATCCGACCGGGTCAGCATGAAGACGAAGTCCATGCCTGTTGAGTGAGCATGCCGGGTCGGCGTTTGCAACGAGCGACCTCGCACGGCGCCCGAGAGATCCGCAGGCGCTCGCGCGGCGCGGCGCGGAGCGCGCTTCGTCACCGGCGCGTCGCCGCCGGTCCACACGTCGCACCGCCGACCACAGCCGCCACAGGTTCTACCGAGCGCGGCCGGTACACTACGGGCGCTGGTACACCCGGGCGAGCACACAGCCCTCGGTGGTGACGGCAAAGACCAGGCGCGCGTCCGGCGGCACCGGGCAGCGGTGGCCGGCCGGCGCGTAGTCGACGATCCACGCGGCCTCGGTCGCCACGTCGGTCATCGGCGGCCACAGATCTTCCCGGAACCACGCGAGGTGGCCCGGCTCGATGCAGCGGCGATGGACCCGCGCGCCCGGCGCCGCGCGCTGGTTGACGTAGTCGACCGCCCGATCGAGGCCCTCGCCCCACCACGCGGTCTCGAACGAACCGCGCGCCGCGACCGCCCCCGCGCCGCCGACCTGCTCGCCGAAGTAATCGAGGTAATACGGGTGCACGCGCACGAGCGTCGCGCCGAGGTAGACCGCGACCGCGACGAGCGCCGGCGCGGCGTGGCGCACGCGCAACCAGACGGCGAGCTGGTCTGCGCCGGCCGCCGCGATCATCGCCAGCGCCAGGACGCTCGGCAGGACGTAGCGCACGCCATCCTGGCGCACCGGCGACGCCGCGACGCCGAGCGGGATGGCGAACCAGCACGCGGCGACCAGCGCGCTTCGGCCCCGCGTGAGGCCCAGCCGCACGACGCCCAGGATCGCCAAGCCCAGCACGCCGATCGGCAGCGTCGCGAACAGGTACACCGCGAAGTAATAGGCCGGCGGGTGGTTGGTGACCGTGCCGAGGAACGGCTCGGTGCCGTGCACGCCGTCGAGCTTGTGCAGCGCCGCGGCCAGCGCGGCGAGCGGGTGTCGCCACAGCCGCGGCCACACCGCGTACAGCGTCGCGACCGCGGCGAGCGGCATCACCGTGGCGCCCCACACCACGGTGTCGCGGCGCCAGCGCGGCGGCGCCTGGACCACGACGATCACCGCGCACACCAGGCCGAGCAAGCCGTTGATGAACCGCGAGGCGACCGCGATCCCGATCGCGACGCCGACCCAGGTCAGCCGGACGCGCAGCGTGGCCAAGGCGACCCGATCGTCGGGCGACAGGTAATCGTGGACGCCGAGCGCCAGCACGAGCCCCAGCGACCACCACAGCACGGTCGGCGATTCGTGGCCGACGATCTGGCCATGGCCGACCAGCGGCGGCAACAGCGTCGCGATCGCCGCCGCGAGGACGCCGACCCGCAGCCGGAACAGCCGCGCGCCGATCGGCACGAGCAGCGCGCAGCCGAGCGCGATCCACACCGCCGACAGCGCGCGCGCCGGCCCGAAGCCATCGGCGAGCTGCGCGCCGATCCCGTCGAGCAGCTTCATGATCGGCGGGTGCTCGTCGTTCCACTGCCACGATCGCTCGGCGAAATCGAGGCCGAGCACGTTGGTGACGTAGTTGCGCCCCGCGGCCCAGTTGACGTCCTCGTCCCAGGTCTGGCCGGCGCCGCCCAGATCGATCCAGCGCACCAGGGCGCCGGCGACGAACACGACGGCGATCGCGAGCCACGTCGAGCGCGGCACCGCGGCGAGCCGGCGGCGCGCCAGCGCGCACAGCGTGGCGACCGCGGTGACGAGCAACCCCAGCGCGATCGCGCCGTCGAGCCGCGCGGTCCCCGGCGCATCGAACACGGCGCGCGCCGGCGGCTCGGACGACAGCGAGCTGGCCGGCACGTACTCCGGGTCGCCGCGCCGGCCGACCGGGCTCCACACCAGCCGCGCCCCGGGCGGCCCGGCGAACCGGATCGCGGTCGCGCCGTGGCGCACGAGGATCCGGCGCTTGACCAGGCCACGGCCGCGCAGGTCCTCGCCGGCGAACCCGAGCCGCGCGTCGAGGTCGCTCTGGAAGCCGATGATCACCGGGCCGCCGCGCGCGACCAAGATCGACCCTGCATACGCGGTCGTCCCCGGCGGATCTGCGGGCTCGCTGGCCGCGGCGGCGAGCCGCTCGAGCGGCGGCGTGGCGATCCACGCCCGCGCCCCCAGCAGCGCGATGGCGACCGCCGCCGGGATCGCGCCCCACCACCGCGCCACCCCGCGCCGCACCGGCACCCCGGCGAGCGGCTCCTGGGTGAGCAGCCGCGCGCTGCGCCGCACGCCCGACGCAAGCGTCGGCCGGGCTGGATCGTCCGGTGCGGTCGTCACGGCCGAGGATCTTACCGCAGGACAGCGGGTCGCCGCGATCCGCCTTGCGCCGACGAGCAACCTCGGCGCCTGCTTGATCCGACCGGCGGCGGAGCTAGCTCCCGCGCGCGTAGCGGCCCGGCGTGGTGCCGACGATGCGCCGAAAGTGGCGGTTGAGCAGGCTCTGGTCGCAGAACCCGACCAGCGACGCGACCTCGCTGGGCCGGACACCTGCGGCGAGCAGCTGCTTGGCGCGCATGATCCGCAGCTGGATCTGGTACGCGTGCGGCGGCATGCCGACCTGCGCGCGGAACGCGCGGCACAGGTGGAACTTGTCGATCCCGGCGTGGCCGGCGAGCGCGTCGAGCGCGACCGGGTCGGAGGCGCGAGCGCGCAGCAGCTCGATCGCGCGCCGCACGGGGGCCGCGTAGGTGGTCGCGCCGGTATCGAGCGACGCGAACACCGCGAGCGCCTCCGCGAGGGCCGTCTCGAGCGCGAGCCGCTCCGCGCCGGCGGCGACCGCGTCGTACAGGCGATGGAACGGCGCGCCGCGCGGATCGCCGGGCGCGACGAAGCGCTGCGGGCGCACCTTGCCGCCCAGCGCGGCGACGTCGGGGAACGCGAGGACGTCGAACGCGAGCGGCCCGTCGCGCCACACATCGCGCGAGACATCGCCCGGATGCTTGAGCTGCAGCGCGCCAGGCTCGCCACGGAACACCTTGCCCGCGGTCCACCACTCGGCGCGGCCGCGATCGAGGCGCGCGACCCCGTAGACCTCCTTCACGCCGGTACACCGGTCGGCGCTGGTCCACCGGCTCGCGACGAGCCCCGGCAGCGACACCGGCAGCGGTACAGCACCGATCATGCGTCCTGGGTACCACGCACCGCCGCCGCTGGCTTGGACGTTCTTGGCAGGTCGATCGGGTAACCAATCGCGCTCAATCCAGCGACCGCCGCGATCGCTAGATCGGAGCGATGCCAGAACAACGCGTCGCCCTGATCACCGGGGCCAACAAGGGAATCGGTCTCGCGATCGCTCGGTCACTCGCAGCGCACGGGCTCACCGTGCTCGTCGGCGCGCGCGACCTCGCCCTCGGCGAGGCCGCGGCGAAGTCGATCGGCGGCTCGGCGCGGGCGATCGCGCTCGACGTCACGTCGCTCCCCTCGATCGCCGCGGCCGCCGCCGAGATCCGCCGGGCGGTCGGCCGGCTCGACGTGCTGATCAACAACGCCGGGATCGCCCGCGCGGGCGGTCCGCCGAGCACCGCCGTCCTCGCCGAGGCGCGCCAGGTGTTCGAGACCAACGTGCTCGGCGTCATCGCGGTGACCCAGGCGATGCTGCCGCTGCTGCGCGAGGCGCCAGCGGCCAGGATCGTCAACATCTCCAGCAGCCTCGGCTCGCTGACATCGATCAACGTGCCGGGCTCGCCCTACCCCGGCGTGGCGGGCGTCGCGTACGGACCGTCGAAGTCGGCGCTGAACGCGATCACCGTCGCGTTCGCGCACGAGCTCGCGGCGACCAAGATCAAGGTCAACGCGGCGTGCCCGGGCTACACCGCGACGGATATGACCGGCCATCACGGCCCGCGCACGGTCGAGCAAGCAGCCCGCGAGCCGGTCCGGCTGGCGCTGCTCGCGGACGACGGCCCGACGGGCGGGTTCACGAACGAGGACGGTCCGATCCCCTGGTGACGCGCGCGCCGCCGGATCCCGCGCGAGGTCCGCGGTCGCGGCGCCCGGGCCAGGCGAGCGTCAGTGCACGCGGCCCGGGCACTGAAAGTTGCGCGAGGTCCTGGCCAGGAACGTGTAGTACTCGCCGGGCTCGCGCATCGCGGGGATGTGCAGCGTCACCGGCTCGAAGCCGCGCGCCTGCCAGAACGCGGCGCACGGCAGCTTGGGCTGGTCCGGCTGGGCGTGGATCGCGTAGCAGCTGAACACGAACGTGGGATCGTAGGCCGCGAGCACGCGATCGGAGCCGAACTTGGTGTGGCCGGCGCGCGCGCGGACCCGCGGCTCGTCGTGCGCGATCGCCTCGGACACCAGGCCGAACACATCGACGCCGCGCATCCGGCCGAAGTACGGCTGCGCGCCGGCGCCCCCGACGATCGAGAAGTCGTCGGGCCGAAAGCAGCTCGCGGTCGCGCGGCCGATCGCGGCGCGGTCCTCGGTGTAGGCGATCAGGAACGCCGGCGTATCGATGCCGCGGTCGCTGGCGAGGTTGCTCCGGGACAGCGATCGGGTGGTCAGCGCGAGCTGGCCGACCGCGAACGCGACGATCAGCGCCGCCGCGAGCGCGACGCCGAGCGCGGTCGCGCGCGGCGCGAGCCCGACCCGCCCGCCCAGCCGCGCGATCGCGCGGCTGATCCATTCGGCCCCCAGCGTCACCGCGAGCGCCGCGACGACGAACACCGGCATGATGAAGCGGTGCAGGCCCATGAAGTCGCCGCCGACGCTGATCGCGTAGCCCAGGTACACCAGGGCAAACACCCCGCAGGTCGTGGTCAACACGAAGCGCGGCGATCGCGGCCGCGCCGCGATGTGTCCGGCGATCACGAGCGGCAGCACGTAGAGCAGGCCCGTCTGCCGCAGCCAGACCCAGACGTAGTACACGCCGTTGCGCAGCATCTGGTGCGGCAGCTCGCCATCGGCCCACGGCCCGGTGGCCTTCACGTAGTAGGTGTTGGGGAACGGCCAGCCGTAGTACCACCAGCGCCACGCGAACCACGGCGCCCACAGCGCGACGAACCACGCCACGGCGATCGCCGCGTGGCCAAGCCACGCCCGCCCCGGCTGCCCGGCCGGCGTGCGCCAGATCACCGCGATCGCGCCCCACACCACGCCGAACACGGCGGCCACCATCGGACCCTCGGGCCGCGTCATCGAGGCCAGCGCGAGCACCACGCCGAGCCGGCGCAGCGCGCGCGGCGTCGCGGCCGCGGCGACCAGTGCGTCGAGCGCGGCGGTCACCAGCAGCGTGTAGAGCTGGGTCTCGAGGCCCCCCGAGGTCCAGCACGCGAAGCCCGACGAGCACGCGAGCAAGATCGGCGGCACGCCGGCCCACGCGGTCTTGCGACCGAGCGCGCGCTCGATGATCCGGAAGACCAGGTACAGCGTCGCCAGCGCGCACGCGGTGCCGAGCACCCGCGACGAGGCCTCCGGCGCGATCCCGGCGAGCATCCCGATGCCCAGCACGAACGTCCACAGAAAGCTCGTGTAGCCCTCGACGGGTTGACCCAGGTTGAACGCCAGCTGGCCGTGCTCCGCCAGGTTGCGCGCGAACACGAACGAGATGTACGCGTCGTCGGTCACGAAGTTGTAGGCCAGCGAGTGACCGATCAGCACGATCGCCGCCGCCCCCAGCAGCCCCCAGCGCGCGCGCGAGGTCCATGTCGCGGATCGCTCAACCATGCGCAGCTCGCCGGGATTCGTTCGCAGACATCGCGGCAAAGTACCCTGCGGCGCGCCCGCGGGACAGCGCGCGCGCGCGGTCAGGCGCTACTTGCCCTGGAGCCGGGCGATCCGCTTCTTGATCAAACCGACGTCCTTGGCGCTCGGCACCGTGGTGACGTAGGTCTGCAGCGCCGCCAGCGCGTTCTCGCGATCGCCGCGCTGCGCGTAGGCCAGGCCCAGGCCGCGGTAGCCGCCGACGTAGCCCGGATACAGCGCGAGCGACTCCTGGTACGCGGCGATCGCACCTGCGACATCGCCGGCGAACAGCTTGCGATTGCCGCCGAGGTAGGCCGCGCGCGCCCGGGCGATCGCAGGATCTTCGTCGTCCTGGGCCACGAGGCCCGGCGCGTCGCTGCCGTGGTCGCTGTACTCGACGACGACCTTCTTGCCGCCCAGCCGGCGCGGTCGGGCCATCGGCACGGCCGGGGCGACCTCGGAGAGCGGCGTGGTGGGCGCGCCGATCGCGCGGGCCGGCCGATCGGGGCGATCGACCGGCGGCGCCGCCGCGGGCTCGTCCGCCGAGGCCGCGGCCGCCGCGGCCCGCACGCGCTCGTCGGCCGAGGCCGCCGCCGCCGCGACCTGCGCGCGCTCGTCGTGGTCGCGCACCGCGCGCTGCGGGGCCGACACCGCCGTCGCGGTCGAACCGGCGCTGCCGCCGCCGAGGAGCACGATCGCGGCGACGATCGCGACGCAGCCGGCCGCGGTCCACGCGAGCAGGCGGCGCGAGGGTGCGATGCTCTGCACGCTGGCGAGGTCGGCGCTGACCTGGCGATCGACGCTCGGGTGGGAGACGCGCGACGGCGTCCGGCGATCGCCGAGCGTGCTGTCGCCCGCGGCGAAGCTCGGGACGTCGTTGAAGCTGCCGGCCGAGTTCGGATAGGCGCTCCGACCGGCCTCGACCGGCGCCGGCAGCGCGGCGCTCTCGGGGCCGGCCGGGGCGGGGGCCGCGGCGCTTGGCACCCGCACCACGCGCGTCGGTTCGTCGAACGACACCGCTCCAGGACGGGCGAGCGCCTTGGGCCGCCCCGGCGCGGTCTGGTCGATCCACGCGGCCGCGGGCGGCCCGCCGCCAGTGAAGCTGCCCGGCTCGAGCGGCTGCGATCCCGGCCACGCGGGCCGGCGCACGGTCAGCTCCTCGAACGACTCCGTGGCGGGGGGCGATCGCAAGACCACGGTCTCTTCGAGCGCCGGCGCCGCGCGCGGCAAGGGCACCTCGGCGGGCGGCTGCGAGCCAGGACGCCCGGCGCGGAACGCCAGCTTGGCCGGGGGCTCGGAGAGCACCGGCGCGCTACCGCGCAGGACGAACGGCAGGTTCGGGCTGCCCGGCCGCACCGGCGGGTCGGCAGGCTTCGTCGGCTCGAGTCGGCCCGGGGAGCCCGCGCCCATCCCGCTCGACGCGGCCGGCGGGGCGGCGGCGACCGCCGGCGCGCTGGCGCTGGCGACGTCGGGCGCAGGTCCCGCGCTGCGCACGGCTGCCAGCGACGGCACCGACGCCGGGCCGGTGCGCAGCGCCGGCAGCACGCTCGGTGCGGTGCCCGGGCGGAACAGCGCGCCGCCGGCGCGGGTGCCGGGTCGCGCGACCGGCGGCGCGGTCCCCGCGCGATCGCCGGGCAAGGGGCCCATCGCCGGTCCACCGCGGCGCCCCGGGTCGGGCACCGGCGGCAGGGCCGGCCGCGCGGACGAACCCGACGCCAGCGGTGCGCTCGCGGGCCCGGGGCTCGCGGAGATCGCGGGGATCGCTGGGCTCCGGTGGGCCGCGCTCTCGGCGCCGGACTCACCGGACTGCTTGACCAGCGCGGCGAGGTTGGCGTCGGAGGCCTGTGGCGTGCGCTGGCCGTGCTCCCACTCCTTGACGTCGATCGCGTCCATCTCGACCACGCTGTTGCCGGCCGCCGGAGTCGGAACCACGGACTTGGTCATTGCGTTACCTCATCGACAAGCGCGGCCGCACCACGAGCGGCCTCGGTTTCGGTTGCGAACAGTTTTGCTGCGGTCTTGAGGAGAGCGTTGGCATCGACGTCGTACAGCGTCACCGTCACCTTGAGCTTGCGCTTGGTCGCGCCGTCGATCCGCGCGAACAGCAGCCGGTTGGCCGACATCGATCGTCCGACCGCTTCGTAGCAGGCGCCGGTCGGCTCGACGCACTCGACCGCGAGCTGCGCGACCTCGAGCGAGACCTTGGAGACCTTGGTCTCGTCGGTCCCCTTGACCTTGGCGGTCGCGAGCGACGAGCTCACCGCGCGCGCCGCAGTGGGGAAGCTGTCGCTCTCGGCCGGCAACACGGCGAGCTGAACAGCGGGCTTGGTCGGCGCCGGTGCAACCGGCTCCGGGCGCGCGTGTCCACAGCCCGACATCGTCATTCCCGCGATGATGGCTAGCCTCCCGGACATCTGGAAACTCTTCACGCGAGTTCGATAATCTATCATGGAGGACGATCGCCGCGAGCCTGGTGTTTGCGGCGTGCCGGCGAGTTTTCATCGACGACACCGAGCAAGATCCGAGGTGTCCTCAGGCGGCGGCGGCGGCGGTGTACGTCAACGCACGGCGCGGCACCACATCGCCCTCGACGTAGACCGCCGTGCTGCGCGCGATCGCCGCACCAGCCAGCGGAGACCGCCTCCGCTGGTGTACGCTATCACCGCACAATGGAGTCTGTGGAGTCCGTGGAGTCCGTGGAGTCCGCCCGCCGCCCGCTCGGCCACGTGCTCGCCGCCGGCGCCGTGACCTTGGCGATCGCCGGGGCGGCCACCGGCGCGATCGACGCCGTGTGGTCGTGGGCGCCCGCCGCGCAGTTTGTGCCCGGCGCCGCCGCGCGGCTGCGCTACGTGGGGTTCGCCGCGACGAGCTACGCGCTCGCCGGCGCGATCGCCGGGCTCGGCGTCGCGGCGATCGCGCTGTGGCTGTCGCGCGCGACGCGGCTCGGCGATCTCGCGCGGTTCGCGTTCGACCACCACCGCGCCCGCCGCGCCCGCGATCGCCGGGCCGCGGTCGGCGGGCTCTCGCTCGTGCTCGCCGGCATCCCGATCGCCGCCGCCGCGCTGGCGATCGCGTTCCGGTTCACGGTCGAGGTCGTCACCAACCGCCACGTGATCGCGCTCGAGGTCGCGGTCGCGATGGTGAACACGGTCGCGGCGCTCGTGATCGCCCTGCCGATCGCGTTCGTCGTCGCGCGCGGCGTCGAGGCCGGGCTCGCCCGGCTCGCCGGGCGCGCCGGGTTCGTGTCGTCGGTGTGGGCGCCGCCCGCCGCGCTCGCCGCGCTGCTCGCCGCCGCCGCCGCCGGCTGGGCGATCCGCGACTGGGAGACCGCGCGCCAGCTGCCGCTGCGCGGCCCGGTCGCGATCGCCCTCGGCCTCGCGCTCGCCGCCCCCGCGCTGCGCCCCGCGCTCGCCACCGCCCGCTGGCTCGACCAGGCCGCGCGCTGGCGGCGGCGCGCCGGATGGATCGCCGCGCCGCTCGTGCTCGGCTGGCTGGTGCTCGCGACCGGGGGCTCGGCCGCGGTGATCAAGGCCGCGTCGGCCTACACCGGCCTCGGCGGCCCGATCGCCCACGCGCTGCGCCGCGCGTTCGACCGCGACCACGATGGCTACTCCCGGTTCCTCGGCGGCGGCGACTGCGACGACGGCGATCCGGCGGTCCACCCCGGCGCGCCCGAGATCCCCGACGACGGCATCGATCAGAACTGCGTCGGCGGCGACGCCACCGCCCGGCAACCGCCGCCCGAGACCGCGTTCGCCGCCGTCCCCGCCGCGGTGCCCGCCGACTTCAACGTGCTGCTGCTGACGATCGACACGACCCGCGCCGACCACCTCGGGATGTATGGCTACGGCCGGCCGACCTCGCCCGCGCTCGACGCGATGGCGCGCGAGGCGACCGTGTTCGACCACGGCTGGGCGCACGCGCCGTCGACCCGCTACTCGATGCCGGCGATCCTGACCGGCCGGCTGCCGCTCGACGTCTACTACGACACGTCGATCGAGGGCTGGCCCGGCATCTCGCTCAAGGCGACGACGATCGCCGAGGCGCTGGCGGCGCGCGGGTTCGTCACCGGCGCGATCACCAACTACTGGTACTTCGATCGCAGCCGCCACATGGATCAGGGCTTCGCCGAGTACGACAACGAGGACGCCCGGCTGCACACCGGCGTGCCCGGCGCCGGCCCCGAGCAGACCCGCGGCAGCTCGTCGAAGGAGCAGACCGACAAGGCGATCAAGTTCGTCGATCGCCACGCCGCCGAGCGCTGGATGCTCTGGGTCCACTACTACGATCCGCACTACGCCTACGAGCCGCACCCCGACGGCCCCGCGTTCGGCACCGACCGCGTCGCGCTGTACGACGGCGAGATCGCCTACACCGATCGCCACATCGGCCGCCTGCTCGACGAGCTGCGCGCCCGGCAGCTGTACGACAAGACGGTGATCGTCGTCACCGGTGATCACGGCGAGGGCTTCGGCGAGCACGGCGTCGAGCTGCACGGCTATCACCTGTACGCCGCGCAGACCAAGGTGCCGCTGATCATCCGCGTCCCGGGGTTGCCCGCCCACCACGCCGACACCCCGGCCGGCCACGTCGATATCCTGCCGACCCTGGTCAACCTCGCGGGCGGCGCCGCGACCCCCGAGATGATGGGCCGCTCCCTGGTCGACGTGCTCGCCGGGGCCCACGCGCCGCGCACGATCCTCCAGCAGCTGTCGTACGAGGGCGACCACGAGATGCGCGCCGGGGTCGATGCGCGCTGCCACGTGATCTACAACGTCAGCCCCGACACCAGCTGGGAGGTCTATCGCGTCGATCGCGATCCGATGGAGACCCACGATCTGGCGGGCGACGACGACGAGTGCGCCCAGACCCGCCGCGCGGTCGCGACGTGGTACGACGCGTCGCAGGTGCCGCCCGCCGCCGCCCTCGCGCTGCTGCCGGACCGCCCCGCGATCGCCCAGCCGATCGACGTCGAGTTCGGCGACGCGGTCCGGCTGCTCGCCGTCGACGCACCGGCGCACGCCCGGCTCGGCGAGACGATCTCGCTGACCTGGACGTTCGAGGCCCGCGGCACGGTCGCCCCGGGCTTTCGGATGTTCGTCCACCTCCAGGGCACCGGCAAGGGGTTCGTCAACGGCGACCACCGGCCAGCGCGGCCGTTCGAGTGGTGGAAGGCCGGGCAATTCATCCGGTACACCACCACGGTAGTCATTCCACGCACCGCGACGACCGGCCCCTACACCGTGTGGGCCGGCATGTTCGACGCGACTCACCGCGCCCCCGCGCGCGCGCCGCACGCGGCGGCCGGCAAGATCGTCGATGATGCGGTCGCCGTCGCCGAGCTCGAGGTCTCGCCGTGACCGTCGATCTACCCGAACACCTGCCCGGCGCGATCGTCGTCGAGCCGCGCACCACCGCGCAGGTCGCCGCGCCGCGCGCGCCCCGGCTGCCGCTCGGCCAGCTCGTCGAGATCGCGCTGTGGCTCCTGATCGCCCTGCCCGCGCTCTACCAGCTCGGCCTGGTGTTCCAGGCGATCGCCGGCCGGGTCGGCTATCCCTACGACCTCGAGTGGATGGAGGGCGGCCTGCTGCACCACGCGCTGCGGATCCGCCACGGCGACGGCATCTACGTCGCGCCCAACGTCGACTTCATCCCGTACCTCTACACGCCGCTGTACCCGACGCTGATCGCGCTGTTCGGCGGCCTGTTCGGCGGACCGTTCGGGCCGTCGTACCTGCTCGGCCGCGCGATCTCGATCGCCGGGCTCCTGGGGATCGCCGCGATCGCGGTGGCGTCGTTCGCGCGGATCCGCGGCCACCGGCTGCCCGGCAGCGTCGGCGCGGTGCTCGCCCTGGGCCTGTTCGCCGCGTGTTACCCGTTCGTCGAGGGCTGGTACGATCTGGTCCGCGCCGACACGTTCTTTCTGTTCATGGTGACCGCCGCGCTCGCCGGGCTGCCGGCCTGGGCGCGCAGCGGCGGCGGCGTGGTCGGTCACGGCAAGGTCGCCGCCGGCGCGGCGCTGATGGCGCTCGCGTTCTTCTGCAAGCAGACCGGGATCTTCTACGTCGGGCTCGGCGGCGCGATCGTGGTCGTGGTCGCGTGGCGGCGCGCCGCGACCTACGCGGCGATGGCGGGCGCGATCGGGCTCGGCGGCACGTGGCTGCTCGACCGCGCGACCCACGGCTGGTTCTGGGTCTACGTCTCGGAGATCCACCGCGCGCACGACTTCAACGTGGACCGGGTCTGGGCGTCGTTCGGCAACATCCTGTGGCACTTCCCCGCGATGACGATCGTCGTCGCGGCCGCGCTGCCGATCGTGCTGGTCGCGGCGATCAAGCAGCGCGGCGTGCCGGCGGCGGCGCAGCCGTTCGTCCTGTGGTCCGCGGCGTTCGCGCTGTCGACCGTGGTCGGCGCGATCGGCTGGGGCACCGAGTTCGCGCACTTCAACGCGTACATGCCGGCGCTGCTGCACGGCGCGCTCGCGGCCGGCGCGGCGATCCCCGCGGTGATCGGCGGCGCGCGCGTGGTGGGCCGCGGCGCGCGGTCCGGCGGCTGGATCGCCACCGGCTGCGGCCTCGTCGCCGCGCTCGCCCTCGCGGTGACCTGCGCCCGCGCGCGCTGGCAACCCCAGCGGTTCATCCCGACCGCCGCGGACGTCGCGGCCGGAGGCCGGCTGATCCAGCGGCTGGCGTCGATCGACGGCGACCTGTGGATGCCGTCGCACCCGTGGTACCTCGTGCTCGCGGGCAAGACGCCGCACGTCCACCGCATGGGCATCAAGGACGTCACCACGCGGCAGCCCCGCACGATCGCGCGGCTCGACGACGTGCTGCGCGACCACAAGTTCGCCGCGATCGTGCTCGACAACCGCGACCTGCAGGGCGAGCTGCCGGCGCTGCGGCAGTTCTACCGGCCCGGCTTCGTGCTGCCGTCCGACGAGCGCCCGCGGGTCTACACCGGCGCCAGCGTGGTGCCCGATGCGATCTGGATCCCCGCCGTGCCGGCGACCCCGCAAGCCAACGCCAAGGTCGTGTTCGACTTCGAGGCCGCGACCTGGACCGACGGCTGGATCTCGAGCGGCGCCGCGTGGGGGCCCGGCCCGGTCGCCGAGCCGCTGCCCGGCCAGGCGCTCGTGCTCGGCGCCACCGGCGCGCGGTTCGCCACCAGCCGCAATGGCGGCGACGCCGCGACCGGCCGGGTGACCTCGCCGCTGTTCCCGCTCGACGGCAAGCGCCTGACCCTGCGGCTCGGCGGCGGCAGCGACGCCAGCGGCCTGCGCGTCGAGCTGTGGGTCGACGACGCGCTCGCGCGCACCGCCAGCGTCCCGCCGCCGACCGGCGACAACCTGCGCACCGTGGCGATCGAGCTCGGCGAGCTGCGCGGCAAGCTCGCCAAGCTGGTGCTGATCGACGACGCGCGCGATGGCCACCTGAACATCGACGACGTCTGGCTGTGGCAGTAGACTCGCGCGCGATGCCCGAAGTTGCCCCGCCTGCGCCGCGGCAGAACCTGCTCCTGCCCGACAGCCCGCGCTGGCCGCTCGATCCCGGCCGGCCGGTGATCGAGCTCGACGACGTCTCGGTGGCGTTCGGCGACAACCACGTGCTGCGCGGCCTCAGCCTCAAGATCGTGCCCGGCCGCACCACGGTGGTCGTCGGCCGCAGCGGCTCGGGCAAGTCGGTGCTCCTGAAGCTCATGATCGGCCTGCAGAAGCCGACCAGCGGCCGGGTCATCGTGTTCGGCAAGGACCTGGCGACCTGCTCGGCGCTCGAGGTCATCGAGCTGCGCAAGCGCATGGGCATGCTGTTCCAGAACTACGCGCTGTTCGACGCGCTCACCGTCGACGAGAACGTCGGGTTCTCGCTGCTCGAGAACTCCGAGCTGGCGGCGCCGCAGATCGCGGGCCTGACCCACGGCCTGGTCAGCATCCTCAACCTGCTCGGCAGCGAGAAGCTGTTGCCCGCCGAGCTGTCGGGCGGCATGCGCAAGCGGGTGAGCCTGGCGCGCGCGCTGATCGCCAACCCCGAGGTCGTGCTGTTCGACGAGCCGACCACCGGCCTCGATCCGATCATGATCGCCGCGGTCGACGACATGATCGCGCTCGCCAAGCAGCAGTACCAGATCACCTCGGTGATCATCAGCCACGACATGGCGAGCACGCAGCGGCTCGCCGACGACGTCGCGTTCCTCCACGACGGCAAGATCATCTTCAACGGCAGCTACGACGAGCTGATGCGCTCGCCGCTGCCGCCGATCCAGGCGTTCGTCGAGGGCGCGCGGACCTCGCGGCTGTCGCGCGACGCGGCGCCCGGCGAGGTCGTGGCCGAGGCCGAGACCCGCGCTTCGATCAAGGACGCCCCGGCCGTCGAGCTGGTCGGCGTCTACAAGACGTTCGGCGGCAAGGAGGTGCTGCGCGGCGTCGATCTACCGATCTACCCGCATCGCACCACCGTGATCATCGGCGCCAGCGGCTCGGGCAAGTCGGTCATCATCAAGCACATCATGGGCCTGTTCAAACCCGACCGCGGCGAGATCCGCGTGTTCGGCAAGGACATCGTGCCGCTGAACGACCTCGAGCTCAACGACGTCCGCAAGCACTTCGGCCTGGTGTTCCAGAACGCCGCGCTGCTCGACTGGCTGTCGGTCTACGAGAACGTCGCGTTCCCGCTGCGCGAGCGTAACGAGCTGGCCCGGCCCGAGCTCGCGGCGAGAGTGACCGATATCCTCGAGCGGCTCAACATCGCCGACATCGCGCAGCGCATGCCGGGAGAGATCTCGGCCGGCCAGCGCAAGCGCGTCGGCCTGGCGCGCGCGATCGTGCTGAAGCCCGAGATCATGATCTACGACGAGCCGACCACCGGCCAGGATCCGCTGCGCACGCGCGATATCGACGACATGATCCAGCAGACCCAGCAGCAGTTCGACATCACGAGCATCGTGATCAGCCACGACATGGCCTCGACGTTCCGGATCGCCCACCTGATCGCCATGCTGTACAAGGGCAAGATCGTCGCGTTCGGCTCGCCGGCCGAGCTCCGCGCCTCGACCAACGAGCACGTCCAGCAGTTCATCCACGCCGGCTCGGTCGACGTCGCCGGTCACTGACCGTCGCTCGTCGTGGCCTGGCCACGCCGATCGTTCGCGAACTGCGCGCAGGCCGACGACCCGGAAATCACCGCTGCGCAGCAGGCCGCGCGCGAGGCCGGTGCACGAGACTTTCAGCGCCGTGTCGAGGAAGCCATCTCGACGGTTGCGGAGCTGCAGAAGACGCGCAAGCCGTCGTCGACCCCATCGTACCCCATCGTTGACCTTGCACCTTGACCCTTGAACGTGGCGGCTACAGCTTCAACCGATGAGATCAGAAGCTGCAGCAGAGGATCCGGTGCGGCCTGCCGGTCGTGGGCACGGTGCTCACGCCGTAGATCACCTTGCCCGCGCTGCACTGCGCCTTGCTGTAGCCGTAGTCCCAGTCGCCGTACGCGGTGTCACCCCGATCGTCCTGGGTGACGAGGCGGGTTTCGCAGTTGTTCGCGCCGCCGCTGGCGAGGCTGGCCGAGGCGCAGCGCAGGCCATGCAGCCGCTTGCTCGATGAATCCATGCTGATGCCGGACACGTACTCGTTGAGGCCGCACTCGCTCTTGTAATAGCCGGAGTCCCAGTCGGAGGCGCGCGACGCCCGGCGGTGGTCGCCGCTGGCGATGTCCGAGAGGGTGGTGACGCCGGTCCCGGTGAACGTGCAATTCGGCGCGCACAGCAGGGCGTGCGCCGCCGACAGGTCCGTTCGCTGGCTGAGGCCGGTGGCGACGGAACAGCTGCCACAGTCACCCTTGTAATACCCGGTGTCCCACTCGGCCGGGCTGGCGGCGTTCTGGTCGCCGCTGTCGAACGTGACCGCGCCGGAGGTCGGCGACGCAGCACCGGCCTGATAAACGCGAACGTAATCCACGCGCATGAACAGCGGGAAGTCGCCGATCTGCGGATCGGTGTTGGGGAACTGCCCGGCGAGGGCCAGGTTCAGGATGATGTGGAAGTTCTGGCGGTACTCCTCCATCGTGCTCGCGCTGACGCTCTGGGACTTGACGCGGGCATTATCGATGTACCAGTACATGTCGGTGTTGTTCCACTCCATCGCGTAGGTGTGGAATTGTGTCACATCGCCCACGTACGAGTTGCTGGGGTTGTTGGCGACGACGCCGCTCGCCCAGGGCAAGAGCCCGGTACGAGTGTCCCAGAACAGGTTCTGGTAACTCACCGCGTCTGCGTTGACATGCTCCATGATGTCGATCTCTCCGCAGCTCGGCCAATCACCGGCCATCGTGTCGTAATAGGACATGGGAGCCGAGTAATTGCTGGTGTAGGTGTCGTTGGCCGAATCGCCCATCATCCAGAACGCTGGCCAAGCGCCGGCCTTTGCCGGCATCGCGATGCGCGCCTCGACGCGGGCGTTGTTCCAGGAGCGCTTGCCCTCGGTGGTGATGCGAGCCGATCGCTGATGCCAATCGCGCCCGGCGATGTTGGTCGCAGCGGAGTAGAAATCAGCTCGAATGACGAGGTTGCCAGCCTCCAGGTAGGCCTGCTCGGGCCGGTACCACTCCCACTCGCCGTTTCCCCAGCCGCCAAAGCTCGCCGCGCCGCCGTTGTAGCCGTTGCCCACGTGGTAGTTCCAGTTGTCGGCGGACGGCTGCCCGCTGCCGTTGAATTCGTCCGACCAGACCAGGTTGTGGTACATGCAAGCGCTGCAGCCGTCCACCGCAGACAGGCTCGTCACGGTGGAGAGGTCCCCCTCGCGGGGTGCGTCCTCGGTGCTGCCGCTGCAGGCGGCCAGCAGTAACGCGCAAAGACTCGAGGCAAAGATCGAACGCATCATGATCTGGATCGCTCCTGTTGGAATGAGTGACAGTGACAAAGGCGGTTCGGATTGCGCGCGCGCAGATTCATCTGATCTTCCGATCTGGGCCGATCTGCGCCGATCTGGGTATGTCCCGCGCCGTGGTGGCGGCGGGGGCTGCCGCCGAAGCCGTGCGATGGCGATCGCCGCATCACCTCGCGGCAAGGGGTGGGCGGTTCCGTCCGTTCCTGGAAGCAATGAGTCGAGAGGAGCGTTGACTACACGTCACCATCTCGTGGCACTGCCGGGGTGGTCATACTTCAGCTGTGGGTCTTCACGCGATCTTTCCCCTCAACAGGGATCGAAAGCAAGCGCCACAGCGGTCGCGCGGCAGGTCGCGAACCGATTCGCAGTCCGCACGTGGTCCACCGCTCGAGTGGAGAAGCTCGTTCGCGGTGGAGGTGGCGCAGGCGTCAGCGCGAGGAACGACGCCACACCGCGTCGCGGCCCTCTCGAATCGAGGCGGAGAGCAGGAGCCCTTGACCGCCTTGACCGCAGGTCCAGGTGTGCATGTGTAAGCCGGCCGATCGCGCCGACCCGCAGGCTAGCAGCCCGGGAAGCACGCGGTGCCGAGCCGGGCCGCGGCGGCCGCGCGGGTCGTCCCGGCGATCTCGAGCAGCCGGCCGACCGTATCGCGCGCCAGCAGCTGCAGCTCGGGCGTGATCGCGTAGCTCGCGAGCAGCCGCTGGCCGAGCTGCTGGTGGGCCTGCTCGTCGGGCTGGATGTACGCGCGGTAGATCCGCACGGTCTCGTCGTCGCCGCGCTGGGCGCACAGCGCCATGAAGTTCTCGTTCACGCCGTACGCGATCGACTCGAGCGTGAACAGCCCCGCGGCGATCCGCTCGACCGTCGTGGTCAGCCCGCGCAGATACTGGAACAGCGGATTGTCGGCCTGCGCGAAGCTCGCGACGTCGAACCCGAGCGCGGTCAGCCGATCGGCGACCAGCTGGAAGTGCCCGGCCTCGTCGCCGGCCTGGCGCGCGAACGCAAGCTTCACGTCGAGCTCGCGGGTCGACGGCATCCACCCCGCCGCGAGCTCGCTGACGTTGATCTCGTTGGCCAGCGCGATCTGGAGCAGCTGGGTCGCCTCGCCGGGCGCGCCATCGGCCAAGGACATCCGGCCGGCCCCGAGGATCGGCGCCAGCCGCTCTGACTTCCACGCCTCGAGCTGTTCGACGAATGCCATGCGCCCTGCATAGCACGCCGCGCGGCTCACGCGCCGGCCGCGCCTTCGGGCACCACCGACGGCAACGGCCGGGCCAGCGCGTCGGCGTAGCGGGTCGCGAGCTCGACACGACCGAGGTGGGGCGCGCGGCGATCGCGCCGGTAGTCGACCGCGAGCGTGGCGCCGATCGCATAGCGCTCCACCAGGTACGCAGCGAGCTCGGGCCGCGACACGACCCGCGTCGCCACCACGTGGCGCAGGCCGGTGAGATCGGAGCGCGCGAGCTGCCACACGCGGTGCGCGGCGTCGGCGGCCCACACCGCCGAGCGCAGCTCGTCGGCGACCACGGTCATCGGCAGGTTGCGGCGGTGGCGGTAGCGCAGCCAGTCGAGGTGGCCGTGGCGGCCGGTCGCCGACGGACCGATCCAAAGGCCGGTGCGGAGGATCAGGCTATTGGGCCGCGCCGCGACCAGCCGCTCGGCCGCGACCCGCGTCTTGCCATACACGCTCACCGGATCGGTCGGCGACGCCTCGTCGTACGGCCCGCCATCGCCGCTGAACACGTGGTCGCTCGAGCAGTAGACGATCCGCGCGTCGGGCGGCGCGTGATCGAGCAGCTGCTGCGTCCCCGAGACGTTCACCGTGTACGCGAACTCCGGAGACTGCTCGCACATCTCGACATCACACACCCCGGCGCAGTGGATGATCAGCCGCGGCCGCTCCGCGGCGAACAGCGCGGCCATCGCCTCCGGATCGTCGAGATCGATCCCGCGGTCGACGCCGGCCGGCGGGTTGCGCGTCTGGCCGTTGCAGAACGCCGTCACCGCGCCCGGCGCCGCGGCGAGGATCGACCAGCCGAGCATCGACGTCGCCCCGAACAGAAATACCTCGGCGCAGCTCACGCGTCAGTGTAGCGCACGCCGCTCGATCCATACCGGCCACGCCGGAACGCCGCGGTACACTGGCGCGATGCAGGACGCAATCGTCGTGGCGCAGCTCGCGGGACCGCGGCCGATCGTCCAGCTGGCGCATGCGCGGCAGCGCACCGAGGGCGTGGTCGGCGTGTGGTGGCGCGACGACGCGGCCATCGCGATCTGCGCGCACAGCTGCGGGCTCACCGCGCTGCCCGAGGCGATCGGCTCGCTCGCCCAGCTCGAGCGCCTCGAGATCGGCGCCAACCAGCTCACCGAGCTGCCCGCGCTCCCGGCGGCGCTGCGCGAGCTCTACATCCACGATAACCGGATCACGCAGCTGCCCGACCTGCCGGCGCTGGCGGTGCTCGACGCCAATCGCAACCGCATCGCGCAGCTGCCGGCGCTCGCCGGCATCGACTTCGTCTACCTGGCGGGCAACCGATTGACCGCGCTGCCGGAGATCCGCGGCGTGCGCTATCTGAACGTCTGCGATAATCCGCTGCGCCACCTCGTGCTGTCCGATCCGGAGATCCAGGAGCTGCGCGCCGAGCACAGCGAGCTGCACGAGCTGTCGATCGAGCCGCTGGTCGGGCTGCGCGAGCTGTCGCTGCGCGGCAATCAGCTGGCGACGCTGCCGGCGTCGATCGGCGGCCACCCCGCGCTCCGCGTGCTGGATCTACGCAGCAACCAGCTCGACGCGCTCCCCGAGTCGCTGCGTGCGCTGCCGCTCACCAAGCTGGATCTGCGGTGGAACCCGCTGCGCGACCGGCCGCCCTGGCTCGCCGAGCTCGTCGACCGCGGCTGCCTGGTGTACACGTAGCTACTGCGCAGCTACTACGCCTCCGGTCGCAGCAAGCGGGTCAGCGTGTCGAGCAGCTCGGCCATGCTGAACGGCTTGATCAGCACCGCGTTGTGCAGCGCGGCGTCGCCGGCCGGGATCGCCTCGGGCAGCGCGGTCATGAGGATCGCCGGGATCTTGGCGAACCGTGGATCGGCGCGCATCCGGCGGATCATCTCGGGCCCGTCCATCACCGGCATCATCAGATCGGTCAGCACGATATCGGCGGGGTGCACCGCCAGGCTGGCGAGCCCGAGCTTGCCGTTGATCGCGAGCGCGACTTCGTACCCCGCCTCGGTGAGCAGGTCCGCCGTGATGTCGGCGAGTCCGAATTCGTCGTCGACTATGAGAACGGAGTGAGTCATTCCGCGGGTACGCGCTCAGCGCTCGGGCTCGGCCACGATCCGAGCCGTGCCGGTGAGGATCTGCTCGGCGCTATCGAACGTGTCTGCGACGATCACGCCACGATCGGTGATCTGGAACTCGCGGATCGCGCCGTCGTATGCCCGGTCGCGCACCTTGACGATCGAGATCAGCCGGTATAGCTGGGAGCGCAGCTCGACATGGCGTAGCAGGATGATGTTATCGGCCAGCGACGAAACGCCTTCGATCGGCACCGCGATCCCCGAGCCGACGAGCTCCGAGCTCTCGAGCGTGAACAGCGAGGTCACGCCGCGCCGCGCGAGCTCGTCGCCGAGCGCGGAGAACACCGCGCGGGTCCGCTCGGGGTACTCCGCGTGGTGGCGAAACCCGTGGAGGCCATCGAAGCACAGCCGCTTCACGCCGTGGTCGATGACCGCGCGCAGCACGCGCTCGACGACCGCGTCCAGCACCCCCTCGATCGGCTGCTCCCAGAACAGGTGGAGGATGCCGCGCTCGCGCGCCGCCTCGAGCCCGAGCCCGAGCCGCGCGCCCTTGGCCAGGAGGCCAAACGGCCGCTCGTAGAACCCGACGTAGAGGCCGACCCGGTCGTGGCGCGCCCCGGCCGACAGAAACTGCAGGCCGAGCGTGGTCTTGCCGCTGCCCGATGGGCCGAGCACGATGGTGTTGGAGCCGCCCGGCAGGCCGCCGCGCAGCATCGCGTCGAGCCCGGTCACCCCGAAGTCGGCGTGCTCGGTCGGCCGCGGCGCCGGGTCGTCCTCGTCGGGGCTGCGCAGCAAGGTCTCGATCCGCGGGCGGATCTTGACGCCGGCCGACGAGATCTCGAGGGCGTGGCGACCGCGCAGCTGGCGGGTGCCGCGCATCTTGCGGACCGTCACGTAGCGCAGCGACTGGACCCCGACGATCGTATCGCCGAGCTCGATCAAGCCATCGACCATCGTGTGCTCCGGGCGAAACCCATCGGAGCGCTCGGTCGACGCCAGCAGCAGCACGGTGCAGCCGGTCATGCCGCTGATCGCCTGCAGCTCGTGGATGAACTTCTTGAAGTCGCGGGGCGACGGCGCGAACTCCTCGGCCGAGACCAGGCCGTCGAGCACCACGAACGCCGCTCCGCGCGCCTCGACCGCCTCCTGCACCGACCTGAGCAGACCATCGAGCCCCGTCGACTCGAGGACCTTGAACGCGCTGATGTAGTAGATCGACGACGACACCAGGTCGGGGCGGAAGAACTCCATGCCGCGCAGGTGCGCGATCAGCCGGGTGTGTGACTCCGCGAGCAACGTGATGTAGATCGTGCTGTCGCCGCGCGCCGCGCGGTGAAAGCAGATCTGGTTGCCGAGGATCGTCTTGCCCGAGCCCGGCGCACCCTCGACGATGTAGACCCCGCCCTTGAACAGGCCGCCGTTCAAGATCGTATCGAGACCCGGAATACCGGTGTCCACGCGCCCCAGACTTCGGGTGTCAGCCATGGTTGATTCAACCACGAGGCAGGACGACGCAGAAGGACGCGCCGCCGCGAGTGTCATTCTCCGCGGTCACGCTGCCGCGCATCGCGGTGCACAGCGTCTTGACGATCCAGAGCCCGATGCCGAACCCGCCCCCGCGGCGGTTGCGCTCGTGGTCCAACCGCTCGAACAGGTGCGGCAAGGTGGCCGGCTCGAGGCCGGGGCCGTGATCGCGGACCACGATCTCCGCGTCACCGCCGCGGTCGCGGACGGCGAGCTCGATCTGCCCCCCACCGCCATAGCGGATCGCGTTGGACACCAGGGTCACGACGATCTGGCGGAGCCGCGCGCGGTCCCAGCGCCCGATCACGGGACCCGCGGCGTCGACGACGAGCTCGGAGCCCCCGGCCGCGGCCTCGCGGCGCGCGTCCCGGCACACCTCCTGGGCGACCTCGACCAGGTCCACGGCCGCTGGATCGAGCTGGAGGTGGCCGCGCCGCAGATCGGCGATCTCGGCCACGCGGTCCACGGTGGCGACGAACTTGTCGAGGTTGCGCATCAGCATCGCGACGCGCGAAGTGAACACCGGGGAGACGTTGGGCTCCCCGGCGAGGATCGAGAACTGCTCGGCCAGGAGCAGCATCGGCGCGACCGCGTTGCGCAGCTCATGACCGACCAGCCCGATGAAGCTGTCGCGCGCCGCCAGCGCGGCGGTCAGCTCGTCGATCCGCTGCTGGCTGTCGCCGGCCGAGGGCTCGCGCCATGCCGCCGGCTCACTCACCACACCCTGCGTGGCGTTGTCCGCTGCGTCCGTCATCAGTGCCCTTTGCGCTCCAGGCGAGGTACCGGGTCTCTTACAAGAAACGCTCCAAACCCATGAACATCCAGGTAGCGGAGGTCACATCGTCCGACACCGACGAGGCGGCGGCCTGCCCTGCGCCGGGAGATTACGAACTACCGCGGTGGGGCCGTGGGCGGAGGCTACGACGGTCTGACCTGCGTGCGCTGGCGCTCACAGAGCGCCTGCGCACAACCAAAGTGGTGAGCTGAACCCCTGGTCGCGGTCCGCCGCGACTGCCCGCATCCCGTGCCCGGGGGGCGGAAGTCCCAGCGCGTCGGGTCGTGGTGGGGCAGCGCCCCCAGGCGTGCTCCAGCGCCTGGCCGGAGCGAGGTATGAAAACCACCAGGTCCGCTTGCCAGGAGTCTCGTCCAACCCACCATGACCGAGCCCAACCGGCGTATCCTCATCGTCGACGATCACCGCTCGATCTACGACGCTCTCCACGACATCTTGCAAGGTCGCCCGACGGGCGAGGTCATCGATCTCGACACCGCGTTCGACCTGAGCTCGGCGTGCGACGGCGACCACGCGGTGGAGCGGGTGCGCGCGGCGCTCACCACGGGCCGGCCGTTCGCGCTGGCCGTGATCGACGTCCGCCTGCCGGCGGCGTGCGACGGGCTCGACACGATCGCGCGGCTGTGGGCGGTCGACCCCGAGCTGCAGGTCGTGATCTGCACGGCCTACTCCGACGCCACCTGGCGCGCCATCGTGCAGCGGTTCGGCGCCTGCGATCGCCTGTTGATCGTGAAGAAGCCGTTCGAGGTGGTCGAGGTCTGCCAGCTCGCGCTCGCGCTCACCCAGAAGTGGCAGCTCGCCTACGAGGCGCGGACGCGGATGGCCGAGCTCGTGCAATCGCGCGCCGATCTCGCCGCCAGCCTGGCGCTCGCCCGTGCGGTGCAGGAGGCCACCGCCGACGGCCTGCTCGTGGTCGGCGACCGCCGCAAGGTGTCCACCGTGAATCGCCGGTTCCTCGAGATGTGGGCGATGCCGCCCCAGCTGGTCGCGGCCGGCGATGAGGCCATGGTGGCCTACGTGCTCGATCAGATCGCCGACCCGCGCGCGCTGATCGAGCGGCTCGCGTACTTCTACGATCGTCCCCACGAGTCCGGCAACGACGAGTTGAACCTCAAGGATGGGCGCGTGTTCGAGCGCTGGACCGGGCCGCTGGGCGCCGACACCGGCGAGATCCACGGTCGGCTGTGGTGGTTTCGCGATATCACCGAGCGCCGCAAGCTCGAGCTCGACCGCGCCGTCGTCACCGAGCGCATGGCCTCGATGGGCCGGCTCGCGGCCGGCGTCGGCCACGAGATCAACAATCCGTTGACCTACGCGCTGGGTAACGTCGACGGGTTGATCGAGGCCAGCACCATGGCCGGCGGACCGCCACCGGCGACCGACGTGCTCGAGCGGCTGCACGAGACCCGCGACGGCCTGTGGCGGATCCGCGTGATCGTGCGCGACCTGCAGACCCTGTCGCGGGCCGACGAAGCGCACGGCGAGCTCGATCTCAAGCAGGTGATCGAGCAGGCGATCCAGATCGCCGGGGCCGAGCTGCGCCACCGCGCACAGCTCGTGCGCAGCTACGCGCGGGTCGGCACCGTGCTCGGCAGCCGGACCCGCCTGGGCCAGGTGTTCCTGAACCTGATCGTCAACGCGGCGCACGCGATCCCCGAGGGCCGGACCGAGCACAACCGGATCGAGATCGCGATCCGCGACGAGGGCGCCGAGGCGGTCGTCGAGGTCACCGATACCGGCGCCGGGATCGCGGCCGAGCACCTCGACCGGATCTTCGATCCGTTCTTCACCACCAAGCCGATCGGCTCGGGCACCGGCCTTGGCCTCTCGATCTCGCGCGAGATCATCGGTCGCCACGGTGGCTCGATCACCGTGGCGAGCGCGGTCGGCTTCGGCACCACGATGACGGTGCGGCTGCCGCACGGCCAGAAGCCGGCGCCGGCCCCGGTGCCAGCGACGCAGCCGCTGCCAACCGGCCAGCGCGCGCGGATCCTCGTGATCGACGACGAACCGCTGATCACGAAGATCATCAAGCGCGGCCTGCCGCACCATGACGTCACCGTGGCCGGTCAGGCGCGCGACGCCCTGCTCCGGATCGAGCAAGGCGAGCGATTCGACGTCATCCTGTGCGATCTCATGATGCCGGACATCAGCGGCATCGAAGTCCACGAGTACCTCACGCAGTCGCATCCGTCGGCGGCGCGCAAGATGGTGTTCATGACCGGCGGCGCGTTCACCGCGCGCGCCAAGCGGTTTCTATCAGAGGTCACCAACGACCGGATCGAGAAGCCGTTCTTGATGGCGCAGATCACCGAGCTCATCGACCGCCACGTCGAGGCCCGCCGCCGGGGGACGACCAGCGTCGGTTACGGCACAGCCTCGCCGCCATAGCCGGGCCGGCGATACACCGACACGATCGGCACGCCGCCGGCGCGCAGCACGAAGCTCGGCTGTACCGTGCCGTAGGATCGCCAGATCAGATAGTCGTGGCGATTGAAGTGGCGCTCGTGGATCACGATCGCGAGCTGGCTGCGATCGATGCCGGCTTGCTCCCAGCCGGCGTCGAGCAGCGTGCCGGGGATCAGCTGCAGCCGCTGGTAGAGGGCCCACGCGGGCGCGGCGTCATGCGTGTAGACGTAGGTCGACCGCGGCGGCGCCGCCGCCTCGGCGACCAGCTCGGGGAGCACGCCGCGCGCCGCGACGCCCCAGAACTGGCGATTCATCCCCAGATCCGCGCCGCCGGGCGCGCCGCCGGCCAGCGCGTTGTACCAGGTCAGCGCGTACGGCTCGGCGACGCCGACCTCGACCGCCGACGCCGCCACGAGGCAGGCGCCGACCGCGATCACGACGATCCCGGCGCCTCGGCCGCGCGCCTCGCTCGCGCGCCGGCCCGCCGCCGCGCGCCCCGCCCACACCGCGCCAACCGCCGCCGCGATGCAGATCGTCGGCAGCGCCGGCATCCAGTGCTTCTCGGCGCCGAAGATCGGCGTCGTTCCGAGCAAGAACGGGCCGATCGACGCGGCCGCCGACAGCGCGAGCAGGACCACGGGCGCGCCCGCGCCGCGCACGCGCCCGGCGATCCACACACCGCCGCCGACCGCCGCCGCCGCCAGCGTCGCGACCGGCACGGTGAACAGCGTGGTGACCAGCGCGACGTGCCACGGGAACCGCGGCGCGTTCCAGTTGCGACCGAGGTATTCGTAGTTGTAGTGCACGTGGCTGAGGTGAAACGCGAGCCAGTCGCGGACGTGGCTCACCGGCGCGAACCACAGCCACGGCCACACCGCGTACAGCGTGACCGGCCCGAGCACGGCGAGCGACGCGATCACGCGCCAGCGATGGCCGAGGATCGCGCCGAGCTTGCCCGCGCCGTGCGCCGCGCGCGCGGCGTCGCTGCGCCAGCCGACGACGAGGTAGTGCACGCCGAGGGCGAACGGCAGCAACAGGGCGGTGTGCTTGGTCGCCAGCGCGAGCCCCCACAGCACGCCGACCTGCCACGGCCACGCCCGGCCGTCGAGCGCGCGGCCGTAGGCGTAGACCGTCGCGAACCACAGCGTCATGGTCGGCGCGTCGAAGCACGCGAGCCCGGCGTGAAACAGCGCGCGCGGCAAGAGCAGGAGCAAGAGCGCCGCGAGGATCGCCTCGGCGAGCCCGGCCAGCTCGAGCGCGAACAGATACACCACCAGCACCGCCACGCCGTGCATCATCGCCGACGGCAGCCGCGCCGCCGTGACCTCGTCGGCCACGCCGAGCCGGTCGTGCAGCAGGCGCTCCGACAGCCCGAACAGCGTCTTCATGAGCGGCGGGTGCTCGCGGTTGTTGTCGGTCGCGCTGGGCCCGCCGAACGTCTGGGTGATCGACGCCGCGGACACGCCGTGCTCGAGCCGGACCAGCCCCAGCCACCAGCTGGCGTAGTGCTCGCCGTGCTGGATGTACACGACCTCGTCGCGCGCGATCCCGACGTCGCGCTGGTCGATCATCACCACGACCACGGCGACCACCGCGAGCGCCCATCCGACGAGGAGCCGAGCCCGGCGGCTCACTGGCGCGCCTCGGCCGCGAAGCAGATCCGGCGATCGCGATCGGTGGCGCCGAGCACGAACACGACCTCGGCGGGCCCCGGCGGCGTGGCCGCGGCGAACCGCACCCAGCCGTCGTCGACCCCGGCCACGGCCGACGCGAGGATCTTGCCGCCGAGCTCGACGGCGAGCCGGACCGGCGATCGCACGTCGCGCCGGGTGAACACGTCGGCGATCCCGACGTAGCCGACCAGCTCGCGGCCGAGCGGCAGCTGCGGGAACGCGATCCGCAGCGGCGCGCCGGGCGCCGGGCTGACCTGCAGGCAGCGGTGCGGCGCGAACCCGACCTCGGCGAGCGCGAGCGCCGGGCGCGCGCCGGTCGACGTCGCGGTCGCCAGGCGCTCGAGCACGTCGCCGACCACCACGGCCGGCGCGCGCTCGAAGCGCCGCACCGTCACGCCATCGTGGTCCTCGCTGGCGACCGGCGCGAGCCCGGCGGTATCGGCCGACCGCGCGCCGCGGATCGAGAGCTCCCAGATCCGGCCGTAGCGAGCCGCGTCCATCCGCGCCGCCATCGCGACGGGGATCAGATCGCCCAGCTGCATCCGGCCCACCGGATCGACCCAGTCGGGCGCGAACACGATCAGGTCCCCGGGCTGGTACCCCGCGCGCACCTGCAGCCCCGCCGCGCGCCACGCCGCGTCGCCCGGCACCGCCCCTGCATCGCGCCGCGCGGCGCAGACTTCCCACGCGGCGATCGCCACCAGCAGCAGCGCCGGCACGATGGCCACAGGCGATCGTCTCGCAGACAACGCCGGCAAGCTACCACGCGCCCCGCCCACGTTCTAATGTGGCGGCGTGCGGCTGTACGCAGCGCTGTTCGCCACGGGCCTGGTCGTCTACGGCCTGATCGCGTGGGATCGAGTCGGCCGGCCGTCCCCCGCGCCCCACTTCGTGTACCAGGCCGACGCGTGGCTGCACGGCCACAGCTCGATCGCCCCGCCGCTCGCGGGCGACGACTGGGCCCGGGTCGAGACCGTCCAGCTCGACGACGGCAGCGAGGCCCGCGGCCGTCGCCTCATCACGCGGCCGATGTTTCGCACGCTCGACGGCCACGAGCTCGCCGCGACGCGGATCCGCCGGTCGCTCGGCAAGACCGCTTACATGTCGTTCCCACCGCTGCCGACGCTCCTCATGCTGCCGAGCGCCGCGCTCGCCGGCCGGGCGGGCAACGACGTGATCCCCACGCTGGTCATGGCGGCGCTGATCCTGCCGCTCACCCTGCTCGTGCTGCGCCGGCTCGCCCTCGCCGGCCTGTCCCACCGCTCGCTGGGCGACGATCTGTGGCTGGTCGCCACCCTGTGTTTCGGCAGCGTGCTCGTGTTCTCGGCGGTCCAGGGCAAGGTGTGGTTCACCGCGCACGTCGTCGGGGTCGTGCTCGCGCTGATCTACGCCTGGGCATCGATCGAGGCGCGCCGCCCCGTGATCGCCGGCCTCGCCCTGGGCGCCGCCGCGCTCACCCGCACCGCGATGGCGTTCATGGTGATCCTGTTCGTCTGCGAGGCCTGGCGGACCCGCGGCGGGTTCACCGCCTGGCGCGTCGCGCGCCGCAAGCTGGTGCGCGAGCTCGCGCGGCCGCTGCTGCGGTTCGCCATCCCCGTCACAGGCTTTGCGATCGCCGGCATGGCCTACAACGCCGTCCGGTTCGGCGCGGCGACCGAGTTTGGCCATACCTACCTCGAGGTCCGCCAGCAGGCGCAGATCGAGCAGTTCGGCCTCGCGAGCTATCACTATCTCGCGCGCAACCTCGCCGTCGCGGGGACCCTGCTCCCCGAGCTGTCGCCCCGCGCGCCCTACGTCCAGATCAGCGGCCACGGCCTCGCGCTGTGGTTCACCACGCCGGTGTTGCTGCTCCTCTTGTGGCCGCGCAACAAGCATCCGCTGCATCGCACGCTCTGGCTCACCGTCGCCGCGGTCGCGCTGCCGTCCCTGCTCTATCAGAACAGCGGCTGGGTCCAGTTCGGCTACCGGTTCAGCCTCGACTACATGGTGCTCTTGATCCTGCTGCTCGCGATCGGCGGCCGGCCGCTGACCCGGTTCACCAAGGCGCTGATCGTCCTGGGGATCGCGATCAACTTGTTCGGCGCCCTCACGTTCGACCGCGCCTGGCAGTACTACCGGATCGGCGGCAATGCCTACGACGTCGTCGTGCCGCACTGACCGGGTTCATCGACGGGAAGCAGCTCGACGATGAGCGCGCCCGGGGTCACGC
>Ga0302323_100000102_pt1 | contig 58654 bp, 51 predicted proteins | sample Fen_T0_3_FD_201950 | JGI IMG/M metagenome (GOLD analysis project Ga0302323, IMG submission 201950) | Peat permafrost microbial communities from Stordalen Mire near Abisko, Sweden - Fen_T0_3 | ecosystem: Environmental > Terrestrial > Soil > Wetlands > Permafrost | place: Sweden: Abisko...
ACGCCAGGCGGCCTGGCGCCGAAGTCGGGCACGACATTCACCCCGACACGGATCGAGGACGGATCGCGAGGCTCGAGCCGCTACGCGGCCCGCTTAGCTGGCTGTGGCTTCACAAAGTTCGGGGCCATCATGGGCTTCAATCTGCTGTTTCCTCCCAAAGCCTACGACGCGAGCGGCCTCGGAGGCCGGTCGGCACACGCATCACGGTGCCGCTCTTGTTGGTCCAGTAGACATACCCCAAGGCCACAACGATGGCAGCAGCCGTCCAGTGGCGAGGGTCGTGAGAGCAGTCGTGAGAGCGCGAGCGGTCCCGCCGGTGTTCGTCGTTCGGGCGAGGCGCCGACCGGTCAGGTGATGGGGTCACCATTGGTCTGTCGATACACGGGCTGGCCATTCACAACGTTCACACATTCGAACGTCCACCACCAAAGCGGCTTCCCGCTGCCAGATTTCACCCCGCCCTGAAGGCTGATGTACTGAGAGATTGGGGATGTCGGCCCGATGGGACAGAACTCCTGATTGGGTGCCGAGCTCGCGAGAAGCTGGGTGAAGTCGAGTGGCACCGCCGCCCGAAACTCGGTCTCGAGCAGAGACAGAGCCGAGGGTGCCGCGGTGAAGGGACCGGCTACGGTCAACCCGGGTTGGGTCAGGGTGAAGAACGACGGACTGGCACAGGGCTGAACGCACGCCGAAAATTGATACGTCCACTGCAGTGGGGTCGTATCGTAGGTGGTGCCCGGGGCGCCCGTGGGAATGCCCATCACCGAGATGAAACGCACCTCTGGGGAGGCGAGCAGACCCTGCGCGAACTGGCGAACCAAGGCGAACGCACTGGTGATATGTTCGGTCGAGACCGGATCGTAGAACGGTGGGCCCGCCACCGCGTCGTCTCCGTTGGTGTCGCCATTGGCTGCGCCGTCCGTGCCACCTGTAGCTATGAAGCCACCCGCACCACCAGTTCCACCGTCAGTTCCAGAATCCGTGCCAGGCGATGATGCTCCTCCGCAGCCAGCTACGAAAACAAAGACCAGAGTCGAGAAATAGACGGACCGCCGAATATGAGAAGCATTCATGAAAGCGCTCCAAAGTGAGGGGAACGGTCTACCGTCCGTTTCGCAGAGGCTATTCGCCTCCCAATTGGATGTTCTATCCGCGGTTTGGATTCCCACGACTGTCCTTCGGCGACGTGCCGTTCGAGCCGTTCGCGGGTTGGGGATCACGGACGTTTGCTCGACACAGACGTGCCTGACTGGCGCGATGAGATTGACCTCAAGGTCGGCGCGTTTCGAAAAGCACCTCGGGATACTGTTCCGCTGCGCCTTCAAGGAGCACGGCCGGGCGGTCCTTCAGGTATTGGTCGAAGAACGCCAACGAGTAGGAGCGGACGATACTTTGTGCCCGGTGTCCATCAATCGGTCCGGTGATGCCCAGCCAAGAGGTGAGCGGCGAGAGGAGCCGGGCATCGGAGAAGTCCGCGTGAAACATCCCAGGCACCCGCACGAAGTACCCATCTCTTGGCAGCCGTTCGAACACCGCTCGCATCGTGTTCTGTGTTCGATCGATGGCCGCCTGTGACCAGCCCTCTCTCAGCATGGTCTCGGCGTCGCGGGTGATGAACATCGTCGGCTGCAGCAAACCCGCTTGAACCACGCTGGGGGGCATCCACACATCCATCGCCAGGCACGCGCGCAGACGCGACTCCAGCCGGCATGCTTCTGCGCTGACTTCGCCGCCCAACGAGACTCCGAAGATGCCTGCACGGCTGAGGTCGAGTCGCCCGGTGAGGACGCCGTTCGGGTCAGCCTGGTTCAGGGTGACGAGCTGATGCAGCGTGAAGATGGCGTCTTGTGCGAGATACCCGACCATGCCGTCCACGAAAGTACCATCCGCCATCCGGGGATCGAAGACCGCCAGTCGTCCCTCCGGAAAGACGACCCCGGCGGCAGCGTAGGGGTGATCGATAGCCGCAACGACGTAGCCGTGCGATACCAACTCCTCAATCTGCAGCGTGTTGTGTTGGCGATAGCCGCCGCGCCCAGGCGAAAAGAGCAGCACGGGGTAGCTGGCCTCGTCATTCGACATCGGCGCCGACAGCATGGCGTTGGTGGTGATGTATTGCAGGTGTCCGAAGCTGAACTCGGGCAAGCGAAGCAGGCGCGCCAGCGGTACGAGAGCGCCTGCATCTTGCACATACGGGACGCGAGGCGATGACGGGCTACCTCGGGACGGATACCAAACCTGCACCATCAACTCGCGGCGGTCATTCGGATCGGCGGTGAAGACCTCCGGACGATCGACATCCACCCAGTGGTAGGTCAACGTCCCGATCTCGTAGGGCCCTGTCGGATGCGGGAAGCGGAACACGGGGAACATCAACGGCAGTCCCATCGAGACGCCCAACCCGAGCACGCCCAGCCCCACTCCCAACCCGCCAGCAAGGCGGATGACCCCTCGCCAGCTCCCGGGCCAGCTCCCTCGCCAGCTCCCTCGCCGGCTCTCCCTTGCAAGCATCCGGAGCAGCCAGACCAGGAAGAAGAGTCCGACCAGCGCGTACGCCGGGACCATCTGCCATCTCGAGCCCTCTATGAGCAGCTGTATGCCTGCGACCATGCAAAGCAGCGCCATCGGCAGCGTACAACGCAGCCAGCCGGCCCTGTCGGGCAGTGGAACCACCAGGGCGATGAATGCCAGCAAGTCGGCCGCGACCAGCAGTATCTCGAAGGGCCTCAACCTACCGGCTTCCTGTCGGACACCAGCACGATATTCAATCGCCCTACCCCTCCGGGCGACGTCTCAACAGCTCTGAAAGCGGCCGACGTGGAGAGTGACGTGTTGACTCCGCATAACCGAGGCGAAAGAGCATTTGTGCCGTATCTGCCGGACGAACGCCGAACTCGCTTTTGAACTCCTGGCGAAGGCGCATCATCGCCGGATACTCTTGGAGCAGCTGACTGAACGGCTGCGAGCGGATTCCGAGCTGCTCTGCGGCCAACTGGACGCGGAGGTAGCTTCTGCCGGCGGCAAGCTGGTCTGAGCCCCGGTTCTTCGCCGTGGTCACCCATGCGAAGGCCGACGCGCTCGAGGCCTGCCCCCAGCAAAGCTCCACCGACTTTTTCGCAAACGTGCCGGACGGCTCTCCTGCACTCTTGCGGCCAAGGAGGAAGGTCTCCGCCACCCATTTGCTGAATCCGCCGACACCGCCCTGCGAAAGTCCAAACCCGTCGCGCTTTCGCTCGATCTCGGCGTCGCTAAAGCGAAACCAAGCTGCTGTCTCTTGGTCGCGCTCGGGATCCGAAACGTCTAGGGTCATGGCCTCGCGACACAGCTCGGCCAAGCGCTGAACCCTTGCGCGATCCGTGAGGACGTGGAGCTCGCAATCCTCCCTTCTTGCCGCGGCGGCGAGCACGTCGAGGTCCCGACCGGGGACCGTCCGGCCCGCCTCGTACCGCCGCTTGTTCGTGTGGCGGGCGACGATGGCGCTAAACAGTGAATCTTCACGCGGGGCCCCGCCCGGGATGAGCTCGACGCTTGCCACCGGCACCTTGCCGGCGATCGCAGCCTCGCGGCTATCATCCGCAAGGGGCGCAATCCTCACGCTGAAGCCGTCGTGCGTGAGTGCGATTGAGCAGGTTTCAATGAAGGCCCCCAGGGTCACGAGGAGCTGTCGGTTCAAGGGATCCGCGTGCGGCAGCCGTCTGCTCGGATCGGAATACACGTGGATGCGATTGGCATCGCCGAGCTCGGCGAACCACGGCTGGGTGTTGTGGGACGACGGGGCGAGGAGCGCGTAGCTCAGAGCGAAAAGGCGTGGCTCTTCCGCCGCCCGAGCTCCGACCGGCTCTGTCCAAGACCTATTGGCCGCTGCCGGCGATGTGCGGCAGCCAGAAAGGATCTTGGGCGCAGCGCATGCGAGGAGCGTCGAGCCTCCCAAACCCATAAACGCACGACGCCTTCGACCTTCGATGTCCATTCCAGCATCGCTGACAAGCAAGTCGCGTACCTCTAAGCTTGCGCTATTCGCGCATAGGCGCGCCCGCGGAAATGCGGAGGCGGGGCGATGCTGAGGCACGCTGCTCGGGTCCCGGCCGCAAGGAGCGTTACGTGTGGTGCGGGAGATGGTTCGAGATGTAACCAGCGCGGAACGGCTGGCTCGATCGATTGGCTCGAAGGAAGGAAAGAGCGACTGGAACTGGTTGACTGGACCCGTTGATCGTCGTCTGCCGATTCAGGCTGGAACGACCGACTCACACCGGGATCGTGGGTTACGCTCAGGTCTGGTGAGAGACACCAAACGCAGCTAAATCAGCGAGCATGATTCTGGAATCACGAAGCGGCTGGTGAATGCACCGAACGGCTGATGCGCGCAGGCCGCGAGGGAATGAACCACGGAGCACAGAGGACACTGAGCCCGAACCAGACGGGGAAAGGGTTCGGGTCCGGAAACCCTGTCCATTCCGACCTCTGTGTCCTCCGTGGTGACCTGTCCGAAGGTCATCGGTCATCGGTCATCGTCATCGCGCAAGAAAACTCTGGCACCGTCATCGTCGGTCATCGTCGGCATGCCCGCAGAGTTGCGCACCTGCCTGCCAGAAAACTTTGGCACCGTCATCGGTCATCGCAAGAAAACTCTGGCACCGTCGTCATCGGTCATCGTCATCGCGCAAGAAAACTCTGGCACCGTCACCGTCATCGTCAGCTCGCTCCCTCGGCCCATCAACGTCGGTCCGGCCTTACGCGGGCAGGATCAGTTTCTGTGTCAAGGAGACGAGTCAGCATATCCTGGACACATGCAGCAGTCACTTCGCTTGGTCCTCTTGTCGGCGCTGGCCGTCGCGCCAGCAGCCGGCTGTATTCCGTGGGTCAGCGTTCCGGCACGCGTGGAGCTGGCGCCCATGCAGGCGCTGGTGACTCGTGACCCCGACGGGCCGGCCGGTTCGGATGCGCCCAGGGGCATGCGCTTCCGTGCTGCAATCTGCCCTCTGGGAGGAGCCAACCAACTACACGGGCGGAGCTTCGACGTCGGGTTTGGGTATCTGTATGACAGCTACCACACCTTCGGCCGGAACAGCTTCGGGCATCATGGCTTTCTTCTTGAAGGGACGTACTACGTGTTCCGCAGCAGCGGCGAAGGTCCCATTTGGCGACTGGGGGTTCTGGGGAGCGCGGAGGGTGTGCTGACCTCCTCCCGAGACGATGCCAAGGCTGGTCCAGGCATCACCACGGGCCTGCTGTGGGAGTACTCAAATGTCGTCAGTGGTCTTAGCGCCGAGCGCACTGGGGATGTCCGCGTAGTTGGGGCGGGCTACGGCGAGTGGGGGTGGGGGCTCTCGCTGACCGGCAACTATGCGCAGCTTGACGGCCGCGACTACCTGGCAGCTCTTCTCGGATTGTACCTGCGCTTCCCTTTCGGGGCAGGGGTCGTCGTACTCGGCCACTAGGAATTGGTGCGCGAAACCAAATAGGTTCCTGGAACCGCAAACACGGCAAACACGCCGTCGGCGAGCGAATCGTTGACGGGTAGCCCCTGGCAGGTCTTGCAATTCGATGAGTCGTGCAAATCGAGGTTTCGTCCGGCTAACGCCGTGCCGTTCAGCGCTGCGCAGGTGCCAGGTGCTGCTGCTGCTGCTGCTGCTGCTGCTGCGCTGCTGCTGCGCAGGTGCCAGTGTTGTTCAGGTGCTGCTGCGCTGCTGCCAGTGTTGTTCTGCTGCGCAGGTGCCAGTGGCGTTCAGGTGCTGCTGCGCAGGTGCCAGTGTTGTTCGGTGCTGCGCAGGTGCGGCAGGTGCGCGCAGGTGCCAGTGTTGTTCGAATGCCCGGTGCGCGGCAGGTGCGCGCAGGTGCCAGTGTTGTTCGAATGCCCGGTGCGCGCAGGTGCCAGTGTTGTTCGAACGGTTCGAACGTCCAGCTGCTGGAGCCAATGATCGTGAGACGCGAGCCTTTTCGTGTGGCCACACTGTCGGCCAGGGGCCGCAGACAGCTCCGATAAGAGGCAGACGTGCCAATCAGTGCTGCTCGCCGCTGGCGTGATGGGTGAATGCGAGACAGATTCATACCGTTCCCTCATCGCGTGACAGCTCTGGGCGAGATCTCGGCGCTGCTGTTCCCTGAATTCCCAGCCCGCGGCGCCACGGCTTCAGGTGGCGACGTTGAACGGCAGATGCGGCGGAAAGGCCGCACTCGGAAACAGGTCGTGCAATTCGCAAGCACGTTCGCGCAGGCGCAGTGCCCCGGCTCGGAAGGCGTCGATGAAGGCCCGATAAATGACCCGGAAGTCCCGTTCGGTGGAGTCGGTGCTCGCGTGGACGAAGGGTGCGGGGCTGCGGTCCGTGGACGTCGGCATGCTGTGTGGATCCTGGATGAGAATCTTCTCGACGCTCATGGGTGCACGGCCCTTTTCTCGATTCACGGCCTCGGCTGTGGCCTTGATTTCGTCCACCATGCGACGGGCGTGCGCCTGGTGCTGATCGGTCGTGAGGTGCAGCAAGCAGGGCAAGGGCGTCAGCGCGACATCAAAATGGGAAGCAAACTGGGTTGGGAAGACGGTCTCGCCGCGCTGGCGGGCCAGGAACTCCTTGCTACGGTCGAACCACGTGCCTCGTAGGACATCGCCACGGGTAAGCGCAGCGATGCAGTTCGGGCCCGGCCAAGTGGCTGGCGAGCCGACGAGCCCTTCCTTCGCTCCGTGGGCAAGGATATAGCGCAGTCGAGCATGCGCGGCTTGTTCGTCGGCGACGATGATGGAGCGGTAGCGGCGCGACCAGAGGCGTTCGCGCCAGCGGTGAAGGCGGCCGGCCTCCTTGGCCACGTTGGCGTTCACGAACTGCATGAACAGTGCGAGCTGTCTGGCGTCGGTGGGCGAGACGAGAAAGTGCGCATGCGTGGACAAGAAAACAAAGGCGTGGATGGTCATGCCATAAAGGGTCTGGGCCTTCCCGATGATTCCGAGGACGATGTCGGTAAGCTCTGGTGACGGTCTGAGCAGGAGTCTGCCCTGGAACGTGCGCGTGGTGACCTCAACCAAGGAGTTTGGGGGAACGAAGCGAAGTGGTCGCGGCATACCCAGTTGTCGGTCAGCATGCCCGCAGAGTTGCGCACCAGTCTTCAAGAAAACTCTGGCACCGTCATCCGCATACCGAAGTGGTCGCGGCATACCCAGTTGTCGGTCAGCATGCCCGCAGAGTTGCGCACCAGTCTTCAAGAAAACTCTGGCACCGTCATCCGGCATACCCAGTTGTCGGTCAGCATGCCCGCAGAGTTGCGCACCAGTCTTCAAGAAAACTCTGGCACCGTCATCCGGCATCCGGCATCCGGGGCAGAGTTGCGCACCAGTCTTCAAGAAAACTCTGGCACCGTCATCCGGCACCAGTCTTCAAGAAAACTCTGGCATCGTCATCCGGTCATCCGCGTCTTCAAGAAAACTCTGGCACCGTCATCGGTGTCTTCAAGAAAACTCTGGCACCGTCATCGGTCATCCGCGTCTTCAAGAAAACTCTGGCACCGTCATCGGCTTCCAACGGGCGCCGAACTCGCGTTCGGCACGTCCAAGGGAATCTACCTGAAGGATCTGCCGCAGTAACCTACGCATCTATGCCGTAAGCAACGGCGTGATACGCTTCACCGCGTGCGTACCTGCCACTCACAGCTTCTCGTAGCGATCATCATCCTCGGAGGGCTCTCCTCGTCCCCACGGGCGGACACGCAAGCTCCACGAACATACTCCTACGTCCTGGATCCCGCCGTCAGCATCGCGGGCAGCGCGGTCGTGAAGGTGGTTCGCGACGGCCCGCTGGAAGCGGTCGACCAGATCCTGCCCGCCAGCGCCGGCCGCGCGAAAGAGTTCCACACTCGCGTCCTCTATGACTTCCGGGCACACAAGATCTACAGCCAGGTCATCAGCGACCCGTCCGTTCCGTGCACAGTGATGACCTACAGGTCACCCGCCGCCCCGCAGGAGTTCGACGTCATCACGGGTTGGGCGGTCCCGATGAAGGAGCTCCTCGCCCGGGCCAAGCAGCTGCGGAAGGAGACGGTGAACGGCGTTTCTGCCAGGGTGATGGAGGTGAAGGGCGACCAGGGGGAGCAGACGGTGTGGGTCGCCGATCGCGGTGGGTTCCCGGTCAAACTGGTCATGAGGCCTGCGGGCAAGCCCCCGATCACGATGCTCGAGATCAAGGATCTCAGCTTCGCCAAGCCGCCTGCGTCGGCGTTCACCCGTCCGAGCGGCTGCCAGGTCGTCCCGGGCGAGTCGACCGCCACAGGCGGTCACGCCGAGATCGGCACGGGAGCCACTGCCAGAGGCAGCGCCTCGAAAACCACCCCCAAGGTCACCTCGGTGACACTTCGACCCGTCGCGGACTACAGCGGTATCTGCCCGGCACGCGTCCGGCTCACTGGCACGATCACCGTCGACAAGCCGGGCAAGGTCTTTTACCAGTTCGGCGCGGGCACGATGGAGCCCGGGAAGACGCTCACGTTCACCAGGGCGGGCACGAAAACCGTGACCAGCGAGCTCACGTTCGGAGCCGACTCCGGCCCCGGCTCGCGGATCGGCATCGGCGCGGTCCTGCATGCCACCGGAGAGGATGCCTCCGGCAACCCCGATTTGTTCATAGATGTCTCAAAGAACGTCGACTTCACAATCACGTGCACCGACGGAGCGGTCGCTGGAGGGCGGGCGCTGGAAGCCAGATCGCCGCCTCCGACCTCGGCGAAACCGAGTGTGACTGCCGTCGAGCTGAGCGTCACGCCCACCCGGTACAAGGGCGCGTGTCCGGTCGTGGTCAAGCTGGTCGGCACGCTGAAGGCCGACGGGCCCGGAACGGCGTACTTCCAGTTCCAGGCCGGCGCGCTGGGGGCCGGCCGCGACGGCACTGTCCAGATCGGAGCCGACGGCACGGCCACCGTCACCAGCGAGGGCCAAGCGAGCCAGACACCCGAGGTGCAGCAAGTTCGCTTCTTGGGCGGCATGGAGCCGCGCGGGCATCAGGAAAACGCGAAGTGGGTGGATGTCATGCTCGACATCCAGTGCACCAACTGATCCACGCTGCCTTGCCCAATAATTCGAAGTCGACGCAATGATCGCAGGAGATGGTCGCGGGAAGTCACGCGGACCGCGTCTCGGCTGTCCTCCATGCGATGTCGTCTCACTCTCGAAAGACCTCTGACATGCCGACCTCGGTCGCGGTGCCGGCCGAAATCCTCGGGCTCAAGCACCGGCGCCGACGTTGGCTCATGCCCGGGCTTGCGGCCGTGGTTCTGCTTGTGGCCTTGGTCCTTCTTTTTCCTTTGATTGCCGCACATTCCGCGCCCGCTTCCCCCCGCTTTGAAACCGCGGTGGTCACCCAGGCCGATCTGCACGTGGCCGTGACCGCGACCGGCACCTTGAGCGCCCGCGACAGCGTATCCATCGGCGCCGAGATCAGTGGCCGCGTGGTGCGCGTGGTGGTGGATTACAACGACAAGGTCCAGCCCGGCCAAGTCCTGGCCGAGATCGATCCCGAGCAGTACCGCGCCCGCCGCGACGACGCGCAAGCGCAGCTGGGCCTGGCCAAGGCCGCCCTGTTGACCGCGCAGGCCACGCAGCGCGAGGCGGATCTGAAAGCCACGCGTCTGCGAGCCATGGGCGCAAAGGGGCTGACCAGCCAGCAGGATCTGGAAGGCGCCGAGGCCACTTTAGGCCGCGCTAACGCCTCCCTGGCCAACGCCAAGGCACAAATCACCTCGGCCGAAGCGACGCTGAAGGTGGCGCTCTCCAACCTGGCCAAGACGGTGATCCGCTCGCCCATCGCCGGCGTGGTGCTTGAGCGCAGCGTCGAACCGGGGCAGACCGTGACCGCGGGGTTGCAGACGCCCGTGGTGTTCACTCTGGCGGCCGATCTGGCCGAGATGCTACTTGCGGTGAAGGTGGACGAGGCTGACGTGGGGCAGATCAAGCCGGGGCTGGCCGCGACCTTCACCGTCGATGCCTACCCCAACCGGGTGTTCGCCTCGACCGTGCTCAAGGTCAAGAACATGCCCACCACCAGCCAGAACGTGGTCACCTACGAAACCCGCCTGTCGGTGAAGAACACCGACGGTTTGCTTCGCCCGGGCATGACCGCCACCGCGACCATCGCCATCGAAGATCGGAAAGATGTCTTGCTGGTACCGAACGCGGCGCTGCGCTTTACCCCCAAGATGCCAGCCCCGCCCGAGCCGGCCACGCAAGGTGGATTTTCCATCCGCAGGCTCATGCCGCCGCCTCCTGGCGGACCGCCGCCCAGCCCGCCCGCCGGTCCCGTTGGTGACAAGGCCCCAACCGGGCCGCGTGTCTTCGTGCTGCGCGGGCCTTTCCCCGAGCCGATCTCGGTCGAGGTCGGTGCCAGCGATGGTAGCCAGAGCGCGATTCGCGGTCCGGGCATCAGCGCGGGCATGGCCGTGATCGTCGGTCAAGCCGAAACCACCGGGGGCTAGCCCATGCAGCCCATCATTTCCCTGCGCGGGATCAGCAAAATCTATGGCCAGGGCGAAACGGAGGTACGCGCCCTCGACGGCATCGATCTCGACATCCAGCCCGGCGAGTTGGTGGCCATCATGGGCGCCAGCGGTAGCGGCAAGTCGACCGCAATGAACATCATCGGCTGCCTGGATTCAGGTTCCTCGGGCTCATACCGTTTCTCCGGGGCCGAGGTGGCGGATCTCGACGACCGTCAACGCGCCCTGTTGCGCCGACAGTACATCGGCTTCGTCTTCCAGGGCTTCAACCTGCTCGCGCGCACCAGCGCGCTGGAAAACGTGGCCCTGCCGCTGGTGTACCGCCGGGTGAAACGCAAAGAGCGACGCGCGCGTGCCATGGCCGCGCTGGATCTGGTGGGCATCGGCAACCGCGCGCACCACCACGCGAACGCGCTTTCCGGCGGACAGCAACAGCGCGTGGCCATCGCGCGCGCCCTGGTGACCCATCCACCTCTCCTGCTCGCCGACGAGCCCACCGGCAACCTGGATTCCGGCCGCAGCCAGGAGATCATGCGCCTGCTGGTCGAGCTGAACCGCACCCACAACCTCACCATCGTGATGGTGACCCACGAGGCGGACATCGCCGCCTACTGCCACCGGGTCGTCGCGTTTCGCGACGGCAAGATTCAAGGGGAACAGGCATGATCGCCGAAACCTTGCTCATGGCCTTGCGGGAGATTCGGCGCAATGCCCTGCGCTCGTTCCTCACCATGCTGGGCGTGATCATCGGCGTGGGTTCGGTCATCACCATGGTCACCATCGGCAACGGCGCCACCGCCAAGGTGCGCTCCGATGTGGCGGCGCTGGGGCAGAACATGCTCATGCTCATGCCCGGTGCCATGCGCCGGGGCGGACCGCCGTCCTCGGCCACGCCCTTTGTCGAGGCTGACATGGCCGCCATTCGCCGTGAGCTCCGCGGGGTCGAGGCCATCGCCGGCACCGCCTCCACCTCGGCCGTGGCCATTGCGGGCGCCGAGCAGTGGCCCACTTCGGTCACCGGTGGTGACAACGATTTCTTGGCCGTGCGCAATTATCGGCTGCGCTGGGGACGCGAGTTCTCGGTCTCCGAGCTTTCCTCGGGCACACCGGTCTGCATCCTGGGCCACACCGTCGCGCGAAAGCTGTTCAAAGACACCAGCACGCCCGACGAGCGTATCCGGGTCGGGCGCGTCTCCTGCCAAGTCATCGGCGTGCTGGCGAAGAAGGGAGCAGCGGCCATGGGCCCAGACCAGGACGATCTGCTGGTGATGCCCCTGCGCGCGGTCCAGCACCGTCTGGTGGGCAACAATTACGTGGGCATGGCCTTCGTCAAGGTCGCGGCCGACGCCCGTGTGGCCACGGTCAAGGATCAGATCGAGGTCCTGATGCGCGAGCGCAGGCGTCTGGCCCGTGATGCCGAATCGGATTTTTCGGTCCACGATCTGCAAGAGATCGCGCAAGCCATGAGCAGCGTGACCGCGGCGTTGACCGGACTTCTGGGGGGCATCGCCGCGGTCAGCCTGCTGGTGGGCGGCATCGGGATCATGAATATCATGCTGGTCAGCGTGACCGAGCGCACCCGCGAGATCGGCACCCGTCTGGCCATCGGCGCCCTTGGCCACGAGGTGCTGTTGCAATTTCTGGTCGAGGCCACGGTCCTTTCCACCTTAGGCGGTGTGCTCGGCATTCTCTTGGGTCTGGGCCTGTCCGCGCTGGGCACGCGCCTGTTGCAGGTACCGTTCATCTTCAGCCCCGGCATCACCGCGGCCGCCTTCGCTTTTTCGGCCGCGGTGGGCATCCTGTTCGGCTTTCTGCCCGCGCGTCGCGCCGCCCGCCTGAACCCCATCGAGGCCCTTCGCCATGAGTGATCCGCTGCGATTGTTTTTGATTTGTGCCGTCGGCCTGGCGTCGGTCACGCCCGTGCTGGCCGACGAGCCCATGCCCCCGGCCATTGATGAGGCCTGGGTGATCGGCACACTGAAAGCCCAGAACCCCTCGCTGCAGGCCGCAGCCATCGAGCTCGCGCAAGCGCAGGAGGCGACCCGTCTGGAGGAGGGCAAGTTCCCGTACGTTTTCCAGGCCGACGCCAGCGCCACTCGGCGCAAGACCCCACAATTGACCAGCGATGCCGCCCTGGCCGGACAGGGCAACAATATGGTCCTCGGCACGCAACTGAGCCGCACCTTCACCACCGGGACCATCGCCAGTCTGCGTCTGCAGGGCCAACACTCGAACGGGGAAAGCGCATTGTGTGGGCTGGTCAGCACGTCGCCGGATTGTTATCAGGCCAGCCTGCGCGCCGCCGTGACCCAGCCGCTGCTGAGTGGATTCGGCCAGAACGTCAACCTGGCAAACCTGCGCGCCGCCCGCATCAGCGAGCAAAAACAGCACAAGACTTACGATCGCCGGGCGAGCGAGTTGGTGCGCGATGCCCTGCTCGGCTACTGGGAGCTGTATTACGGCAGCAAGGCCGTGGAGATTCAACAGGCCGCCCTCGATCTGGCCAAAGTCCAGCAGAGCGAGGCCGACCAACGGGTTGCGCACGGGCAATTGGCCGCCGCGGATGCGCTGAAGTTCCGAACCCAGGTGGCCACGCTGACCGAGTCGCTGATCAATGCGCAGGCCGCGTTGTCGACCAGCACGACCGAATTGGCTCGCCTGGTGGGCACGAACGCGCCCCTTTCGCCATGGAGGGCGAACGACCACGAGCCCGATCAGGTTGGTGTGCCGCCCATTCAGGTGGCAATAGACAAAGTACGCGAGCGAAGCCCCGACCTGGCCGAACAGACCGAAGGTCTGCGTCTGGCACGCGAGCGCCGAGTCACTGCCGGCGATGAGTACCGCGCCCGCCTCGACGCCTCGACGTGGATCGAAGCGGGCGGTCTGAGTGCCGGGGAGGTGAGCCCCGCGTTTCGCCAGGTCGGAACCATGAACACCATCAGCGTTTACGCCGGGCTCACCTTCCAGAAGAGCCTGGATGGGAGGCGACTGCAAGCCGCCCGTGCGCAGGCCGCACAATCCGAAGCCCTGGCCGAGGCCACTGTGGCGGCCACAAAGCAACAGCTGGAAGCCACCGCCATTCAAGCCTGGCAAAAAGCCCAGCAGGCGCACGCCATCCGCGATGCCGCCAGCGTCACCCTGGAGGTCACGACCCAGCAAGCCGAAAACGAGCGCGAACGCTTCCACGTCGGAGCCAACACCGCTCTCGACGTGCAAGTCGCCGAAGATGCGCTTCGCCAGGCCCGCCTGCGCGTGCTCCGCGCGGCGGTGGACCAAGTCAGGGCCCGAATCACCTTGGACCACGCCACGGGGGATTTGCTGGCGGTGAAACTGTAGGGCTTTTCAGAAGAAGAGGCGACCCCGGACTCATCGCAGAGGTCGCAGTTGCAGCGGCCGCAGTGCCGGACCGGCCAATGCCGTTCGCCCCCACGGGACGTCCGTTCGTCAGCGAAAATCGCCCTTTCCCCGGCGGACGGCGGATGCGGTCATCAGGTCAACCTAGACTGACACGACAGGCAAGGCTGTGAGACAATGCCGGAGAGTGGAGTGGCGGAAGACCCATGTTAAGCACGATAGCCCACGGTCTCGAGACCGAACCAAGCCCCCCGGCAAAGAGGGGCGGCTGGGGTATCGCGCTCATCGTCGTCCTGGCGCTGTCGCAGGTCGCTTTCCTCCTGTACGGGCTCATCAACAACGTCGGAGTGCCTTCGCCTCCCCTCTACGGGGTCATCAGCTTCATCGTGGTTCCCGCCATCCTGGTAATCACCGACCGGCTGCTGCGCGCGCGGCCATTCCAGACACGGCTGTTGGCCGGCGGCGTGGCGGCGATCGTCGTCGCCATCCTCGCGTGCCTGGCCGTCCGGATCTGGCTTCTTCCCAATTTCAGGTTCGATATGCATCTACGGCCACGGCTGCCCGGGCCGCATTGGGGTGAGGCCTTGGGCCTGGGGTTCATCTGGTCGTTCCTGGTGGTCGGGATCTGGTCGTTCGTCGTGGCGGTGCCCCGCCTGGCGCAGCAAGAAAGCCAGCGGGCCTGGCAGGTGCAGCGCCTCGAACTGGAGGCCGCCCGGCTGCGGTCCGAGGCCGAGCTGCGGTTGCTGCGCAGCCAATTGCAGCCTCACTTCTTGCTCAACACGCTCAATCTGATCTCGGGCCTCATCGGGATGGATGTCGACAAGGCCCAGCGCATTCTGGCCAACTTGGGCGATCTATTGCGGGATTCCACCAGCCAGCAGGAGCCGTTCCAGACCGTCGAGGAACAGGTGGCGTGGCTTGAGCGTTACTGTGAGATTCTGGAGACCCGCCACGGACCGCGGATTTCCTTTCGCTGGAATATTGACCGCCAGGCGCTGGGGGTGCGCATCCCTCGTCTGATCTTGCAACCGCTGGTGGAGAACGCCATCGTCCACGGCGCACTCCACGCCCAAGACCGCGGCATCGTGTCGCTGCGGATCGCGCTGCCTTCGCCAGGACAATTGGATTGCGTGGTGGAAGACAATGGTCCCGACCTGTCGAGCACGAAGCGCCCAGGATCCATAGGCCTACGCAGCGTGGAACGACGGCTTGACCACCACTGTCCCGGATCTCGACTGACCCTCACAAGGGACGGCATGGGCACGCAGGCTCACCTGACCATCAAGCTGCCCGCCGACACCGACGCCCACGGGTGATTGCCCATGGAAGATCACGATGAGCTCAGCGTCCTGATCTTGGAAGACGAGTGGGTTGCCCGAGATTTTCTTTCCGAGATCGTGCAAAGCTCGGGGTTGGCCGTGGTGGTCGGCGCCGTCGGAGGCTACGCCGACGCGGCGGAGTTCCTGGAGGGCTCGGCCGCCGCAGCCCCAGTCGATGTCGTCTTCGTGGACATCAATCTCGTCGGCTCGCCCAAGTCCGGCATGGATCTCATTCGCCGCTACCAAGACGCGCCTGGCGCGCCGGCCTTCGTGCTGGCCACGGCTCTCGATTCCCACGCCTTGGAGGCGTATTCCCTGGGTGTCGCGGACTACATTCTCAAACCCTTTCACCGCCAGCGGGTGGCGCAATGTCTCGAGAAATTGCAGCGAAGACGCCAGGCCGCCCGCACCACCTCATCCCCCGCCGCGCCCAGGTCCAATCGAATCGCCGCACGCAACAAGCGCAACATCATCTTCCTGCTGCTCGATGAAGTGTGGGCCATCGAAGCTCGGGAGGGCCTTTGTCTCGTTCACTGCGAGCGGGGGGAATTCGATGTGGATTTGTCGCTCGACACAGTGGCGAATTCCTTGGGTCGCACCCTATTTCGGGTGCATCGCAACTGGCTGGTGAATGAGGGCCACATCCTCGAGCTCGAACGGGACGACGGAGACGTTGCGCTCTGGGTGGGCAATCGCCCGCCCAGCACCGCCAGGCTGAGGGTTCCCGTTGCGCGCGATCGCGCGGCGGCGGTCAGGGTGCGCCTCATCGAGGACTCTGTGGGCATCCGACGCCGCTGAGCCCACCGCCGTTCGAACCAGCGACAGGCCCCTCTCGTCAGCGAGAATCGGCCCTTGCCCGGCGCCGGGAGGTCAAGGCCACACCACCGCCCTAGACTGCTTGGAACCGATGAACACCAACGCTGCTGAAGGCCTTGTCCAACGTCTGCTGTCGCTGCCCGTCTTTCGTTCCGAGTGGGTGCTCTGGCTCCTGCTCTCGCTGTCGCTGCTGTCGGTGGCGGTCATGGCCGAGCGCTGGTTCTTCTACCGGCGGCGCAAGATCGACTTCGACGCCGTGAAGGCGGAATTCACCAAGGCGCTCGACAAGGGCGACTTCGAGATGGCGGCGAAGGTCCTGGCCAAGCTCGACTGCATCGAGGCCAACGTCACCCTGGCCGGCCTGCGCGGCTACGAGAAGGGCCCCGAGTCCGTCGAAGAATTGATCGCCGGCTCCATGAGCCGCGGCAAGGCCGAGTACGAGCGCCGACTGTCGATCCTGGCGACGCTGGCGTCGAACGCGCCTTACATCGGCCTCTTCGGCACGGTGCTCGGAATCGTGCGGTCGTTCAAGGAGATGTCGAAGGATTTCGCCAACGCCAGCTCGGGCGTCATGGCCGGCATCGCCGAGGCACTCGTGGCCACTGCGGTCGGCCTGCTGGTCGCCATCCCCGCGGTCATCGCCTACAACGTCTTCAAGGGCATGGTGAAGGACGCGGTGACCAACGCCGAGGGCCTCACCCGCGTGCTCATGGCCGAGCTGAAGTCGGCCGGCGGTTCGACCAACGCGAAGGAGTAGCCCATGGCCTCGGTACAAAGCGGCGAGGACGAAGGGCCTCTCGCCAGCATCAACATCATCCCCTTCGTCGACATCGTGCTGGTGCTCCTCATCATCTTCATGCTGACCTCCATTGCCATCGTCAGGGCCAGCATGGTGGTCAACCTGCCCACGGCGGCCACCGGCGGCGCACGGGTGGAATCCACGGTGAACATCATCTGCAACAAGGACGGCACGCTGATGCTGAACGGCGCTGTTTCGTCGGTGGACGAGATCGGCAAGTTCGTCAAGCGCGAAAGCGCGGCCAACACGAAGTTGCAGGCGGTGATCGCCGCCGACAAGGGGGTCGAGTATGGCCACGTGGTCGACCTCATCGACCTGGTCAAGCGCAACGGCGTCAGCGCGTTCGCACTCGATGTCGAACGCTACACGGGTCCCTGAAAGGCTCGGCTGTGATGACCGGCAAGCCGAATTCCAAGACCGGCTCCAAGCCTCCGGGCGGGGAGTTCGGCCGGACCATGCGTCCGACGCGACAGAACCCCTTCGTCGACAAGCGCTCCCGTCGGCGTGAGCGGTCGCGAACGCGGTCCATGTCGCATGTGCGCGTGCCCATCCACGCCGAGTTTCGCGAGCACCGCGGCCAGCACCGCATGCCGAACTGGCTGCGCGCCGCCATCGGCGTCGTGGTGCTGCTGGTTTCGGTTGGCCTGCACGTGGGCTTCGTGATTATGGCCTTCGGCGTGGGCAAGTTCGGCGCCCAGCGCGAGAAGGAACGCGAGCGCCTGGCCATCGAGCTGCGCGAGCGCGAGGTCGAAAAGCCCAAGCCGCCCGAGCCTGAAAAGGTGTCCGAGCCGAAGAAGGAGATCGTCGAGCGCCAGACGGTGGTGAAGGCGCCGCCCGCACCCAAGATCGACGAGCCGCCGCCGAAGGAGCCCGACAAGAAGCCCCCGCCGCGCATCGTGGGCCTGAGCTTCGAGTCCACGGTGGGAGATGGCACCGGCCAGGGTCCCGCGTTCGCGGTGGGCGACACGCGCATGGGCGAGACCGACAAGGTCGCGGCGAAGAAGGAAGACGTGCCCAAGGAAAGGCCCGCGCCCGTGCACGGCACCGAGAGACCCGCCACCGCGAACCAGGCGGCGACGCGCATCCCGGTGAAGGGCGTGACCTACACCGAGGCCAAGTACCGGGGCACGCAGATCAAGCCGGACTATCCGCCCACATTGAAGGCGCAAGGCGTGGAGTCCGACGTGGAGGTGCTGGTCTTCATCGAGGCCACCGGCAAGGTGACCCACGTGAAGATCCTGCACGAGTCGCCCTATCCAGAGTTCAACCAAGCCGCCAAAAAGGCCGCACTGACGCAAGAGTGGGAACCCTCCACCCGCAACGGCGACCCCATGCCGTCCACCAAGAAGTACTCCTACCGCTTCCGAATCACCGACGAATGACCATGCGAACGCACCTCCTGATTGCAAGTGCCCTCGGCCTCTGGGCCTGCGGCGACCGCGACTTCAACAAGCCGGCGCGCCTCGACAAGCCGCGTGTGCTGGCCATCAAGGCCGACCCGCCGCAACCGAGCTTCGGCGTCGCCACCACGCTCTCCACGCTGCTGTACCAGCCGCCGCTTGAACGGGTCGCTGATGCCTGCCCAAACCCAACAGAGACCACCTACGAATGGTCGTGGTGCCCGTGGCCGGTGAGCGCCAACGACAACTACGCGTGCCCGTTGCCCGAGGAGAACTTCCGGGTACTTTACGCGTCGCTTGGACTTGGGCAGCCGCCCTCCTACTCCCTTGGAACTGGTGCGACCGTCACGTTCACCAATCCGTTTCCCGCGACGGTGCTGTACGCGCTTTGCCGAGGTGACATCGGGTCCACGCTGAGTGGACTTGTGTCGGTCGCTGGCGTCGACGGTGGCGCGGGGGCTTCGGTGTTTGACTGCGATTTGCCCGCCACCGACTACAACCTCTCCGACCCGGCCGAGACCACTCCCATCGGCTTCAAGGTCAACGTGATGGTGAAGGTCACGCCGGCGTGCCCTTCCCTGTTGACGACGGGGTTCAGTCCACTGACCGCGGTGTACTCGCTGCATCTACCGACCCGCGACGCCATCGAGGTCAATCACAATCCCAACCTCGCTGCCATCTCGCTCCCCAACCTGGCCACTGACTTAGCGAAGCGCGACCGACACGTCGACCTGCAGCTGGCCATCGACATCGGACAGTCCGAGCACATGACCGTCCCCGCCACGATCGACTACGATTCGAGCAACGGACGGACCCGCCGCTACGAGCACCTGTCATTCTCCTGGTACGCGGAGGCTGGCGACTTCAGGGGCAGGGGCAAGGGCGACAGTACCGGCTACCTACCGACCTCGCAGCCTCCAGGCGAAGACGCGGGGCCCAACGCCGACGACCTATCCAATTTCGCCTTCAACACCTCCAATGAATGGGACTCGCCCAAGCAGGAAGACTATTCCTACAGCACCGCCGCCATCGTCGTGGTGGTGCGCGACGGACGAGGCGGCGTGGGATGGGCATCCACGCAAGTGGCCTTGGAGACCACGCCATGAGCAACACAACGCTTGCCGTACTTCTGGTTATCCTGCCGGCCGCGGTCCAAGCCGCCGAGGAAGCCGGCGGAGACAGCCGACAGTCAGCCCAGAACGCCGGTGCCGCCGCCATCGCCGGCAAAGATCCCGGGCTGGCCATCGAGGCCGACCAATTGAGCAAGCCGCCCAAGCTAACGAAGCAGGCGAAGATCGAGTATCCCACGGAGGCGCTCGGTAAGGCGGAGGAGGCCAAGGAGGTCGAGGTTATCCTTCTCGTCGATCTCGACGACAAGGGCGCCGTGGTGGGCGCGGCGGTGGAAGAGCCCAAGACTCCCACAGGACGTGGCTTCGAAGAGGCAGCCTTGACCGCAGCCTACGACCTGGCCTTCGAGCCGGCCGAGGTCGCGGGCAAGCCAGTACCGGTGCAGATCGTGTACAAGTTCAAGTTCGTCCCGCCCAAACCGCCATCCCCCGACCCGCCGAAGGTCGTCGAAGCCGAAGCACCCAAGCCCCTGCCGGTCGAGAACTTCGCGGGAGTCCTGGTCGAGCGCGGTACCCGTCTGCCGCTGGTAGGGATCTTGGTCACCGTCTACCGTACCGAGGGAGACACACCCGTGGGCTTCGAGGCCACCACGGACGACAAGGGCGCCTTCCACTTCTACGACCTGGCGGTGGGAACCTGGAAGGTCCGCATCGAGCCGTCATCGTACTACCCGGTGCGAACCAGCGAGGAGATCGTGAAGGGCGAGCGCACCAACGTCACGTACTATGTCGAGCGCGGTTCCTACAACCCCTTCGACGTAGTCATCGAGGCTAAGCGCGAACGCAAGGAGGTCAGCCGCACCGTCATCGAGAGCGCGGTCATCGAGAAGGTCCCCGGCGCGATGGGCGACGCGCTGGCGGTGGTGCAAAACTTCGCGGGCGTCGCCCGTGCCCAGGTTGGCTCGGGGCAGATCATGGTTCGCGGCTCGGGTCCCCACGACACCGCCTACTTTCTCGATGGCACCAGCATTCCCAACATCTACCACTTCGGCGGCATTCGCAGCGTGGTCCCCACCGGCATGATCGAGTCGCTGCAATTCTATCCAGGCAACTTCTCACCCTACTACAGCGGCGCCAATGGCGGCATCATCGACATTGATCTCAAGAAGGCCAGGCCGAAGCGCATCGGTGGCTATGTCGACCTCAATCTCCTCGACGGCGGCTTCTACCTCGAGATTCCCTTCGGAGAGAAGCTGACCCTGGCGCTGGCCGCGCGCAGAAGCTGGATAGACACGGTCATTAGCGCAGCCATGCCGTCCAACGTCTCGATCACCTCACTGCAGCTGCCCCGCTACTACGATTATCAGCTCTCAGCGACCTATCGCCCCGCGCCCGCCCACGAGCTGCGGCTGTTTCTGTTCGCCTCGGATGACCGCTTCGAGATCATCACCAAGAACGGTGGCGCCGCCGGAACTGCGGTGGTGGGCAATGAAATGCAATACGCCACCAGCTTCTATCGAGCGCTGGCCTCGCACAAGTTCGTCCCCAGCGAACACTTCGAAAACGTCCTGCGCCTGTCACAGGGACGGGACAGCCAGAACATCGAGATGTTCAACCTGATCATGGATTACCAGACCGATATCACGCACCTGCGAGACACCGCCAGCTACAAGTGGTCCAGGCGTCTCGCCTTGTCGCTTGGCGTGGACTTTCGCTACACCCAGATCAGCGGCCTGTTCAATGTTCCGAGTGCGTCCCAAGAGGGGCAGAGCATGTCGGACACGGACCTGTCGAAGATTTACTACTCGAAGCTCTCGGGACATAACCACTACACCGCCGGGCTCTTCGCCGAGCTGGAGCTTCGACCCCGGGAGAAGTGGCTGGTCCTTCCTGGCCTCCGCTTCGACCATTGGTCCGCAACCTCGCAGTCGACTGTGGCGCCCCGGCTCACCACGCGCTACGAGCTCTCGAGCAAACTGACCCTAAAGGGTGGCGTTGGCCTCTTCTATCAGCAGCCAACCATCGAGCAACTGGACAAGGTTCTCGGAAATCCCGACCTCAAGAACGAACGTGCCATCCACTATTCCGCCGGGATGGAATGGAGACCGGTCAAGAACATCACGTTCGACGCCACCGGGTTTTACAAGGACATGTCGAGCTTGGTCAGCACGACCCAGGCGTCATTGAACGGCGACTCCAGCGCCGCACGCTACGACAACAATGGCAAGGGCCGCGCATACGGCATGGAGCTGGTAGCCAAGCACGACCTCACCAAGCGCTTCAGTGGCTGGCTGGCCTACACGCTGATGCGCTCGGAGCGCGTGGACTCGGGTACAGACTACTGGCGCCTGTTCCAATACGACCAAACCCACATCCTCACCCTCGTTGCCACGTATCAGTTGCCGCGCAATTGGCAGATCGGAGGCAGATTCCGGTACGTAAGTGGCAATCCATCCACCTCGGCGATCAGCTCGACCTTCGACTCGTCCAGCAACGACTACACCGCCGTCTACGGTGCCAAGTACTCGACGCGCGTTCCCGCCTTCCATCAACTGGACATCCGACTCGACAAGACGTGGATCTACAATAATTGGATGTTCACGGCCTACGTGGACCTCCAGAACGCGTACAACCGCTCGAACCCAGAGCAGCTTCAGTACAACTTCAACTACCAGAAGTCGCAATACAGCACGGGACTTCCCATCTATCCCATCATCGGGTTGCGAGGAGAGCTCTAATGAGGCCGGCTAAGAGTCTGGTGCTGCGAACTATCCGTCTTGTCAGCATGGCAGCCCTCTTCGGCACGCTTGCCGGCCCGACTGCCCACGCGGACGAAGCCGATGAACACCCGCAACTCGAGGAGCCCCGCTCACGCCAGGGGTATTGGATAGGAGTCGGCCTGTCGGGCGTCGGGTTGCAAGCGTGGGAAAATGGCCGCAGCCACGGCGCCTACACCGGACACGCGGGGACCTTCCGCATCGGGCAACTTCTTACGGAACGCCTGGGGCTTGGCATCCTGGTCGAATACCCCAGCAGCGTTGCCAAAGGCGCGGACAAGGGCTCTCTTTACGGGCTGACCTTGGAGGGCAGTTGCCTTTTGTGGCGAAACCTATCCTTGCATGCCGGATTTGGGCTCGGTGTCGTCCTGCTCAAGAACAACGACGACCTCAATCCGTCCACGCGATCGGGTGGAGGGGCCTATGGACTCTTCGGCGTCAGCTACGATCTATTTCCAGTGAAGACGCGCCACACTGGGGGATGGGCCATCACGCCCACGGTGGATCTGCATGGTTCGGCGGATGGTGACTTTCGATTCCTCGCGGTCTTGGCGGGCGTGCAGATCACGTGGTGGTCCGGGTTGTCCGACAACATGTTGAAGCTTCCGGAGGAATAGGCCGACCATGGAAGACTCAGATCGCTCTATTCACCTCCAAACTGCATGCGACCGCGCGCGCAACTGCGACGTACTCTTGGGCATCGCACACGAGGTTGGGAACATGCTCACCGCGATCTCCGGTTGGGCCCAGTTCTGGGAAAACAAAGAGCGCGCGGCACCCGACGACAGCTCTTCGGCCCGCTACCTTTACATCGGGGTAGCAAGGATTCGACATTCCCTGGACCGCCTCGCGGTGCAGGTAGGTGGAGGGCTCGATCATAGGTGCCGAGCCATGGCCGGCGGCCTCGCCAGGACGCATCGGGAGGTCAACATCAACCAACTCGTGGAGATGACGCTCGCCGCGCTCGACCCAAGAATTACAGCGGGGTACGCAATCGAGGTCACTCCCGAGCCTAATCCGTGGCCGATTCTCGCCGATTACTGGGCCTTGGACGTAGTCCTGACCAACCTGCTCATGGACGCGGCCACGGCCAGCTTGCCCGGCTCCCGCCTCTTGGTCCAGACCGCCAACGTCGCCGCGCGGGTCCCAGTGGTTGGGAATGGTCGAACCCTGGCGCCCGGGCGATACGTGACCCTCTCGGTTCGCGACTTCGCGGACACCCTAGGCCAAAAGCGGCTGCCCGGCGCAGGCCAACCCGTGGCGCCCGGCGGCTGCGCCCAGGGTCAACTGCCGATATGCAGCGCCATTGCTGACGAACACGGTGGTCTCATACAAGTATTGCGGGAGACAACCGGTGAAGCGACCTCGGCCCTGTACTTGCCCGCGCTTGGACCCCGAGCAGAGACAGAGATCAGCCCACGCCACTGCGAGAATCATGGCGCCGAGAGCTGGCAGTAGGCGGCGAGGTCCTGCACCTTTTCCGCCAGCAGGCGCCAAAGCCTACGAGGATCTCGCGCGATTCTACCTGCGGCCTTCCTACGTCATCGCGCTGGCCAGGTTGGGCAGCCCCGAAGACGCCGAGCTCATCGCGCAGGACGTTTTGAGAACTGTCCTCGGAGGAACGGAGTCTGATGGCGAGGCGAGCAAGTTTTCTTCATGGCTCTTCGCCAAAGTGCGCGAACGTGCCCTGGACTGCTTGCGACGCTCGCCCTCGAATGGACCGGCCGGACATCCGCCAGGTGCAGGGCGCTCTGAACCATCCCCCGAGCAGGCGGTCGGGGGTGACAGCCTCCTCTCGGCGTTGTTTGCCCTCGACCCGACAAGGAGAGAGGTCGTGCTCCTGCACGATCTCGCGGCATGGTCCCATGGCCAAATCGCTGGGGCGCTTGGCCTCAGAGAAGAGGACTCTCGCCAACAGCTTTCCGAGGCGAGAACGATCCTGCACAACAGAATGGGTACTTCTTCTGACCAACCTCAGTGAAGCAGCCCGGCGGGTACGCCTACTCGGACTCCCTGAGCCTGACAATTCCCGACCGGCGCCGGTCGAAGGGATCTGTGAGTAGACGATCGCCCGCGTAAAGCGAGCGCGATGGTGTCTTTGGTCCTTTTCCCAAGTTTTCCCTCCTGCCTCATCACGTCCCGGATTCTTTTCCACGAATGCTCGAGATAGGCTCCCCGCAACACCCGCGGTTATGGCAGCGTGTATTTCTTCAGCACAGGCCAACTGACGCTGGCATTGCCCGGATCGTGGCCGCCGCCCTGCTTCGTACACAAGGTCACCTGGACCCCACCCCCGCAGGAGGCATAGGTCGAACAACCATTGCTGTCCTCGGCCGATGGCGAGCTCGAACATTGATCGAGCTCGGCCCACTTCTGAAAGGTCGCCTTTGCGCCGATGTTCGTGAATGAGCCCATCGATCCGCCGGCGTAAGGAACCGAGGAATCGGCGGTGCCTCGGAAGGTGAACACCGTGATCGGTCGTGCCGGTTTGCAACTATCGACGGTTTCTTTCACCAAGTCGGAGGCGGCTGGTGAAACGGCGGCAAAGACATCGGCGGCTTTGCAGGCAAGGACGTGGACCATGCCGCCGCCCAATGAATAGCCGACGGCATACACGCGCTTCGGGTCGATGCACGCCATCGCCTGCACGTCCTGCACCAGGGCCTTGGCAAACGCCACGTCGTCAACGGTCGTGCAGCACGGCCCGATGTTCCAGCCGGTACCGTTGGTGCCGTTCACGCCGTCGGGATACGCGGAGACCACGCCTTCTGGATCGATGACGGACTTGTAGGGATTGGACCCCGCTTCAGTGGTGCCGCTGCCGCCCAAGCCGTGGAAGTCCACGACCAGCGGCCCCGGTTTGCTGCCGTCGTACTTGGCCGGGACATGCAGGTAGTAGGTTCGCTTGGTCGTGCCCACCATCACGGTCTTGCTTCCTTCGGTGGGCTTCGCGTTGCCCGCTGGACAAGACACCGCCCCACCCGCGCCGCCCGCCCCTGCTGGGCCCGCGCCGCTGTCACCGGGGCCTGCATCGCGAGCGGCGCCACCCATTCCGCCGGTCCCTACGGAACCGTCAAGCGCAGATGAGCCGCCGAGCGGGGATAAGCCGCCCGTCCCGGGCACCCCACCACCAGCGGCCTCGCCCGTGTCCTTGCCACCGGCCCTGCCACCACTGGCGGCGCCGCCGGTGGCGGTTGGCGCGGCCTCTGTGCCCGGAAGGCCGCCGCTGGCCTGGACGCCACCGAGACCGGCGACGCCTCCCGTGCCCTTCACCCCGCCGGAATTGGCTGTTCCCCCTGGCCCCGCAGAGCTTCCTCCGCGGCCCTCAAGCAACCCGCCTGCGCCCGAGCTACCCGCCGCCCCGCCAAGCCCGCTGCTTCCGCCGGTGCCAAAGCCGCCGCTGGTCGATTGGCTGCATGCAAGCAAACCGAAGCCCAGCAGCCCTATCCATCTCAGGAAGCAATGGTTCTTCATGTCCAGTTTCTCCATGGGCGGACAACCATACTCCTCCGAGAGCAGCCCGACATCGGATTCACGTGACCGCTCTACGTCGACCAGCTCCTGCGCACTTCATGGCCCACTATCATAGGGAACGGTTTCATCAGGGGCGGGGCGGGCAGCTGATCGAGAAGGCAGACCGGCTCGACGCGTGAGAAAGGGGCCCGCGGCAAGGTCGTCTGCCGGTCTCGGCTCGGTGGAATGTTGAACTTCTACGTCCACGAAGCCGCTTGAGCGTCGACGATGATTTGTTGGACAGCACGGGATCTCAACCGGCTGAAAGCGCTGCTCGAAGATAGACAGTGACATCGCCGCAGGCAGCCCCCCTATACCCAGCTAATCACGCTCGCCGAAGCTGCGGCAGGACAACGCCTAAGAAGATGAAGAAAATGTTCACTTGATTGTCGCCAGACGCCCCAGTCGTTCGTCCTATGGGGTGCTCGGCGAAGGAACGCGGCTGTTCGAGAAGGGAGTACCGCCGCGTGGCCTCACTTTGGTCGGGACGCAGAGTACGCCCAAGGGCGTCATCATCAACACTTACCGATGCGCCGGTCCCGTCAAAGGTTCAGTACTCGACTGCTCGACGCACCGGCAGCGACGGATAACGCACCGATAAAGCAGGCGCCAAGGCCACGTCGGCGTGCTCGCGGATGCCTGAATTACAGTGCCGTGCTCTTTGCCCTTTGTTGGCGACACCCATGGCTAACAGACTGAGCGGTCCCCGAGAGCAATCGCTCTCCACGTTTTCGCCCGACGCTCTTTCCAGGAGACGATTCGCGCGACCTGTCCCTGTCTGTGGACGACGAGGCCCACCGTAAAGCACCATCGTGCATCCCGCGGCCCCAATCCCGAGCACCCATCCCAACAGAGCCCGGGCGCACGCTCTGTTCCTAAGCTCAGTGGCAAGTCACGTCTGTCACGGTAGCACGGCCGCAATGCTTGTGGTCATCGTCGTACGCCGTCCCCCTTCACCGTGGGCAAGCTGGTCCCGCCGTGCTGGGGCTCGAGAGCGAAGAGGACGTGGCCATCGCCAATCAAGCCATGTGCGCGTGCGGGATCTCGCACGGCCACCGTCCTGGTCAGCGGCATCCACGTGGTGGTGCCGAGAGGGTTCGACAGCGATGCACTTCGAAAAGTTCCACACTCGTGTCCTCTATGACTTCCGGGTACACAAGGTCTACAGCCAGGTCATCAGCGACCCGTCCGTTCTGTGCACAGTGATGACCTACAGCTCACCCGCCGCCCCGCAGGAGTTCGACGGCCACTCGCTATGAAAAGACTACGCGCAACGACTTGGCCCTCGTACAACTTGGCTGCGCATGGCTCTGGCTCAGCTGACGCCGAGCTCGGCGCGCGGGAGGCTAGGGATACCTCCGAGGCATGGGCTGCCCGTGTAGCCGAGCGCGCACCACGGACGCGCGCAGCGCGGCCTATGGCGTGCGGCCGCCGAGCGGGGTATCCCTGGCCGCCCGCGGAAGCCGAGCGCCGCTTTTCCCTTTGCCTCCTTGGCAGGCATGAGAATTACGGACCGCCCCTAGGCGGCGATTCACTGAAGCGACCTTTACTCTGCCTTGGCCGCTGCTGGCAGCGGCCAGGCGCGCAGCTTTTCTACCACCCCGCACAGGCTGGCCAACCGCTCGCCGCCTCTCCCAAGCCCCCAGACCGTCGGTATGTCCACTCCCAGGTTCACCACGCTTTCCTCCACGGTTCCCGTCCGCTGTCGCAGCACGTTCCCCACCACCGGCCGTACGTCGAGGTTCCGATGTTCCAGCCGAAACCCGTCCGCGACCAGCGTGCCAAGCGGAAAGTGCCCCCACGCCACCAGCAAGTCCGTGGGTCGCAGAAAAGCCATGAACCGCTCCGCGAAACTGTCCCAGGCTTCCCCCGCTGCCAGCGCATCGGTTCCCAGCTGGATATGCCGGCACGTAGATGGCGCCAGTCGTCCGCGCGGGGCAATCACCGCCTCGAAGGTCTCTCCGGTCGCCAGCCGCTTTGCCAGCCAGTGAACCGTCTCGGGCGGTGTGCGATCGGGATGCAGGTGCGGCCACGCGTTGGCCTCGCCGTGCACGCAAACCAAATCGGAATACTGCCGCCGCAGCGGCGCGGGAATTCGATCCCGTGGCGCGCGCATCGGCTTGTCGCGGCGGTGCCGATTCGACTTCACGGTCTTCGCGAAATACAGCTGGCGCTCGACCATGTTGGCGAACGGGCGCAGAAGCTGGGTGAAACGTTCTGGATCGTTCTCCAGCTGCCCGAGCACGTGCGCGATCGCCTCGATGGTCGCCACGCAGTGCTCGGCCGGTTCGCGACGAACCTCGCCGTAAAGGCTCGGCTGCGACGGCGTCAGTCGAAGGCGCGGCAGCGCGGCCAGCATGGGATTCGACTTGAGCAGCTTGCTCGCCTGGCTCCAGGTCCCGTCGAGAACGACCAGCGTGACGGGGGATGGAAAGTTCGTTGTCTCTACGTCGATGGCATCGTCGCCGGGGAAGAGCAGGTACGCATTTCCCCCTGCCAAGCACTCGCGCACCACGCGGTCTTCGCTGAAGTCCACATCGATGCGCAGAAGCGAATTCTGCAAACCGATTCGCGCCAGGCGAGCGGTGCCGATGGGGACGTCGCGCTCACGCGGGTGCTGCAGGATGAGCACCCGCGTGGCCGTGGCTATCGGCTGGAGGTCCTTGCAGAAGCACTCCGAGCTGGGACGACGGCATTTCCCGCACACGCTGCGCGGCTCGGGCAGAGCCGCGGCTTCACGAGTCGGGCGGGCCGTCACCAGAGGTCTAGTCCTCCTGGTGCGCGTTGATCAGGTACTTGGCGACGACGGATTCGACCGGCACCTGCGAGGGCTGACCGCGCAATATAGCTGCCAGCGCATCGAGGTCGCTCTTCCAGCCGAGGTCGCCCGTGGCCACCACGCACACGCGGCCGGCTTCGTAGCTGTCGAAGAGCTTGCCGTCCTTGAAGTAGTAGTGCGCCTTGGCGGTGTCGGTCGGGTAGGGCTGCATGGCCGGCGGGATGTCATTGGGACGGAACCACAGCTTGATTTCGCGCTCGGCGTCCGCAGGGTTCGCCGAGGCGTGGATCAGGTTGTCCATGCGCTCGCCCAGCGGCTTGCCGTCCTTGTCCTTGAGCATCTCGACCGTACCGAGCGAACGGATGCATCCGGGGCGCTCGTCGCGTGCCTTGTGCGGGTTGGTGGGGCCGCACAGCGCGCGCACCCCGGCCACCGCGTTCGGACCCTGGTACATGAGGGCGATCACCCGACGCTTGTAGGGCTCTTTCGGATAGTGCAGGCGGCCCTGGATGTAGTCGAGCAGCGATGGGAAGAAGAACTTTCCGCGGTGCTCGGCGTAGTGTTCGCCCGCCAGCATGGTGCTGACATTGACGATCTTGGTGGCCGCGAAACGCAGTCCAGTGTGGAACTCGGAAAGCTGCGACAGCACGTAGCCGGTCAAGGAGTTCTTGAGGGCGTCGGGCTTGATCAATACCAGGGTTTGCTCGATGTCTTTCTGTTCCACGGACACAATCCTTTCGTTGGCGTCCCCGGCACGCCGGGCGCGCGGCGTACATTTACGATGCAAGCCGCGGATTATCCAGCCCGGACTTGCGGCACTAGGCGTTCGTTTGGACGATGGCCTTGGTCTTTTGGGCGATGGATAGTTCTTCGTTGGTGGGCACGACCCAGGCCGCAATGCGCGAACCGCCCGTCGTGATGACCTTCTCCTTGGCATCCGAGCCGTTGCCAACCGGGTCCAGCTCGGCGCCCATGAAGGCCAATGGCCCGAGGATCTTGGCGCGCATGTCGACCGCGTTTTCGCCGATGCCGCCGGTGAAGACGATGGCGTCGGCGCCGCCCATGGCGGCCACGTATGCGCCGATGTACTTGACCACGCGGTACACGAACACGTCCAGCGCCAGCTGGGCGCGCTGATTGCCGGCCTTGGCCTGCTCTTCGATCTGGCGCATGTCGTTGCTAATGCCCGACAGGCCCTTCACGCCGCTCTTGTTGTTCATCAGCGTGTTCATTTCCTGGGGCGACAACTTTTGCTGCGCCATGATGTGCAGGACGACCGCTGGATCCATGTCACCGGCTCGGGTGCCCATGACCAAGCCTTCGAGCGGCGTGAGGCCCATGGAGGTGTCGAACGACTTGCCGTTCTTGACCGCCGTGATGCTGGACCCGTTGCCCATGTGGCAGGTGATGATGCGGATCTTGTCGAAGTCCCTCTTCATCAAGGTGGCGCAGCGGCGGGCGACGTACTCGTGGGACGTGCCGTGGAAGCCGTACTTTCGGATGTGGTACTTGTCGTATTGCTCGTAGGGCAAGCCGTACAGGAACACGTGCGGCGGCATGCTCTGGTGGAAAGCCGTGTCGAACACCGCCACCTGGGGCACGCCCGGGAAGGTCGCTTCGCACGCGGCGATGCCGGCGAGGTTTGGCGGGTTGTGCAGGGGCGCAATCGCGATGCACTCTTCGATGGCCCCACGTACACCGGGGGTGACCAGGGCTGACGCCGAGAACTTTTCTCCGCCGTGGACCACGCGGTGGCCGCAGGCATCGACCTGGATCTTGTCCTTGAACAGGCCGTACTCGGGGTGCACGAGCGCGTCCTTCATCACCGACACCGCCTGGGTGTGGTCCTTCGCCACCACCTCGAGCACGATCTTGTTCGGCGTCTTCTGGCTCTTGTAGGTGAACTTCGATTTCTCGCGACCGATTTCTTCGACCACGCCCTCGGCGAGCAGGACGCCGGCGTCGGTCGAAAGGTCGTAGAGCTTGGACTTGAGTGACGAGCTACCGCAATTGACGACGAGAATCCGCATGGCGCCTCCGATGAACTACTTCTGCGCGAATTGCAGACGAACCACGTTGATGGCGATCACGTTGACGATGTCGTTCGCCTTGCAGCCGCGCGACAGGTCCGACGACGGCTTGGCCATGCCCTGCAGAACCGGACCCAGCGCCTCGGCCTTGGCCAAGCGCTCGGTAAGCTTGTAACTGATGTTGCCCGAGTCGAGATCCGGGAAGATGAGGACGTTCGCCTTACCGGCGACCGGCGAGCCCTTCGCCTTGCGCTCGCCGATGGCGGGAACCAGGGCCGCATCGCCCTGCATTTCACCGTCGATGACCAGGTCGGGGCGGCGCTGCTTGGCCTGCTCCATGGCTGCAATGACCTTGTCGACTCGCGGGTGCTTGGCGCTGCCCTTGGTCGAGCAGGACAGCATGGCCACCCGGGGTGCTTCGCCCACCAGGCTGGCATAGCTGTCCGCGGTGGCGATGGCGATGTCGGCCAGCTGATCCACGGTGGGGTCGATGACCACGCCGCCGTCGCCGTAGAAGAGCACGCCGTCCTTGCCGAACGACTTGTCGGGCAGAATCATGGCGAAGAAGCTGGACAGGGTCTTCAGTCCCTGCTGCATGCCAACGATCTGGATGCTGGCGCGGCACACGTCCGCGGTCGTGTAGGTCGCACCACCCACGAAGCTGTCGACTACGCCCTTGCGCACCATCATGGCCCCGTAGAACAGCGGGTCCTTCATGATCTTCTCGGCCTCGGCTTCGGTCATGCCCTTGGCCTTGCGCAATTCGAAGTACGTGTGGGCATAGTCCGCCAGGTTCGGGGCGGCGGTCATGTCCACGATGTTCACCTTGTCCAGCGACAGCGAGGTCGACGCGGCGGTCGCCTTGATCTTGGCTGGGTTGCCGAGCAGGGTGATCTCAGCGATACCGAGCTTGGTCGCGGTGACACCGGCTTCGATCACGCGGACGTCTTCGCCCTCTTGGAGCACCACCTTCTTGGGGCTCTTTTTGGCCTTCTCGTGGATCTGCTCGATGAACATGCTCATGGTCCGAAACTCCTGACGGGGGTGCGGTGCCGCTTGCTGCGTAACACTTTATGCAGGGCTCAGCACCGTCGGCAGAGTAGACCTGCGGTCGTGTCAATTCAACCGGGATCTCGATCTTTTCGGGGCGGAATAGCCACATTTATCCAGGCGAACCAGTGGTGATGCCACCCCTGCTACGCACCGAGGTGCGAAGGAAAGTCCGCAGAATGAGACGCGGGTGGCAACGGGCCGCGGACGTCGCATTGGCTCTCGGCCGGAGGGGCTTCGAGCTTGAGCTCGGTGAGGACCCGGACAGACCCGGCGGAACTAATTTCCCGCGTCGAGGGCAGGGACGGCGACGGCGGGCGTGGTTCCGCTATCCGCGCAAGGGGCCGCGGTTGCACCCGACTCCCAGGGTGGGTAGTGCCCGCAGGTGGGGACGGCGCGCGCGCCCGTGCCACTGCAATTCGAGCACCACCAGCTGACGGTGGCCCAGGCATTGGCCCCGGCGCTGAATTCGAAATAGAAGAAGCTGCCCGCCTTTTTGACGGCGGCTCCGCACTTGGTAACCGCCGCTCCGTTGACCTTTACAGTTCGATCGTCGGCGCCGCTGCAGCTCCAGTCGCTGATCTCGTCTGCGGTTCGGAAACATGCGGCGCCCGCTCCCAGTTGCTCGCCGTGGCCGCCGGACGCATCTTTCATCGTGGGGGTGCACGGTTCGTCACCGACCGGGAAGGTGAAGCCTCCCGCGACCGAGGTGGGGGTGGTGGTTCCGCCGGAGCCACCTTGGCTGACGGTGGCGCCGCCCCCTGCGCTCACACCACCGCTGCCCCCTCCGCTGGTGATGCCGCCACTGCCCTTGCCGCCAGCGCTGACCGTGCCGCCAGCGCCAACGCCGCCGTTGCCGAAGGGCGAGCTGCCGGCAGCTCCGCCGGATGCCGGCTTGATTCCACCGGAGCCTCCGGTGTCGAAGGGGCTGCTGCCCGCTGCGCCGCCACTGGCTGACGGGGCGGTCGTCGTGCCGCCATTGCTAACGGTCGTGCCGCCGGCGCCGCCACCGCCCTCGCCACTACCACCCGCGCTAAGGGCTCCGCCGTTGCTTGCCGGGGAGGGCGAGCCGGGCAGTCGGGCGTTGGGATCGGGTCCGCAGGCTACGACAACAAAAGCGAGAGCGATGAATCCTACGTGGCGCATGGCAGATCAGTAACACTTCCCGCAAGGACGATGGGAATCGCGTGCAACGCTTGTCACACGGTCTTCGCCATCAAGATCTGGATCTTGTCCTTGATCGCCAGCTTCTCTTTCTTGAGTTGCACCCGCTCGGCTTGTTCCCTGGTGGTAAGCGAGAGGTGCGCGTCGATTGCTGCCAGCGCGTCTTCCAGCTCTTTGTGCCGCCGTCTCAAGGCATCGATTTCGGTCATCGATTGAATTGCACGAATCCTATGCGGGGCCCGCAAGGGAGTCAACATGGGCCGCCATTGGTAGTCGTGGGCCGGGGCCAGTCTACGGCGACAGCAGGGCTTTCTTCGGGCGCGTGATGTCGGGCGCTCGGCCGTATCGCGGAACAGCTGTCTCGATGTCGTCCACCTGACCCAAGGCCAGTCGCGCCAGCCCCAGCCGTCCGATGGAATGCGCGGACGGGCCCGGCAACATTGGAGAAATCGATTCCTTGGGCAAGCCAGCGGAGAAGACGTCGAGGTACCGATCGCTGCCGCTGCCCCCCACCAGCAACGAGCCTTCCGCCGTAGCTTCCCGGACCAGACGCACGAGATCCTGGGGGTAGAGCACCCAGTCAGATTCGCCTGTGGCCTTGGGCACTCCCTCGGTCGCGGCATACAGCCGGGCATAGACCTGGCCTTTGCCGGCATCGATGCAGGGAAGCAGGTGCCGGGCTGCCGGGGAATGAACTGCCAAGTCGCATGCCAGCGCATCCAGCGATGACACCAACACCATCGGCAACCCGGTGGGCAGCGCCAGCCCCTTGGCCACGGCCAGCCCGACCCGCAATCCGGTGAAGCTTCCCGGCCCAGCGCCGCAAACGATGGCACCGAGTCCGCCCACCCCGGTGCCCGCCTCGCGCATGACCTCATCGCACAGCGCGAGTAGGTTGGCCGAATGGCGAGCCGCGGTTCGCTGTCGCAGCACCAGGCATTCGCCCTGCGGCGAGATGATGGCTACTCGGGCGGTGGGTGTCGCGGTGTCGAAGGCGAGAATGGGCTTGGGGCTTGTCATCGTGGCAAAAAGAAGCGGACCACGTCGTTTTTCAAGGCGAATAGTACCAGCACGGCCACCACCACGACGCCGATGTATGTGGTGATGGTGCGGGCTCGGGCCGAGGGCGGCCGTCGCTTGAAGAGCTCGATGCTGAAGAACAGCAAGAGGCCGCCGTCGAGGATGGGGATGGGCAAGAAGTTCAGAAGACCGATGTTGATGCTGAGCAGAGCCATCAGCCACAGGTACTGCGCCAGGCCTTGCTCGGCCGCGATGCCGGCGGCGTACCCGATGGTCAGTGGGCCACCCAGGGTCTTGGGCGACATCTCACCGCGGATGATCTGGAAAAAGCCTTGCGCCGTGAAGGTCATGATTTCCCCGGTACGGGCCAGCGCGTGACCCAAGGCATAGAAGAACCGGTTGCGGATCGGCACTTGGTCGGCGGTCTTCCAGGCCGCGCGGTTGCTGGCGCCGAAGACCAGGCGCTGCTCTTCCTGTCGGTAGGCGTCCAATTCCGAGCGAAGCTCTTGCTTGAAAGTTGCTTGGTGATGCACGCCGCCGGGCGAAACCCAAGAGACCTGGAAGGTCTTTTCCGGCTCGGCTGCCAGTCGCTGGCGCAGCAAGTTCCAGTGCAGGATGGTCTGGCCGTCGAGCTCGAGGAGCTGGTCGCCGCGCCGGAGTCCGATGCGATCGGCGGGGCTGCCGGGCTCGACCGAGTAGACGAACAACTCCGACGGCTCGATGCCTGTCGCGTAGCGCCGGCTACCGCTGGGGTCGAGAACCGGCTGCGGCAAAACCACGGCAGAGCCAGGCTGCTGAAACTCCACGTGGACGAACGGCACGGCCGAGTGGGTGCCGCGCAGGTAGGTGATCCGCAGGGGCGAAGCGCCGACCCGCGCCACCGCGCGGTCGAACTCGGCCCAGTGGGACACCGGCGATCCGTTGACGGAAATGATGTAGTCGAAGGTCCGCAGCCCGGCCTGTGCCGCAGGCGAGGTCAAATCGATGATGCCGATCTCGGGCAGCTGGAAGCGCGGCGAGACTCCAATCCAGCCGACGGTCTCGTTGAGGTTGAGCGGCCCCTTGCGTACGTTGGTGGCGACGGTGACGTCGCGTTCTTCTGCGGCGTTACCTCGCCGAATGCCGAAGCGCATGGTCTTTCCGGGGGAGTCCGCGATGAGCTCCTCCAGCTCTTCCCAATAGTGGACACCTTTGCCGTCGACGGTGTCCACGCGATCACCCGGCATAAGCCCGGCCTTGTCGGCGGGCAGGCCGGAAATCACGGTGCCGATGGTGGGCGCAAGCAAGGTCTTCTGTCCGACGTAGTGCACGAAGTAGATGCCCACCGGCAGAAGCAGATTGAACAGCGGTCCGGCGATCACGATGGCGTAGCGTTGCCACAGTGGCCGCGCGAACAGCGCGCGCTCGTAGTCATGGTCGGGAACGGGCTCGCTGGGGTCTTCGCCGAGCAACCTCAGGTAGCCGCCCAGGGGAAACAGCGACAGTCGGTATTCGGTGGAGCCCGCGGTGAAGCTGAACACGCGTGGCCCGAAGCCCAGGGAAAATCGCAGAACCTTGACGCCGAACAGCTTGGCCACCAGGAAATGCCCCAGCTCGTGGGCCAGGATCAGTACGCCAAGAAGCGCAATCACAGCGGCCGCCCACAAGGTGAGCGTCATCGCCGGACCTCATGTCCGGTGCTGCAAACCCCAGAGGTGGCCGATTCCATGGAAGGTTCTGTTTAGCACGCCTGACGACGGCAGTACCTGGAAGTAACCCAATGTAGACCACGGCGCATATCGGCCGTAAAATTCACCAGTGAAGAAGGTCGGTCCAACCTTTTCCTTCAGCATTACCCGCGAGGGTATCGAAGCGCGTATCGGCGAGCTGGAGATGAAGATCGACCGTCTTCGCTCGATGTACGAATCGTATTTCATGGGCATGGAGCGCATGCCGCCCAATGCCATCCGACGGGACATGAACCGCATGCTGCTGGAGATGCAGCAGGTGCCGATTGGAAATGCGTCGCTGCGCTTCCGTTATCAGGCCTTGTCGCAAAAGTGGGTGCTGCACACGACCTACTGGAACCGCACCATGCGGGAGATCGAGGCTGGGACCTATCGACGAGACATGGCGCGGGCGCAGCGGCACTTGGCCGAGCGGGGTGGCGTCCTCACGGAAGAAGAGGCCGTTGCCATCGGCATTCCCAAGAACCGGGTCAGAGCCTTCATCGCCCGGCAGCAGAAGGACGCGGCGAAGAAGACCGCAACGGAGCTAAAGTCCGTGGCGGATGGCCAGTCGGCGGCGCAGGAGACCCCTGCAGCGCTGAACGAAGCTCTCGCAGGCGAGAAAGAACCTCCCGCTCCGCCACGCCCGCGGCTCGGACCGCCGCCCATCCCCGCGCACGCGAGGCGCCCGCCCACCGTCGAGATCGCCGCCGTGGCACCCGGGCTTCCAGGTCTGCCCGAGCCTGACTTCGAGAGCGCCTATGCGAAGTACCTCAGCGCCCATCGGGAACTCGGCCGTGAGGCAGAAGCCGCGACGAAGGATAAGATCCGTGCCCGCCTGGGCAAACAGTTGCCGAGCATCCTTGCTGAACAAGGCTGCGACCGTGTGCGCATCGAAGTTGCGGTGGAAGACGGGAAGGTCAGGCTGCGCGCCTGGGCGGCCGACGGTGGGGGTAAAGAGCGCGGAGAGCCTCGATAGAGCTGAGAGCTGCGAGTCCGAGTGTGCCCATCAGTGGGCCCTGCTGAGCTCGGTGGAAACGTCCCCGGGCCGTGGTCGCTTCCGAATGCAAGTGAAAGGCCGGACTGTGGATTCCGCCGGTTACCGCCGTGCCAGCGGGCTATAGTTGAGCCCCCCATGATCCGCAGCGAGCCGGACGACACGTCGATTCCCGCCGAGGAAGAGCGGCTGCTCGACCGTGTGACTTCGGCACTGCGGGCCTCGGCACCGCAGGCGTCAGGTGAGAAGTACCGCCGATTCGACGACGAGCTTGTGGCCCTGCGTGACGAGATCGGGGAGGCGAGACTTGAAGACGTGCCTGCGTTGGTTGCGCAGATGGAACGTTTGCAGGAGGTCGCGCTCACCCGGGCCGAACAGCAGAGCATGCTGGTGGACCCTCAGTCGCCGTATTTTGGGCATTTGCGTTTGCGCGAGCAGGTTGCCGGCCGCGGCACCGTGGAGCGCGACGTTTTCGTGGGGCGGACCACCTTCACCGATCCGAAGTCTCGGGTGTACATCGTCGACTGGAGGAATGCGCCGGTCAGCCAGCTCTACTATTGCTACGGCGAGGGCGGCGATTACGAAGAGACCTTCGGCGATCGCGAGGTCGAGGGCGAGGTGGTGACTCGCCGGACCTTGACCATCGTGGACGGCGAGCTGCAGCGGGTGGCGTGTCCCCAAGGTATCTGGTGCAAGGTGGCCCGAAACGACCGCGGAGCCAAGATTTGGCAGCGCATCGATGCAGTCGCGCACGCACTGTCCGGAGGCGAGCGCACCGCCGTGCGGCCGGCGCGAGGGGTGCTGGGCGCGGCGCCCGCGGTAGACCAGCGGCTGGATAGGCACCTGCCGGAAATCGCCGCGCTTATCGATCCGCGCCAGTTCGAGATCATGACTTCGCGAGAATCCGGCGTGGTGGTGATTCAAGGTGGGGCGGGCAGTGGCAAGACCACCATCGGGTTGCATCGGCTGGCATACCTGAGCTTTGCCTACCCTGAACGCTTTCCGCCCAAGCACATGGTGGTGGTTACCCAAGGAACCGCACTTGCGGCGTACATCGGCGAGCTTTTGCCGTCGCTGGGCGTGCCTGGGGTCCGGGTGCTCACCTACCAAGAGTGGGCGGAAAAGGAGCTGCAGCGGGTGCTGCCCTGGCTGCACGCGACGGTTACCGATGATGTTGTGCCGGCGGTCGCGCGCGTGAAGAGTCACCCGGCCTTGCTTCGCGAGCTGGAGCGTCGGGCTCGCAAGCCCGGCGGCAAGCGGGGGCGAAATGCGGCGCGAAACGCAGTGATCGAGCTGTGGGCCGATCTGCTAACCGATCGCCCGCTGCTGACGTCATTGTTGCGAGACGACCGCGACTCGGCCCTGCGCGTGTCGACTGCCGACATCGAAGAGGCGCACCGCCTGATCGTCACGCGCGTGGCCGCCATCGTGGCCCGCGATCCGCGCGAAAGGCCCGCCGAAGAGAAGCCACGCAAGAACCGTCGCGCGCAGGAGCGAGCCCGATGGGAGGAGCTGGCGGAGATCACCGAGTGGACCTCGATTGGGCACGAGGACGGCCCAAAGATGAAGACGGTGGACTCTGACCTTCCCGAGCACGTCCGGCGCGTAGAGGTCGAGCGGGACGAGGTGGACGACGACGAGAACGTGCGCGGCGAAATCGGCATCGATGGCCAGCGTACCGAGGACGATCTACCGATCCTCGACGTGGACGACCTGGCCATCTTGCTGCGCGCCTCGCAGCTGGTGCGGCCGGCCGACAACCCCTTGCGCCACCTGTTCGTCGACGAGGCGCAGGATCTCTCGCCCATGCGACTCGCCGCCCTGATCGGGAAGACGGCCGGCGATGTGCGCAAAGGCCAGTCGCCGCGCGTTCCGTCGGTGACCCTGGCCGGCGATACCGCGCAGCGGTTGTTTCTCGACAACGGCTTTGGCGACTGGAAGGAAGTCCTTGGCCATTTGGGCCTGTCGCACGTAGCGGTCGAGCCACTTCGAATCGCATACCGTTCGACCCGTGAGATCCTCGATCTCGCTCGCTATGCGATGGGGCCTTTGCCCATCGACGTCCCCCCCGAGGCCAAGCGCAGCGGCGCACCGGTAGAGGCTTTTCGCTTTCCCGCCGTGGGTGCGGCCGTGGCATTCCTGGCCGAGGCGTTGCGCGATCTCGCAGTACGAGAGCCGCGAGCTACGGTGGCGCTGCTTGCACGCTACCCCGAGCAGGCCGACCGTTACTTCGAGGGCCTGCGCAGGGCGGAGGTGGCCAGCCTGCGGCGCGTGCGCGCCCAGGATTTTACCTTCCGCCCCGGCATCGACGTCACCGACGTTCGCCAGGTCAAGGGCCTAGAATTCGACTATGTCGTGTTGCTCGACGCCAACGCCTCCAGCTACGGCACCGACGACGAATCTCGCCACCTTTTCCACATCGCCGCCACCCGTGCGGCCCATCAGCTGTGGCTGGTCGCCACCAGCAGACCGTCGCTGCTGATCCCCAAAGGACACTTTCGCGACGACTAGGTAACCCCGGGAAAGCAAAAAGGCGTGCCGGCCTTGGCCAACACGCCTCTAGGCGTTCCAGTGGAACCGGAGACTAGTCCGTGTAGATGAAGAGCGAACCGACGTAGTTGAGGTTGTTGACGTTCATCCCGAGGCTCCAGCCATCGCCCTGCTTGTTGAAGTCGACCAGGTTGAAGTAGGCGCCCATTCCCATCGAGAACCAACGGGTGAAGAAGTGCTCGACGTTCAGGCCGGCCGGAATGAAGAGTTGGATCTTCACATCGGACGAGCCAACGGTCGTGGTCACTCCGCCCACAGTCGTCGTGGTCGGAGGGATCTTGCCGAAGCCCAAGCCGAGACCGATGGCGGCGTTGAAGCGAGTCGACGCGCCCTTGATCAGGCCGAACTCGGCCAACAGGGACGGGGAAAGATTCCACGATGCGTCCTGGTCCTTCGCCTTCCCGAGGCTGAAATTCAGCTTGGGAATGAGCGCCATGGCATCGTTCACCCAGTACTTCATCGAGAGGTCGGAGCTCTTGATGGTGAGCAGGTCGGTGCCGGCAACCACGCCGACGCCGAAGCCGACCGAGCCGCTCATGTCGTCAGCGGCCTTTGGGGCCACGAGGGGTGCGGCCGGCATCACAGCTTCGGGCATGGGGCCCGGCATCGGCGCCGGGGCCATGGCGGGAGCCATCACCGGGGCGGGGGCCATCATGGGGGCAGGGGCCATTGGGGCCTGCGCAAAGGCAGGAACCGCGGCACCCAGGATTGATGCGAATGCCGTCGTTGAGATCAGTGACAGTCTCGTTCGGGTCATGGTTGATTTTCCTTCTTTCGGTTGATGAGTTGTCTCAGGAGGTTATGACGCGGACGTTTGTCCTACATCAACACACATGGCTTTCTATCCCGATTCCCTGTTGCTGTCACGTTTCCGCATTGATGCGAGGCGGAAAACAGAACGGGCCGAGCAGCGCCCGGCCCGTACCCATCGACCCCAAGATACCTAGGCGAAGTTGCTGAAGTATCCGAGGCTGGCGACGCGCGCGCGAACCTGGTCCGCGGCCTCCAGCAGCTCGGCCGTGGAGTCCCACCGCCCGGTGAGGAACTGCTGGCGCACGCCCTCGGGCAAATCGAATGCGTAGCGCTTGCTGCCGGCGGTGATCGATTTTTCCTGCAGGCTGACCTGAACGGCCAGCTTCGGGTCGGCTTCGACGGCGGCCATCAGCGCCTCGGCCACCTCGGCGGTGACCTTGCAGCAGGGCACACCGATGGCGACGCAGTTGCCGAAGAAGATCTCCGCGAAGGTCTCGCCAACGATGACCTTGATTCCCCAACGTGTGATTGCCTGCGGTGCGTGCTCGCGCGACGAACCGCACCCGAAATTCTTGTTTACGACCAGAACCTCGGCACCCCGATAGGCTTGGTTGTCGAAGGCGTGCGTTTCGCCCTTGGCCGCAAGCTGGGCGCGATCGTCCTCGAATGCGTGCTCGCCCAGGCCGTCGAAGACCACGGTGCGCAGGTAGCGTGCCGGGATGATGCGGTCGGTGTCGATATCGTTGCCGCGCAAGGGAATCGCGCGACCTGCGAACTGATTGCGTTTCACGTCTTCCATGGTGGGCTCCTTAAACTCCAAAGACCTTGCGAGCGTCGGCGACCTTGCCGGTGACGGCCGCGGCAGCGACCATGAGCGGGCTCATGAGCAGGGTGCGGCCTTGCGGCGAGCCCTGGCGGCCCTTGAAGTTGCGGTTCGACGAGGAGGCGCAGATTTCGCGGCCCTGCAGCTTGTCCGGGTTCATGGCCAGACACATCGAGCAGCCAGCCTCACGGAACATGAAGCCAGCGTCCGAGAAGATCTTGTCCCAGCCGCGGGCGATCATGTCGTCACGCACTTGCACCGAGCCCGGCACCACCAGTGCGCGCACGCTCGGCTGCACCTTGAACTTACCGCCCTTGATGACGCCCACGACCTCTTCGAAGTCGGACAATCGACCGTTGGTGCACGAGCCGATGAACGCCACGTCGATCTTGGTGCCTTCGATGGCCTGACCGGGCTTGAAGTCCATGTACGCATAGGCTTCACGAACGGAATCCCGCTCGTCGACGCCAAAGGTCTCCGCGGCCGGGATGACTTCGTTCACGGCGATGGACTGCGCGGGGGTGATTCCCCAGGTGACGACAGGCGAGATATCCTCCGCCTTGTAGCGGACCACGTCGTCGTACTTGGCACCGGGGTCGCTCTTGATGCTGTCCCAGTAGGCGACCGCCTTGTCCCAGGCGCTGCCCTTGGGTGCGTATTCCCGCCCTTTCAGATAGGCGTAGGTGGTCTGGTCGGGGTTGACGTATCCGCAGCGCGCGCCGCCTTCGATGCTCATGTTACAGACGGTCATGCGCTCGTCCATGGTCATGCGGTCGAACAGGTCGCCGGCGTATTCGTAGGCGTAGCCGACGCCGCCGTTCACGCCCAACTTCTGGATGATGTAGAGGATCACGTCCTTGGCGTAGACGCCCGGCCGCAACTTGCCGCTGATCTCGATGCGACGGACCTTCAGCTTTTCCATGGCCAAGGTCTGGGTGGCCAGCACGTCGCGGATTTGCGAGGTGCCGATGCCGAACGCCAGCGCGCCGAAGGCGCCGTGGGTGGCGGTGTGCGAGTCGCCGCAGCAGATGGTCATGCCCGGCTGGGTCAGGCCGCGTTCGGGCCCGACGATATGCACGACGCCGTTTTCGTTGGCCGACGGCGAGAAGAATCGGATGCCGAACTCCTTCACGCTGTTTTCCAGGCTCTGCATCATTTCTTCCGCCATGGCGTCCTGGTACGGACGCAGCTTGGTGTGGGTCGGCACGATGTGGTCGACCGTGGCGAAGGTTCGGTTCGGGTACATCACCTTCAGCTTGCGCTCGCGGATCATCGCGAAGGCTTGGGGCGAGGTCACCTCATGCAGCAGGTGCAAACCCATGAGCAACTGGGCTTGTCCCGACGGCAATTGGCGAACGACGTGTCGGTCGAAGACTTTTTCGTAGAGTGTTTGGGCCATGGTCACATGTCTTTCTCAAAAGAGCCCTGGGAGGGTTCTTTAGATCTCCCGCGCCGAGCTCCGTCGGGCAAAGCCCGCCGTGGCTCACGGGTGGTGCTTCCGTACTGTTCGAGGCGAGAAGTAAGCTCGTTGGCAAACCTGGCGAAATCCTGGATCCGTTCGCGGTCGAGAGGCAGCCAAATCTTTTCGATGGCCGTCTCGCGCTCTTGCCGCAGGCTTTCCAGCAGGCGCTTGCCTTTCGCGGTGAGCACGTAGGCGCGCTGGCGGCCGTCGGTCTTCGACAAGGTCACGCTGATGAGCTCCTTGTCGAGCAGCTGGCGCAGGGTCTTCGACACGGCCGCGGCCGAACTTTCCCGCGTCTTGGCGAACATGCTCGGCATGAAATGCTCGCGGGAGATCTCCTCCAGCACGCCCCACTGCCCGTCGGAAAGCCCCACCGAGTCAGCGAGCTGCTCGCGCCTGCGCTGGAACGCGTCGGTCAGCCGTCCCAGGCAAGCGATCGCCTCGTGGACCACGGCGACGCAGGCGCGATTGCTTGCCATGGGAAATAGTTAACCATGGTTAAGTAAAAGGGTCAAGCGCGGATTGTGAGTGCGCAGAGACGGATGGGGAGGGCGCAGACCTCGCTTCGCCCAGCAAAGCTGGGCTACGTTCGCCCCAAAGAGCGAAGGAGCGAGATCAAGATAACCGACATGACAGACCGTTTGCCCTCTGTGATCTCCTCCGCCTCCGCGCCCTTGACCCTTATCCTACAGGGCCAGCGCCGGCTTCGGTGCGACGACAGTCGCCTTTCCCAGGCCAAGCCACGCATCGGTGGGCGTCATCGCGGCAACCACGGTGGGCAGATGCTCGACGTGGGCGCGCGCAGCCAGCTCGCGGCGTTGCAAGATTGCCGCGCCTACCAGCAAGGCATTGCCCAGCGTCGAGGCATCACGGTTTTCCGCCTGGCCCAGCGTGGTCCCTTGCGTCCAGCGGTTGAGTCCACCGATGGCTGGGCCACACCAGATTTGGTAGTCGGCCTGACGGCCGGGCTCGCCGATGCGCGCCCAACGCGACGACATGCCGAGGTACCAGCGAAAACACAGGGCCATCCGGTGCTTCTCGTCGGTCCGACCCCGCTCGGCCTCTTCGGGCATGCGCGCCATCCAGTAGCGCTCGGTTTCCTGCCAGACCTCGACGAACGGTCGTCGCAGGATTTGCGTCTCGACCTTCTTTCGCTCGGGCTCCGGAATCGCGTCGAACGATGGATAGGTCTTGTAAAGCTCATAGAGACGTTGCGCGCGTTGCGGGTACATGGTGCCGCGCTTAAGCACCTGCACCCGGCCACCCATCTCGAACATGTCGGACGCCGGGCACATGGCCACGTCGGCCATACACGCCTCGGCCAGCATCCTGCGCACCGCCTCTGCAGTTCCCGACTGGCGGCAAGCTTGGTTGATGGTGCCCGTGACGATGTAATCGGCTCCCATGGCGAAGGCTGCGTGAACTGACAGGGGCTCGCCGATGCCGCCAGCAGCACCCAGGCGGATCTCGATGCCGCGCTCGGCGTAGCCGTGCTTGGCGACGGCCAGCTCGCGCTCGTGGAGCATCATCGGCAGGAGCACCGATAGCGGACGTCGGTCGGTGTGGCCGCCGCTGTCGGCCTCGCAGGTAAGCTCGTTGGCCATCGGGATTTCTGCGGCCAGCGCAGCTTCCTCGGCAGTGAGCTTTCCAGCCGTGACCAGCTCGTCGACGATCTGCTTGGGCGGTGGGGCCAAGAACTGCGTCGATACTTCTGGCCGACTCACTTTGGCGAATACGTGGTGCGGAACCGCGACCGAACCGTCGGGATTGCGCCGCAGACCCTTCACCCGGTAGTAGACCAGCGGGGGTGTCATGGCCACGAAGGCGGCGGCTTCGACGCGGGTGACGCCCATTTGAAGGTACAGCTCCACCGTCGCCCACTCGGCCTTCTCGTCGTAGTAGTTGTGCAGCAGGTTCGCTCCGTAGGATTCGCCGTTCGGAAGGCGCGCTTGGATCTGGCGGATCGCACTGGCGATGGCGTCGAGTGGAAGCGCACCGGCGCCGAAGAATCCGAGAAAGCCGGCTTGGGCCATGTCCACGACAAGATCAACCGAGGCGATTCCACCCGCCATCGCGCCGGCCACGTAGGCGCAGCGCAGATTGTGGGTCTTGCGGAACGCAGCCGAGCCGAAGGACTCGGTTCGCACGGCAGGAATCACGCCCGCCAAGTGGTCGAGCGTGTGGGGTGTGCGCTCGGTGAGCAGCGTGGTGCGGCCTTCACGGATGGCGTAAAGCGGACGCTCGATATCGCGCAGGGCCGACAGGTTTTGTTCCAGCACGTTTCGGCGGTGCGCCGTCTCGGCGGAGGGATGCGTGGCGCTGCCGGGAACGATGTGTAGGATTGTATGAAGATCCGAGCGCGGCGACGCCGGCACGGGAGCGGGAGCGGATGTTGTATGCACTTTTGGCCTCGATGATGAAGCGGCCGCTCCTTGGGGGGCAGCCGCTGCCGCCGACCTGAAGCAAGAACGCGGCCAAGCGGCCCCAGCTCACAGAACTGACACAAAACCGATGAACGGGGTCTTCTTTAGACCCCGATGTCGGTTGATCCGCGTAGGTATGTGCGCACCTTGACGCTCAAAGTGCGTAGAACCTTTCCCCGGCACCGCGGCACAGCCACGACCTTGGCCATGCTTCCCCATCGGAACAGTCTCACGTTGCGACGGCGTTGACCTGCTCGTCCTTCTCGCGATGGAACGGTGCGAACCAGGCGACGAGGATCGTGGGAATCGACGCGACCACCACGAACGCGAAGAACATCGGATAGTGGAGGTGCTCTTGAATCTTGCCGCTCACCATTCCGGTCAGCATCATGTTGAGGGCCATGATTCCGGTGGCGAACGCATAGTGGGCCGTGCGGTAGGGACCGGGTGACACCTGTTGCATCATGTACAGCATCAACCCGACGGTGCCGAGGCCGTAGCCAAATTTCTCGATCAGTACCACGCAGGCGATCCAGGTCAAATTCGTCGGCATTGCCTGGCTGAGATAGAAATAGGTGACCAGCGGAACGTTGAGCGCAATGGCCAGCACGACGAAGATCCGCTTGAGCCCGACCCGAGCTGCGATGAATCCACCGAGCAGCGTTCCCGCCACGAACACGATGGTGCCGATGCTGTTGATGTGGCCGAGCACCATGTTGTCCATGCCCAGCCCACCCACCGAGCGCGTGTCGATGAGGAACAGGGGGCCGATCTTTTCGATGAAGCCCTCGCCGAATCGGTAGAAGAAGACAGCGGCGATCATGGTCCAGATGCGGGGCTTCCGAAAAAAACTGACCCACGCGTCGCCGGTCGTCCGCAAGGCATCGCGGATGTTACGAGGGGCATCCGCCGCCTTCGATCCGGTCGGCAGAAAGCGCCAGTGCCAAAGCGCCGCCAGCGCCAAAATGCCGCCGATGAGCAGCATCACGACCATCCACGCCACGAACCACGCGGGATGCGGACCCCTCGCGGGCGCCGACTTGCCGACCGCGGCCCAATCGAAAAGCAGCTTGGTCAAACTGACCAGCGAGCCCGACACGAGGACGCGGCCAAGGTTCCACGCTGCGCCTTGGATACCGATGTAGGTGGCCTGTTCCTTCGTGGTTGACGACGTCAGGTATACGCCGTCGCCGGCGATATCCTGCGTTGCTGACGAGAAACCGATGACCCAGAACAGAGCGAGGCTGAGCGGGAGATAGGCCGGCAGCCTCAGCGCGAACGCCAGCGCGCCAAAGCCGATCGCCATCGCGCACTCCATGGCGATGACGAAGAACTTCTTCGTCCGGAAAAGCTCGAGCAGTGGGGCCCACAATGGCTTGATGGTCCACGGCAGGTACATGAGACCGGTGTACGCCGCGATTTCTGCATTACCGAGGCCCAGGTTCTTGTACATGATGGCCGCGACCACTGAGACGGCGATCATGGGTGTGCCCATCGCGAAATAAAGACTCGGAACCCAAAGCAGTGGATGGGCGCGCTTTCGGTCGTGGGTCATGGTGCCTCTACCATTATCAGAAGTAGGCTCGGGCATGCGGGTTCATTGCGACCGGGGTTGGGACTCCGCGAACCCCTTCCCTTGAGGTCGGCTCACGGCCCGACGGAAAACAGCCTGACCTTCGGCGATATCCCCACGAGCAAGCCGTAGCGATCGCTCCCGGCCAAAAATCCCCACAGCCCCACCAGCGAAACGTCGAGCAATTGCCCGGCGGCCCAGGTCACGCCGGCGGTAGCGAGCAGCTGATGCGGATCGTCCGACAGAAAACGCACGCCAGCGAGCTCTCCCGTTAGCGAATACCGCCCAGCCTTGTCGAGATCTAGCACCAGGTCGAGACCGGCTTCGACACCGGTCGGTCGATTGGCGCCAGCGTCCGGCGCTGGATCGATGAACGCGCCGAAGTTTGCGACCGTGTGCAGTCGACCGCCCGCGAAACCCGCGAGTAGCAAACCCTCGCCTCCGACGCCGCGTGCACCCGGAGCGACGGGGATTTTCGGTCCAAGTTGCGCACCGAAGGCCCAGGCCTGACCGGCGGCGTGGTCAGGGTGATCGTAGAGGCCCAGCTTGAACGAAGGCCACAGACTGTCGGGAGCAGCATGGTCGAAGGAGAAGGGGCCGGAGCTTGGCCCTTCGACGGCATAGGCGCCGTCTAGGTCGAATTCGAGCCACGGGAGGAGCCCCACGTCGAGCTCGAAGTCGGGCACCACCACGCGCCATGGCCCGGGGCTGCGGACGACGCCCACCTGCACGTCGATATCGAGCATGCCGGTTGGTTCCATTTCCAGATCGGTGGGCTCGAACAGCGGGCGTAAAGGGCGAGCGTCCGCCGACGCTGTTCCGTACGCGAAGGCAAAGCAAGCAAGGGTCGCTGCACGATGGAGCCCAGGACGCCGTCGGTGCAAGGACTTATCAGAGGGTGGATTCGCGAAGGCTCGAGGAGGCATGGTTACCGTCAGCCAGGGGCGCTTGGGTGAGAGCAGGGAAGGATCCATCAGGACCATCGCAAATATTCGAGCCAAGGGCGTCGGTTTTTTTTTTGAAGCGACGGTCGACGGGAGGTGGGGGCAAAAGAACACGTTAATGCCGGTTTGACGGCGATTGCCCTGCCCCGCGCAGCACGATCCGTGGTAAGCGCCTCACGCCGCCATGGAGACCCAACAGCTCACCGTCAAAGACACCACAGCCAATCCCGCGCCCTTGGGTCTGATGGGCTTCGGCATGACCACCGTCCTGCTGAATCTGCACAACGCCGGGATCATTGCCCTGTCCAGCATGATTCTCGCCATGGGGCTGTGCTACGGCGGCGTGGCTCAGGTGATCGTGGGTGTCATGGAATGGAAGAAGAAGAACACCTTCGGCACCCTGGCCTTCACATCCTATGGCCTGTTCTGGCTCAGCCTTGTGGCCATGCTGATTCTACCGAAGTGGAACCTGGCGGCGGCCGCGGACAAGGCGTCGGTGGCCTGGTACCTGACCCTGTGGGGCGTTTTCACGCTGCTCATGTTCTTTGGCACCTTGAAGGCGAACAACGCACTGATGGTGGTGTTCGGCTCGCTGACGGTGCTGTTCTTCTTGCTCGCCGCGGGTGACTTCACCGGCAACCATGCCATCACCACCGTGGCCGGTGTCGAGGGCATCTTCACCGGCCTTTCCGCCATGTACCTCGGCATCGCGCAGGTGCTCAACGAAGCCTATGGTCGCACCGTGCTGCCCATCGGGCCGCGATCGTAGCGGTGCCGACCAGCGTTACGGCTTGTTCTGCTTGTTGAGATCGCCGGCGCGTACCTTCGACAGTTTGCCGGGATCGATGAATTGCCTGGCGGCCGCGTCGATTTGGGCGGGGCTGAGCCTCTCGATCTTGCCGTTGAGGTCCTTCCAGTAGGCGAAGGTTCGCTCGAGGAAGAGCCCCTGGCCGAGCTCGGAGACCACGAACTCGTCGTCGGCGATGCGGCTTTCCCAGAGCTTGCCGTAGCTCTTCTTGGCGTCGGCCACTTCCTGGTCGCGCACGCCGCTTTTCACCATGCCCTCGAGCTCGGCCAGCATGCTGGTCATTGCCTTGTCCATGTTCGTGGGTGCGGCCAGGGCGCCGGCGAAGAAGAAGCCGCTTCTCTCGATGGGATGCGCCAGCAACTGCGAAAATGCGCCGTAGGAGATGCCCTCCTTCTGGCGCAGGCGCACGAAGATGCGCGAGCTTGGGCTACCACCCGCCATGTAATTGAAGAGGTAGAGCGCCGGATAGGCCGGATCTTCGTCGCGCAACGCGAGCGACTGTCCGGCGGCGACGAACGCCATTTCCTTGTCGGGCGTGTTGATGATGTCGTCGCTCGGCTTGCTTGCAACGAAGGGCAGGGTGATGCGCTGGTAGGGCCTAGACGCTTTCCAGCCGCCGATGGCCTTCTCGAGGTCGGCCTTGGTGGCGGCTGGATCGAAGTCGCCGACCACGCTGACTTGCGCGGTGCTCGCGCCCCACAGTCGCTTGTGCATGGCCGCCACGTCGGCGGCCGTGACTTTGCGCAGGCGCTCGATGGCCTCCTGCAGGCTGGGCGTGTACCTGACGTCGTCCTTCGGGTAAGGCAAAAGGTCCCGCATCAAGGTCACGCTGGCGTTGGTCATCGGATCGGAAAGCTGCTCTTCCAGCTTGGTCAGCATCTCCTTGCGCAGGGATTCGAACTCCTTCTTGGAAAATGCAGGCTGGCGTAGCACTTCGCCCATTAGCGCAATCACGGCGGGCAAGCTTTCGCGCACGGTCTTCACGTGAATCTGTGCCACGTTGATGGTGCTGGGCGAGCCGTGGCCCTGGCCCGCGCTGACCTCGGCCTTGAGCAAGTCGAGCTGGTCCTTGAGCTCTTCGAAGCTCAGCTTCTTCGTTCCACGCAGAAGCATCTCGGGCACCATGGCTGCGACTTCGACTTTGCCCTTGAGGTCGCCTTCGCTGCCGTAGCGGATGGTGAGCGCCAGCCGGACCTGCCCGCCCTTGGTCTTCTTGGGCAGCATGGCGAGCTTCAGTCCGCCGGGCAGGGTTTCTCGCGTCGTGCGCTTCTCGATGTTGTCGACCGTGGCGACGAAGGCCTCGCCCGCTTCGGCGGCCGCCTGGCCCTTGTAGTCCTTGAGCATCGCGGCCACGTCGGGCATGCTCGGCAGGGGGGAACGATCGGGCTCTTTGCTGGGAATGAAGAGGCCGAGGGTCCGGTTCGAACGCTTGAGGTATTCCTTGGCGGCCCGCTCGACATCTGCCGCGGTGGTGGCCTTCACCCGGTCGCGCATGAGGAAGAACAAGCGCCAGTCTCCCATGGCCGCGAATTCGGACAAGACCACCCCGGTTTTGGCGGTGTCGCCCAGAATCAGGTCGAACTCGCGAAAGAAGCCGGCTCGCCAGCGTTCGAGCTCGTCTTTCTTGATCGCCTTCATCGACTCGACCACGTCGGTCATGATGGACTGCACTTGGCTGGTGGATCCCGACTTGCCCACTTTGGCGAAGAAAACCATAACGCCGGGCTCGGCCATCGGATACGCATTGCCGCTGACCTCGCTGGCGATGCCCTTGCCGACCAGTGCCTTGTAAAGGCGTCCGCTCGGCTTGTTGGTCAGGATGTCGACCAGGGCGTCTTCCGCCACCTTGCCGGGATCCGCGCCTGCGACCCCGTGATACACCAGCCCGACGACGCCCACGTCGCCGTTGCGACGGACCGTGACCTCGCGCTCTCCGTCTTGCACCGGCTCCACGGTCCAGGTGGGCGACAGCTTTCTCGTCGGACGGGCAATGGAGCCGAAGTACTTGGCAATCAGGTCGAGCGCGCGCTTCTCGTCGAATTTGCCGGCCACGATGAGGATGGCATTGTCGGGCTGGTAGTAGCGCTGGTAGAAGGCGCGCAGGTTTTCGATGGGCACGCGCTCGATGTCGCTGCGCGAGCCGATGGTGGACTTGCCGTAGTTGTGCCACTGGTACGCGGTGGCCAGCATCTTGTCCTCGAGCACAACCTCCGGCATGTTTTCGGTCCGCTCGAACTCGTTGCGGACGACCGAGAATTCCTTGGCCAGATCCTCGGAGGCGATCTTGCTGTTCAGCATGCGGTCGGCCTCCAGGGCCAGGCCGAAGTCCAGGTTCTCGGGACTCGATGGCATCTCCTCGAAGTAGTTGGTGCGATCCCACCAGGTGGTCCCGTTGAAATTCGCGCCGTGCTCTTGCAAGAGCTTCCACACGTCGGGGTGATTGGGCGTGCCCTTGAACATCATGTGCTCGAGCAGGTGGGCCATGCCGGTTTCGCCGTAGCCTTCGAGGCGCGAGCCCACGAGATAGGTCATGTTGACCAGCACCGTCGGCTTGGTCGCGTCAGGGAAGATAAGCACACGCAGGCCATTGTCCAGGCGGTACTCCGTGATCCCGTCGGCTGCGGTGACCTTGTCGAGACGTGAGGGCGGAAGCCCTGCTGCCAGGGCGGGCGTGGCGACAAGGCCAAGGGAAAGCAGAAGGACCGAACCAAGTGCGCGCATGAATGCCTCCTGCCGCGCACCATAGCAAAACGTACGAGCGTTGGCCCGGCTCAGCCGGAGAAGAACCGCTCTGAAAGCAACCGCCCCGCGCCGAGCATCGCCGTCCCGAGGCCGCCCGCGGCCAGCAGAGCGCCCAACAGATCCAGCGGCCTTCGCATCTTGGTGGCAAGCGCGACCCCGTACCCGCAAAGGGCCAGCCCGATAAGGACGAGGAAGATCGCGAGGGCCATCGACTTATGTCATCTTGAGGTAAAGTGCGCCGATGTCCAAGTCTTCCGTATACGCGCTGATCCTCGCCGGAGGCGGCGGAACCAGGCTTTGGCCCGCGTCACGCCGCAGTCGACCGAAGCAACTTCTGAGTCTGGGTGGTGACGAGTCCCTGCTGGCGTCGACGTTTCGCAGGACCAGCAAGGTCCTGGATCCCGAGCACACGCTGGTGGTCACCGCCGCCGATCAGGCGGACGCGATTCGTAAAGAGCTTCCCGACCTCCCGCCCGAGAATTTGATTGCAGAGCCCGCGGCACGCAACACCGGCCCGGCGGTAGGTCTTGGCGCCGTGATGGTGGCTCGACGGGCGGGCATGGACGCGCGGCTTGCGATCCTGCCGTCGGATTCTTTCATCGGGGACGAAGCCGCCTTCGGCCAGGTCATGCGGAAGGCCTTCGAGCACGCGGCCGAGACCATCGTCACCGTCGGTGTGAAACCGACCCGACCCGAAACCGGTTACGGGTATCTGCAGCGGGGCAAGCAGGTGCGCGACGATGTGCATGATGTGGCACGTTTCGTGGAAAAGCCCGACCTCGCCACGGCCGCGCGCTATCTGTCGAGCGGCGACTTTCTGTGGAACGCTGGCATGTTCTTCCTCACCGCCGGGCGGCTGATGGCCGAGGCGAAGACGCACCTGCCGGCGCTGGCCGCCATCCTCGACGAGATTTACACCGCCAAGGATCCGCTCGCCGTCGCTGACCAGCGCTATCCGTCCGCACCCAAGATCTCCATCGACTACGGCATCATGGAAAAGGCCAGCGGCATTCGCCTGGTGCTGGGCGATTTCGGTTGGAACGACGTGGGCAGTTGGTCGGCCTTGTCGGACATTCGTGCGCTGGACGGCGCAGGCAACGTGGTGTCGGGCGACGTGGTGCTGAGCGCGGTGTCGGGCAGCGTGCTGATCAGCGAGCCGGGCGCGCCTCTCGTAGGCGTTGTCGGATTGGACGATGTGGTGGTGGTCGCGACCAAGGACGCCGTGCTGGTGGTGAAGAAGGATCGCGCGCAAGAGGTGCGCGCCATCGTCGAGGCATTGGCCGCGCAGCAGCGACATCAGCTCTTGTAGCATGCGATCGAAAGCGCTTCGCCACGAGTTGTACCACGAGATCTTCGGTTCGATCCTCGATCGCACCGAGATGACGCCGTATCTGTTCTTGCCGGCGTCGAACTACACGATCGCGCTCGGGCAGGCGACGCGCATGCTTGGCAACCGAGGCTTCGACACGGGCGGCGCGGACGGGCTACCGAGCCGAGAACGCGCGCGAGCCAAAGAGTACGTCCAGGACGTGGGACGCTACCTCGGCGATTGGTTGTTGCCGTTCGTCGAAGGGCAGCTCACGACGCTTGCAGGCTTGGGCTCGGCCAACCGGACCGTCTACCGCGATTGCTTGCCGGCCCTGGCGTCGCTTCGTCGGACTTTGGCCGACAAGAAGCTACGTGCCCTCATCGACGAAGATCCTCGCCACCTGTTCTTGCTCGCTTCGTCGCGCCGGTATCCGCACCTGTTCCACGGCTACCGTGGCCGCAAGCTCTCGATTCCGCCCCATTGGCAGCACATGGCTTGCGCGATGCTAAAGACCGCGCACCTCGTCAAGTCCATCGAAGAAGACAGTCAGGACATCCATGACTACGCCGAGCTTGGGCTGTTCCTCGAAAGACACGGGCGCAGCCTCGATGATCTGTTTCACGTGGACTGGCACCGGCCAAGTCTGATGCCCACCGATGGGCCCGCCCGCCGTGCGTTCGTGAAGGTCTCCGCGTTTTTCCACAAGCTGCACGAATCCATGAGCTTCGACACCGGCAAGGGCTGCTATGTGTTCGGCAGCGGCGACGGCGTGGAGGTGGACATCGTCGAGGTGAAGGCGCGCCTCAAGAGCCCCGAAAGCATGTTCACCAAGCTAGGCAAGAACCGCGAGGGCCAGGCGTACGACATTCGCGACATCCTCGCCATCACGTTCTTGCTCAAGAGCCGCGACGACACGCTGACCTTGTTCCATGCCTTGCAGAAGCGTGGCGTGATCCTGCAAGAGAACGTGGTCTCGCACTCAATCACGCAGACGCTGTTCGATAGTCCCGACGACATGCTGGAGGCCGTGCGCCGTCTGAACGTCAACCTGGCCCGCAGCGGGGGTAATCATGGGCGTCGGCCAGCCGCGCACCTGCGGACGGCGGCCTGTCAATTCTTCGCGTCACTTGGGGCCGAGCCGAAGGAAAATCCCGATTCGTCGCTCGGCCATCGCAAGTTCCAGTGCAAGATCAACTTCAATCTGCCGGTCCACCGCGATCGTCGCAGCGGCCAGATCCTGATTCCAGGAACGGACGCGTACGCCGCCCGCGATACGCTGCCCATCGCAACCCAGCAGCACACCTTGCCGGTCGAGCTTCGCATCGCCGACGAGGAAAGCTGGCACGCCTGTGAGTGGAAAGGTGAGGCCCACCACGACGCCTACCGGTGCCGGCAGCTCCTCACGCTGGCCAACCGCCTTTTTGCACCTGTCTTTCGCTTCCCGTCCGCCGCGATGGCGCGGCTGCGCGAAGACCAGAATCGGATCTTCGCCTGACCGCCACTCGTTGCAATGGCCGCGCAATCATACGGCCATTCGGCGGATCGTGAGACGGACCTCGTTTTCCGGGAATTCCCGGGTATTTTTCTTTGTGTGGCTCTGACGTCCCGGAGGGGTGCTGGTGCATCTAACCTACGGGAGGAAAAGGAAACGTAAATGTCGACCGCGCTGTTCGAACCCATGACCCTGGGAAGGTTGCAGCTCAGAAATCGCGTCGTGATGGCGCCGATGACGCGCAGTCGCGCGGTGGAAGGCAACACGGCCAACCAACTCATGGCCGAATACTACGCTCAGCGTGCCAGCGCGGGGCTTATCATCACCGAGGGCACCTCGCCTTCGCCGAACGGGACGGGTTATGCCCGCATACCCGGGATCTGGTCGAAGCGGCAGGTGGCCGGTTGGGAGAAGGTCACCTCTGCGGTTCACGCCAAGGGTGGGGCCATCTTCTTACAGCTGATGCACACGGGGCGGGTGGGACATCCGTTGAATCTGCCGGCCGACGGCCAGCTTTTTGCCCCCAGCGCCATCGCCGCAGAGGGCGCCATGCACACCGATGCCCAGGGACCGCAGCCCTATCCGGTTCCGCGCGCGATGAGCGAAGCGGAAATCTGGTCGACGGTGGACGAATACACCCAAGCTGCCCGTAACGCGGTGGCGGCGGGTTTCGACGGTGTCGAGCTGCACGGTGCGAATGGCTACCTGCTGGAACAGTTCTTAAGCCCGAACACCAACCAGCGCGACGACGCGTGGGGCGGTTCTGTGCAAAAGCGAATTGGTTTCATGATCGAGGTCGTGAAGCGCGTGACCGGGGTCATGGACGCCCGTCGCGTGGGCATTCGCCTTTCGCCCTACGGAACGGCCGGAGGGATGAAGCCCTATCCCGAAATCGACCAGACATACCTCGAACTCGTGGAGCGACTGGCACCGTACGGGCTGCAGTACATCCATCTCGTGGACCACTCGTCCATGGGGGCACCCAAGGTTCCCGATTCGCTCCGGCGGGCGCTGAGGCGCGTGTGGCCGAGGACCGTCATTCTTTCCGGCGGGCTCGACCGCAGCATCGCGGAATCGGCGCTGCGCGACGCCAAGGGTGACCTTTTCGCATTCGCACGTTCTTTCCTGGCCAATCCTGATCTGGTGGAACGCATGGAGCGGAGCCTGCCGCTCACCACACCCGACCCGTCGACGTTCTATACGTCGGGACCGAAGGGGTATACCGACTACCCGGTTGCGACGTAGCACGCCACGAAGTGGTTCTTGCACTGGTCCTTGTTCCTCGGGTGCTTGGGCCTTATTGTCGCGGCGTTTTGGACATCATCGACGCCCATGCGCACGCATTTCCGGAGTCCATCGCCAAGCACGCGGTCACCTCGCTGTGCAGCCAGGGCCTCTGGCAAGAAATGCGCAACCACCACGATGGCACGGTGGCCGGTCTGCTCGCGTCGATGGACCGGGCTGGCATTCGGCGGGCCGTGCTTTGCTCCGTCGCGACCAAGCCCGGCCAGGTCGAGAAGATCACAGATTGGTCGGCGGCGATCGCCAGCGAACGGTTAATCGCCTTTCCGTCGATCCATCCCGACTATCCAGAACCCGAGCGCGAGATAGAGCGCATCGTGGGCCTCCGCCTGCGCGGGCTGAAGTTCCACCCACAGTACATGGATTGCGCTCTCGACGATCCTCGTTGTCTGCGCATCGCCCAGGCGGCAGCCCGCGCTGGCCTGGTGGTCGAGATCCATGGTGGCTACCACCCTGCCTTCGAGAAGCACGACGTGGGCTCGCCGCAGAGGTTGCGACGATTGCACGAGGCGGTTCCCGATCTGCGCATCGTCGCGTGTCACCTCGGCGGCATGGACGATTGGCAGGGTGTGCTCGATCACCTGGTGGGCCGCGATATCTACCTGGAAACCAGCTTCACGCCCTATTGGTGCCCGCGTGACGTGATGGCGACCATCCTCGCGCGCCACAGCCCGCAACGAATCGTGTTCGGGACCGATTCGCCGTGGACTGATCAGGTCAACGAAATGGCGGAATTCAAGAAGCTTCCGTTGTCCGACGAGGGCTTTGAGCTGGCCCTGTCGAAAAACATGGCCGAGCTTCTCGGGTAGTCGGAAATTCCGACGACCGCGAGCCTACTTGTCGGCTTTGGCTTGGCCGCGCTGGCGGATGAGCTTGGCTGGGATGCCCCCGACCACGGTGTAGGCCGGGACGGATCGCGTGACCACCGCGCCCGCGCCCACGATGGCCCCCTCGCCGATGCGGACACCCGGAAGCAGAATGCTGCCCACGCCGATATCGGCGCCGTCTTCGATAACCACCGCGGCGAAGTCGAGCTGGGTGTAAAGGACCGGCAACCGAGACTCGTCGCCCCCGTGCTGAGATGTCAGAATCTTCACCATGGGGCCGATACCGACGGCCCGTCCAATGGTGATGCCGCCCGCGCTGTGCAGGAAGCAGCCCTGGCCGATCCACGTGTCGCGGCCGATCTCCATGCTGTTGCGGTGGTAGGCCTTGAGCATCGTGTTGTGACCGACGTACACGTTGTCGCCAAGGTTGATGGCTTCGGGGTGAAAGACCAACACGCCGGGCTCCAGCACCACCCCGATGCCTAGGTGCGCGAACTGGTCGAGGCGGAATTCGCCGCTGCCGTGAGATCGAGCGGGCTTGGGTTCGTACGTGTCCATGGGAAACCTCAGCTCAACTGAGCTTGAATGGATAACTGATGATTTGGCTGGTTCCCGCGGCGGGGAAGTGGATCCCGCCGACCACGCTCTTGATGCAACCGTATAGGCCATTTCGCTGCAGCACGGCTGGTGCCTCGACGCGCACGCCGCGCACCGTGCCCGCCCGCTGGATGCGAAACTTGATCGTCACCTTGCCGGGTACATAGGTTTCCGGATCGGGCCGGGCGTGCGTGATGCATTCGAGGATGGCGGTTTCCCGGGAGCGGAACCTTTCGTCGATCTGGTCCTGGCCTAGCTCGGGCAATTCTTTGTCGTTCGACATGTCCAGCCGAAGCACGTCGGGCGTGGACAGGTCGTCGCCCAGGGCGACGGCGCGCAGATCCGCGGTAGACAGGTGAACCGGCTCGGTGTCTGGTTCGGACGTCGATTCGCCGACCGGCCCACGCGCAACCCGAGCTGCGCCCCGTGGACGCTTCTTCGGCTTCTTGGCCGCAGTCGGTGCCCCTGCGTCGGCAGTCGCCGTCGCAATGGGTGCGGTGACCGACCTCTGGTGTTGCCAGTACAGGTATCCCCCGAAGGCGAGCCCAGCGAACAGAAGCCCGAGCAGAAATCCCTTCATCGGGCCACAGCCTACAACGAACCCCGAGCATGGGCGAGGACGGGGAGGCGGGGCCCGAACGGCGAACGGGTTACCCGCCCAGCACCGCGCGCTCGATGAGGGCCTGCACGTGGTCGCGCAGGAACAGGTAGCCTAGCGCGCTTGCGGCCAGGAAAGGACCGAACGGGACTTCGGTTCGCCGAATCGACGTGGGGGCTGCATCCTCGTGTTCTTGCCCCTTTTGTCTTCTCCTTGCGAACAGCACCGGCACGCTGATGACGACGCCGACGAAAGACGCAAAGAAGACGATGGGCGGCAGTGCCTTCCAGCCGAGCAGCGCGCCCATCACGGCCAACAATTTTCCGTCCCCGAGGCCCAGGCCTTCCCGACCGGTGGAGTAGTAATAGGCGTCCGCGATGATGCGCACGAGCAGATAGCCGCCCGCCAGGCCAATCAACCGTTCCACCCAGCCGACCTCACCGGTCGCGAACCCGCCAGCGAAAAACACCACCACCGCCGGTAACGTGATGACGTCGGGCAGCCGCTTGGTGTCGAGGTCGATGAAAGTCAGCACCAACAGCACCGCCGTGAACGCGAAGTACACCGCGTAGCGCGCGATCCGCACGCCCAGGGGTAGCGGCGCCGGATCCAGCGCAAACATCCAGAAGACCAGGGCGGAAAGCCCAGCGGTAAGCGCCTCGACCAGGGCATGCCGCGCCGAGAACTCGATTCCGCAGCTCCGGCAGCGGCCGCGCAGGAGCAGGTAGGAGAGGATGGGGATGTTGTCGTACGCCTTGACCTTGGCCCCACAGGCGAAACAGTGCGACGGCGGAGAAACCACCGACATTCCACGAGGAATTCGGGCGATACACACGTTGAGGAAGCTGCCCCACAGGGCACCGAAGCCGGCTGCACCGACCAGCGCCGGGATCTTCCAGGGCGCAAGAGTTGCGGCGAGAACTGGGTTCACCGCTAGACGGTAACATTTGGTGGTAAATTTCGCCGCCTCTTGATGTGGACGCCTCTTCCCAAAGCCTCGATCGCGTTTCTCGTCGCAGCCGCCCTTTGGGGTTGCGGGGCCAAACAGTCGGCGGCCAGCCGTTCGGCGCTCGAAAATCTGGATGACGCCATCTCGCCGGCCAAACTCGCGGTCGAGCTGGGCAAGCTCGGCGGTGGCCACGTGCACGCCACGGCGACCTTTCATGCTGACAGTGCCCCTGCGCACGGGGCCGATGGCACCAAGCCGGCCTCGCCAGCCACGATCACCACGACGACCGATCTTTGGCTCGACAAGCACGGCAACTACCTGCTGGTCGAGGAAAACGACCAGGATGGGGGGCGCATCGTTGCGCGCGTGGGCGGCGAAGTCGGCGTCGCACTTCGCTACGGAAAGATGATTCGCAGGCCCGCGACGAATGCCGAAAGCATTCGTTACCTGACCGAGGCGCTTGGCGCACCGTGGTCCGCATGGGAAATCGCGCGCCGGCAGGTCGAGGTGGAAGGCACCCAAGGCAGCTACCGCTTTCGCCTGAGCCCGCGCCGGAGCGTGCTTCCCCCTGGTTTTCCGTCGGCGGAGGGCCTGCGCAAGTGGCGGGATAGTGCGGTGGTGAAGTCCCTGGTGGGTCAGGCGGCCCTCGATCCGACGGGTCGGGCCTTGGTCGGCTTTGCTTGCAAGGTCGCGTACCAGGCCACGCGCGACGAGGTCGCCATCGAGGGCAGCCTCGATGTGTCCCTGACGGTGGAACAGCTCGGTACCGCGGCGGACGTCGTGCTTCCCACCAGTGAACCCCTGTTGACCCGCCAGCGAACCATCCTGGAAGAGAAGGCGCTGCTCGGGGGAATCAGCGCGGCGGCCTCGCGGTCGGCGAAGAAACCCTCGCCCTAACGCCGGATCGTGAGCATGCTGTTAAGCGACGGAGGCCATCGATGAAGGACGATCCGCAGATTACGATCGTTCGCGCCGAGCCGGTGCTGCCGGATGATAGCGAGCGCTTCGCGCACCTTCGTGCGCACCGGGGACTCATCGTGCGGCGGGCGCTGCTGGCCAGCGCGATTCGGGGCTTTTTTCCCATCCCGGTGGCGGACGACCTGCTTTGTCGGCGCATTCACGCCGGACTTCTGCAGAAACTGGCGTCACTTGGCCAGGTGGACTTGACCGCGGAAGGCGCCGCCGTCGTGGTGCAGGCCGGCGGTCCCGGCGCCGGGACCAGCCTGTCGTTGTCAGCCGTG
>Ga0302323_100000107_pt1 | contig 57777 bp, 49 predicted proteins | sample Fen_T0_3_FD_201950 | JGI IMG/M metagenome (GOLD analysis project Ga0302323, IMG submission 201950) | Peat permafrost microbial communities from Stordalen Mire near Abisko, Sweden - Fen_T0_3 | ecosystem: Environmental > Terrestrial > Soil > Wetlands > Permafrost | place: Sweden: Abisko...
ACGAGGGCGAGCGCGACGATCCGACCCGCGTTGACCGATCCAACACACAGGGTCGCCGCGACGTAGTACGCCGAGTCGAGCGACAGCGCGTTGCCGTCGACGCTGCGGAACGCCAGCGCGCGCGAGGTCAGGATCACGGCGAAGAACAGGGCGATCCACAGGCCCGGCGTCGCCACACCGCCCGGAAACAGCCCGATGGCCGGTAGCCCGAGCACCACGACCCAGCCACACAGGCCGAGGAGGATCGTGGGCGAGGCTGGGCGTGGCACGGAAAGGGGCCAATGTACCCCGCCCGAAAGCGCGAACGGTCCCCCCACCGAAGGTGGAAGGACCGTTGTGGTGTGGAGATGGCAAACGCCGGGTCCCGGAACTGGGATGGCGCCAAGGGGTTGTTAGATGTCGATGATCATCACGCCGCGTTCGGTCTCTTCGCGTGGAGGCGTGACTGCCGGTCGATCATCGGGGCGGTGTCGCTCGATGGGTAGCTCCACCCGGCCGCGCTCGCTTTCGCGTCGCTGCTCGTGCTCCTTCTTGAGGATTTCTTCAATAATCCAGGGATCCAACATTCGGACCGCCTTTCGGGCAGATGTGCGGGCTAACTAGTCGAACACACGCTTGTCTATCGGTAACGCCGAACCAGGGAGAGTGCAACACGCGGGCCTTGGATCTCTGTGTCCCGCGTAAATATTCTAAGGCATCGGAATTCGAGGAAATGGATCGCGCAGCTGCGAGTTTCCGCGGGATCCCGGGTGGTCAAGACCGCGGCGTCCCCGACATACGTCGATTTCTGTGACGCATTGGGCTACGATATTTTGTTAAGCATATCTCACAAGTTAGCGATCCAGGTAGCAACCTTGACCTGAGATCCGGGGCGGCGCCACCTGACCATCCCGCCGGGACGACGGAACCCCACCGTGACGAGTCGAGGCGCCAGGGCCACGCAGCGATCACGATCCCACGAATCGGCCGCGCTGGCGTCGTCGTGAGAGCTGATTCCCGTAGCGCTGGGGCGCTGCGACGCGTCGCGCATGTAGGGTAGCGGTCCACGTTGCCTCCGTGGTTGGCCACGGGCTCGACCTGCCTGCACGGGGACGCGCAACCGCGGCTCGCGCATCGCGCGCTCGGCTCGCTTGCGCCGATCGCCCCTCTCAGTCCAGATCCTTGAGCTTCCACGCACCGTCCTCCTTGAGAAACTGCACCGTGTAGCGATCACCGTACGTCATTCGCGCGTCGTTGCCACGCTCGATGATCGGCTCGTCGACGTTGGCCTCGAGGGTGTTGATGAGGTTCTCCATCTGCTCGCGCGACGGTCCGGTGAACTGGGCCTGCATCTTCGCGGCGTCCATCTTCTCGCGGTAGCTGTTGGGAACGAAGCGCAGCATCACATCCCACCGGCCGAGCCGGTACGCGCGGATGAACGAGCGCAGCGCCGCCTTGGGGCTCGACTGGTCGTAGAACCCGAGCGGGTTGGTCGCGATCCGCCACTGGCCACCCTCCTGGACCAGCCGCATCGTATCGCCGAGCCCGTACTCGAACTCGGCCGAGACCTCCATGCTGCCCTTCTTGCCGCGCAGCCGATCCGCGGTCTCGCTGACCTCGCGCGCGTTGTCGCGCATCATCCGCACGTAGTCGTCGCGCGAGACCTTGCCGCGAAAGCTCGACGACATCAGGTCGTAGGCGGCGCCGAAATCGCGGCTCTTCAGCGCGGAGCCGTAGTTGTCGAGCGTCTGGTTCGGCCCCTTGGCGGGCCCACACCCGGCCGCCGCGGAGAGGCACGCGATGATCACGACGACCCGCATCTGGCCGCGGTTATAGCAGGCTACGCGCCGCCGGGCTCGGTGGCCCGCGCGCGCGCGTGGTCCGCCGCGAACCCGGTGGTCGCCATCGCCATGCACAGCGCGGCAAACCCCAGCATGCCGGTCGGGACCCACATCGCGGTGTACAGGCTGGTCTGCTCGGACACCATGCCGAGCACCCACGACGACGACGCGGTCCCCACCATGTGCATCGTGAAGATCACCAGACCCTGCGCGGCGACGTGGCGGCCGTGCGGCGCCAGGTCGTCGACCGACGCGGCCATCGGCGCGTGGTACCAGCTGATGAAGAACAGGGTCGCCACGCCGGACGCGTAGAGCGCCATGCTGTCGGGCAGCTCGATCGACAGGATCACGGACGGGATCGTGAGCGTCATGCCGATCACGACGGTCCACAGCCGGCCGTTGATCAGCCGGGCGCGCAGCCGGTCGGCGATCCAGCCTCCCGCCAGGATCCCGGCGAGCCCGCCGCACAGCGCGAGCGTGAGCAAGGACGTCGCGGCCGCGTCGCTCATGTGCTTGTCGCGGGTCAAGAACTCCTTGAGCCACGCGTTGTAGCCGCCGGCCGCGAACGCCATCGCGGTGGTCGACAGCATGACCCAGCGCAGCGTGCGGATCCGCAGCAGCACGCGGGCCTCGCCGGCGAACCGGGTCGAGAGCTCGAGCAGGTAGCGCCACGGCGAGACCTCGGGGGGCGGCTCGCGGTGCGCCGGCACCGGCAGCGCGGCGATCAACGCGGCGATCACGAGGCCCGGCGCGGCGATCGCGATCACCACCGCCGGGAAGCCGAGCGCGATGCCGGCGGCGAACCCGGCGACGCCGCCGAGGAACAGCCCGAGGTTGAAGATCGACAGCCGGGCCGCCTTGTGGGGCCCCTCGAAGATCTGCGCGAGGATCGAGTTGGCGACCGGCACGATCACGGCGGTGCCCAGGCCGACGCAGGCGCGCGACGCGGCGAGCCCCCCGTAGCTGTGGCTGAGCGTCCCCGCGGCGCCCGCGAGGCTCGCCAGCACGATGCCGGCGATGATCACGCGGCGGCGGTCGTAGCGGTCGCCGAGCCAGCCGAACGGCAGCGTCGCGGCGGCGTGCGGCACCATGAACACCGTGGTGAGCAGGCCGATCTGCGCGTTGTTGATCCCGAACCGCGCGCGCAGATCCGGGTAGACCGCGAACAGCGCGTTGCGCGCCGCATACGACACCAGGTTGGCCAGCGCCAGCACGATCAGGATCTGCGTGCTGCCGCGGCGCACCGGGCCGGCGAACGGGTGCGTGGGCGAACGACGGCGGCGGACCGGCCCTTGCGTCACGGCGAACCGGCGCCTTCGGCGACCACGAGCTCGTAGATGCCATCGCCCGCCGCGTCGGAGCCGTGGACGCGGATCACCGCGAGGGCCCCCGCGGGCACCTGCCCCACCAACCGCTCGGCCGCGCCGCGGCCGGGGTGATCGACCTTGGCGACCTGCTTGCCATCGACGACGAGGTCGATCGCCAGATCGAGCTCGTTGGGCGTGTCGATCGAGATCTCGAACGTGCGCGGCGCCGGATCGGGCGCCACCGCGAAGCAATCGACGTCGCCGGTGCTCCAGTGCGCGTGCAGGCTCTTGCGGTCGGCCGGGAACGGCGTGGCGGTCTCGGGCGTATCGTTGGGCTCGGTCTCGGCGTCGGCCGCGATGACCTTGGCGATCGCGCGGATCTGGTACGCCGTATCCGGGTTCGAGCGGTCGGCGCGCACCGTGAAGTAGTGAAACGGCGGCGCGCCGGCGGGCACCTTCGGGACGAAGCCGCGCACCGCGAGCGGCCCGCCCTTGGGCCCCCGGCGGGTGATGATCGGCTGGCCGACGCCATCGGAGATCTCGAGCGTCAGCGCGATGCCTTCGACCGCCGTGAGCTCGAGATCCAGCGCGTTCTTGGCCGACAGCGCCTCGAGCGAGACCTTCCAGACGTCGACGTCGCCGGCCCAGCCGATGAAGCCCGCGCCGGTATCGCCGGCGATCAGGTCGTTGGCCTCGCCGCGATCGTCGTCGGGCTCGTGCTCCGCCCCCGGCGCGGGCGCGACCAGCTTGGCGGTGATCTCGTAGGGCCCGCCGACCGGCTTGGGCGGCTCGGGCGGCGGCGGGGCCGGCGACTTCTTCGACGGCCGCTTCTTCGGCACGGGCTTGGGGGGCGGCGGCTTCTTGGCCTGGACGATCGCGATGTAGCGCCCGGGGCTGACCCCGAGGTTGGGGATGCCCTCGCGGATATGCGGGCCGCCGCGGTCCGAGCGCGCGAGCAGGTTGCCGCTGGCGTCGTCGATCTCGAGCACGACGTCGAGCGCGTCATGGCCGTCGACCATGACCTCCAGCACGCCGGGCTCGGCGACGTCGATCCGGAAGTGGTCGAGGTCGCCATCGGGGTCGATCTTGCCGTGCACCGTGGCGCCGAGCCCCAGCACGGTGGCGACGTCGTCGCCGTCGTTGGGCTCGATCTCCTCGGTCGCCGGCCCGCCCGGCTCGCCGCCATCGGGCAAGGGGGGCGTGGTCACGACCTCCACGGGCAGCGCGTCGCCGGTCCGCTTGTGCGTCGGCTTGTTGCCACAGCCAGCGGCCGGGCCCCCGACCACCGCGAACACCGCGACCATGCAGCCAAGATACCCCCGATGACGCACTAGGCGACCTTCGACTTCTCCGCGAGTCCCGCGAGAAACTCCGCCGACGACACCACCTGATCGGCGCACTTGATCTCGCCCTTCATCTTGAAGATCTTGCCCTTGCGGAGCGGCACGACCTCGATGAGGAGCTGATCGCCCGGCGTCACCGCCTTGCGGAACTTCACGGCGTCGATCGCCATGAACAGCATGACGTGCGTCGTCGGATCGAACGCCACCGAGCGCGAGGCGAGGATGCCGCCGGCCTGGGCCATGGCCTCGATCTGCAGCACGCCGGGCATCACCGGTACGCCGGGGAAGTGGCCCTGGAAGTACGGCTCGTTGAACGTCACGTTCTTCAGCGCGACGACGCGGTCCTCGCTGACCTCGAGCACGCGGTCGATGAGCAGGAACGGGTAGCGGTGCGGGAGCAGACCCAGGATCTGCTCGGCGGTCATCGCGGCCTTCGGGGCATCAGGCGCCATATGCGCCTGGTTGTATCATCCCGAGGGTGGGCCGGCTCGCGCGGCGGCCGCCGTGCGGCGCCTGCCGCGAATCACTTCATTTCGGCGTTGAGCTTCTGCGTCAGGTCGACCGCGGGGTCGAAGTACACCGTGGCGCTCTGATCGAGGATCAGCGAGACCCCCTCGGCCTTGGCGATCGCGGCGATCTTGGGCTCGGCCTGCTTGAGCAGCTCCTGGATCAGCTTGGTGCGATCCTGGGCCAGCTCGCGCTCGAGCTTGACGTAGGTCTGCTGGAGATCGACGAACTTCTTCTCGAGCTCCTGGCGCTTGCTCTCGAACACCTCGGGCTTGAGCACCGCGCGCTGCTTGACCAGGTCGGCGTCCGCCTTCTTGAGCTCCTCCTGCTGCTTGTCGAGCAGACCCTGCTTGGTCTTGCGGGTCTTCTCGAACGCCTCGTTGGCGCGCTTGCCGGCCGGCGTCGACGACAAGGTGTCCTCGATGTTGATGATGCCGACCTTGGGGTTCGCAGGAACGGCGCTGTTGCCGATGCCCGCGAGCAAAGGACTCACCATCAAGCCAAGACCGAGACAGCCGAGAGCAACGTAGCGATTCATGGAAACCTCGGGCGCTTCATACGACGACTTGGACGGGGTTCAAAGCCGGTTCTTCAATCCGGTGATTTTATCGGCCGTTCAGAGGAAGTTTCCAATGGTGAACTCGAACACCAGCGGCTCCTCGCGGATCTGCGCCGTGGTCTGCGCGTCCAGGGGAATGCCCCACTCGAACCGCAACGGGCCGATCGGCGAGAACCAGCGGAACCCAAAGCCTATCGACTTGCGCAGGCCCGTGGTCAGCGAATCGAGCGGACGGAAGCACGGATCGAACTTGATCGACGTCGTCGAGTTCTTGCGCTGCAGGCCCGAGCAGTAGCGATCCTCGAGGTTGTAGGCGTTGCCCATGTCGTAGAACACGACGCCGGAGATCCCGACCTTCTTGAACAGCGGGAACTCGATCTCGCTGTTGAAGATGACCTGCAGGTTGCCACCGAGCGGCAGCGTCCCGAGCGCCTGGCCGACGTCGCCGGGCGCCTGGGTCAGGAGCTGCGGCCCGAGCGAGCGCGGCGCGTAGCCGCGGATATCGTAGATGCCACCGACCAGGTAGCGCTCGCTGATCGGCACGCCGAGCGGATCGGTCGACGTGGTCACGCCGACCTCGAGGTTGGAGTGCAGGACGAACGGTCCCCACAGCTCGCGGTAGTGGCGCAAGAACCCGCCCCACCGGACGAACCGGTTCTCGGAGCCAGTGTACTGGCTGGCGTACTCGGCGAACAGCTGCTCGTACCAGCCCTCGGTCGGGAACAGGCGGTTGTTGCGCGAGTCCCACTGCAACGCCGCGCGCACCGACGAGGTGAACCCGCCGCGGAACAGGTTGGCCACGCTGGTCGACGCGATCGGCGCCGAGGTCGCCCCCAGGTTGGCGATGCCGCCCGAGCCAGTCGAGATGCTGACGTCCTCGAGCTTGTACGTGAGGAACGCGCGCGCGAAGTACGACAGCGGGTAGCCCCACGTCAGGGTGCCACCGTCGGAGTTGCGATAGAACGTGCCGAACCCGCGGCTCTGGTTGTAGAGGTCGAACGCGAACGTCCACTTGGTGTCGAGGAACCACGGCTCGACGAACCGCAGCAGGAACAGCTGGCGCAGGCTCGACAGCTGGGCCTGCAGCGCCAGGGTCTGGCCGCGGCCGAACAGGTTGTTCTGCGAGATCTGCGCCTGCGCGATGAAGTTCTCGACCGAGGAGAACCCGGCGCCGATCTGGAACGTGCCGGTGGCGCGCTCGGAGACCTCGACGTTGACCTCGACGAACTCGTCCGAGCTGCCGCGCTTGGTCGAGACCACCACGTTCTCGAAGAACCCGAGCGCGGTGATCCGGCGCTTCGAGGTCTCGAGGTTGGTGTTGTTGAACAGCTCGCCCTCGGAGATGTTCATCTCGCGGCGGATCACCTTGTCGCGGGTCTTGGCGTTGCCGCGGATGTTGATGCGCTCGAAGTAGGCGCGCTTGCCGCGCGCGACCTCGTAGGTCAGGCTGATCTTCCGGTTGGGCAGATCGACCTTGGTCAGCGGCGAGATGTTGGCGTAGGCGTAGCCCTGGTCCTGGTAGTAGGCCGAGAGCTTCTCGCGATCCTCGGAGATCAGCGTGCGCGAGACCGTATCGCCCGCGCGCATCCGGATCCGCTTCTGGTTGTCGGCTGCGCTGCCGATCAGATCGCCCTTGAAGTTGATCGAGCCGACCGTGAAGACCGGGCCCTCGTCGATCGGGATCGACAGGTACATGTACTCCTTGTCGCGCGACAGCCGGAGCTGCGGCGTGCCGACCTTGACGTTGGCAAACCCGCGGTCCCAGTAGTGCGCGCTGATCAGGATCAGGTCGCGGTCGAACGCCTCCTGGCTGTACACGCCGGAGTCGTTGATCAGTGACAGCGCGTCCTCGCGGCGGGTCGCGATCACCGTGCGCAGCTCGTCGTCCGGGATCGCCCGGTTGCCGATGAACTGGACCTCGCGGATCTTGACCTTGGCCTTCTCGTCGACCTTGAACCACACGTCGACCTCGGCCTCGTTGACCGGCTTGATCTCGTAGTCGACCGTGGCGAGGTAGAAGCCCTTCTGGACGTACTGCTCGGCGATCTTCTCGCGGTTCTTCTTGACCTTGGCGATATCGACGATCGTATCGAGCTCGAGGTCGATGACCTCGTTGATCTTGTCGAGGCCGAGCTCGCTGTTGCCGGCGACCAGGACCTTGCGGATCGACGGCTTCTCCTTGACCGCGAAGGTCAGGGTCAGCGCGCCCGACGGGCCGATCTCTCCCTCGACGTTGACGTCGGCGAAGAACCCCATCTTCCACATCGCGCGGATGTCCTCGCGCATCTTCGACGCGTCGTAGAGCGCGCCCGGCTTGGACAGCAGCTGGACGCGGATCGCGTCGTCCTCGACCTTGCGGTTGCCGCGGAACTGGACGCGCTCGATCGGGCGGCCCTGCATCTCAGGTCCCGGGGATCCCGGGGATCCCGGGGATCCCGGGGCCGCGGGGGATGGAGCCGCCGGTTGTGCGGGGGCGGCGGCCGGGGGAGCGGCCGGCGCTGCGGTGGGCGCCGCCGGCTGCGCGGATCCCTTGGTCTGCGCGGCCGACGTCACCACCAGGCCGGTGCCGATCGCGCAGGACACGATGACGCTCAGAAACCGTTTCACGGAGCCGCTCCTGAATCGCCTGGGGTGCCGTCTGGGTCGGGTCGCGAGGCGAGATCCGACGCGGCGTGCGTCTCGGGCGGCGGCGGGTTGCCCTCGGGCACCAGGCGACCGCCGTCGATCATGCGCAACCTGTGCGGCATGATCGCCGCGAGGTCGGGGTTGTGGGTAACGACGAGCAAGGTCGAGCCGCGCTCGCGGTTGAGTTCGAGGAACAGCTGGTGGATCGCCTCGCCGGTCGCACGGTCGAGGTTGCCGGTCGGCTCGTCGGCCAGCAGCAGCGACGGCTCGAGCACCATCGCGCGGGCCAGCGCGACGCGCTGCTGCTCGCCGCCCGACAGCTCGCTCGGCCGGTGGGTCAGCCGGTGCAGCAAACCGACGCGGCCGAGGATATCGCGCGCCTGGGTGCGGGCCCGCTCCATCGCCGTGCGCTGGATCAGCGCCGGCATCATCACGTTCTCGAGGGCGGTGAACTCGGGCAGAAGGTGGTGAAACTGGAACACGAAGCCGATCCGACGATTGCGGAACTCCGCGAGCCGCGACGGCGACATCGTCGTGAGCTCCTCACCATCGAAGTTGATCGAGCCCGAGGTCGGCAGATCGAGCGTGCCGAGCAGCTGCAGGAACGTCGACTTGCCGACTCCCGAGGCGCCGACCACGGCGACCATGGAGCCCGACTCGAGCACGAGGTCGATATCCCACAGGATCGGTAGCCCCTTGCCGCCGTGCAGGTAGGACTTCCCCAGCTTGGTCACCACCACGCGCGCCCCGTGTCCGGAGGACGGCCCTGGCGCGATCGGCACGGCGCTCGCGGCTTCCGGCGCGCCGGGAAGGCGGCCAGGCAGGCGGGCAGCGGGTTCGACCAAGACAGGCTCGGAGGCGTCAGTCACAAGGGAATCTCTAAAGGGCGCAGGAACTTACTCAGGGGCCCTGTCAGTGTCAACGCGCGATGGGACCATTGCCGGGCCCAAGCGGTTGCCTGGTACCGCGACAGGTGCCGCGGGTTCGTGCGCCGAGATCGGGCCTAGTGCCGCATGCCGGCGGCCGGTCGGACCCGTGCGGCGACGACGGCGGGGTACAGCGTGGCCGCAATACTTATCAGGATGCCCGCGCTCGCCGCGGCGACGACCGACAGCGGGTCGACGTGGATCGGCATCTTGTCGATGTAGTACACGTCGGGGTTGAGCGGCAGGCCGAACCGCTTGGCGCCCCAGCAGCCGAGGAGCCCCGTCGCGATCCCGAGCACGGTGCCGATGAGGCCGATCATGAGGCCCTGGATCGCGAACAGCTGCATCACGCCGAGGTCCGAGGCGCCTAGCGTCTTCAGCAGCGCGATCTCCTTCTGCTTCTCGACGACGACCATGATCAGGTTGCCGATGATCGAGAACGACGCGACCAGGATCACGATGCCGAGCACGATGAACATCGCCACCTTCTCGAGCTTGAGCGCCGAGAACAGGCTGCGGTTGAGCTCCTTCCAGTCCTGGACCCGGTAGTGCGGGCCGAACATCGCCTGCAGGTTGGCCACGTAGGCGTCGGTCTCGTCGGGGTTGGTGACCCGGAGCTCGATGCCATCGATCGCGTCGCCGCGGTCGAGGAACTGCTGCAGCGAGCTGAGCGTCACGTAGACATATTTGATGTCGTACTCGTACATCCCGGTGAAGAACACGCCGGCCACGCGGTAGTCGCGGTTGAACGGGATCGGCGTGCCGGTCGCATCGGGGTTCGAGGGATCCGACAGCGGCGACACGACGTGGACCTCCTGGCCGACGTAGACCCGGGTCTGCTTGACCAGCTCCTTGCCGACCAGGATGCCCGGCAGCGCCCGGGTCCGCCGCGACAAGGACGGCGAATCGAACGGCACGTCGATGACCTTGACGATCGAGTCGGGGGCGTAGTCGGGGCGGCTGTAGTCGGCCGGCGGCTCGTTGGAGGTGACCAGATCCGATGGCGCCGGATCGAGCGTGGGCGGTCGCGGGCCGGGGGCATCGACCAGGTCGCGCGCGTCGCCGCCGTAGCCGGGCTCGGACAGCTCGGCGGGATCCGCCGAGCCGGCGACGCGGACCTGGGCGTCTGGCGCCGCGGCGCTCGCCGAGCCGGCCTGCCGATCGGCGGCGCTGCCCGCGCTGCCCGCGCCACTGGGCTCGCTGCCGGAGAAGTCGATCGGCGGGCCGGGCAGCGGCATGTCGTCCGGCGCCGGATCGATGACCGGACCTTGGCGCGGGGTCTGGGGAACCTTCAGCGCCTGCGAGTCGTCGACCAGCGGATCGAGCCGCTCGATCGCCTTGGGGTCGTTCTCGATGTCCGAGACCAGGTCGGTCACCTTGCCGACCGTCCTGGGATCGATGCCCTTGATGATGACCGGCATCCCCTGATTGTTGGCGGCGACCACGACCTCGCTCACCGCGTAGGGCGTCGAGGCGACCACGCCGGGGATCTTGTCGATCCTGGCCTTGACGTCACGCCACTCGACGAAGTCGCCGTCCTCGCGCGCGATCTGGATGTGCGCGTTGGAGCCGAGGATCTTGTCGCGCAGATCGGACTCGAAGCCGCTCATCACGGCGAGCACCTGGACCAGCGCCGCGGTGCCGATCCACACGCCGCCGATCGGCACCGTGGTGAAGAACGTGAAGAACGCGCGCAGGCAGCCGAAGAACATCGCCAGCCCCGCGAGCACGGCGCCGATGATGCTGACGACGTTGAGCACCTGCAGCGCGATGATCTGCTGATCGGGATCGAGCTGGATCAGCGGCAGGTGGCCGAGCACCGACGGGATGCTGCCGATCACGCCGATCGCGGTCAGCGCGAGCCCGACCTCGCAGGTGATCATCGCGACCCGGGAGTGCCGCAGCACCCCCAGGAACGTCACCACACCGACGAACACCAGCGCGGTGATCTGGCCGATCCACAGCGGATCGGAGAGCGAGCCATGCTGCGCCGCGGCCGCGGGGCCGACGCCGAGCCCGCGCAGCACCGTGAACGCGGTCCACGCCACGGCGCCGGCGCCGATCAGCCGCTTGGTCGTCGGCGTGACCTTGGTGCTGGCGACCAGCAGGTAGCGCCACGCGACGAACGACTTGTAGCCGATCCCGCGCATCGCCACGCCGAGCGGCTCGCCGCCGAGCGGCGACGCCACCAGCCGCCAGATCCCGCGGACGGTGGTCGACGCGCCTACCAGGATCGGGAGGTACGCCGCCAGCTGGGTCGTGGTCGAGCGGACGAGGCTGCCGTGGGTCGCCGTGAACACCAGCACGCCGACCGAAAACAAGGCGAGGCCGACCGCGAGATCGATCCAGCCGCGCAGCCGTCGCGTCTCGGGGTCGATCGTGGGTACGCGCGCGCGCTTCGCTGCCATGTCCTGCTCCACCGTCACCCGGTGCTATTCCGGCCGCATCAGCGGAAACAGGATCACGTCGCGGATCGACGACTGACCGGTGAGCAGCATGACCAGGCGATCGATGCCGATGCCCTCGCCCGCCGTGGGCGGCAGGCCGATCTCCAGCGCGCGGACGTAGTCCTCGTCGAAGTCCATGGTCTCGGCGGCGCCGGCCGCCTTGGCGCGGACCTGGGCGACGAACCGCGCGCGCTGATCATCGGGATCGTTGAGCTCGGAGAACCCGTTGCCGATCTCGCGGCCGTTGACGAAGAACTCGAAGCGGTCGCAGAACGCGCCGTCCTTGTCGCTGCGGCGCGCGAGCGGCGACACCGCGAGCGGGTACTCGGTAAGGAACGTCGGCTGGACGAGCTTGCCCTCGGCGGTGGCTTCGAACACGAGGTACCCGAGGTGGCCGGCCACGACCCGGCGGGCCATGGCGTCGGGATAGCGCTCCAGGAGCTGCCGCGCCACGCCCGGCCGCTCGCCCGGCTGCTTGAACGCCGCCTTGAGCTCCTCGGCGCTGGCGCTGACCGGCTCGGCCAGGACGCGCAGCACGTCGACCGCCGGCACGCCGGCCGCGATCGCGGTCTCGGCCGCGAACGCCGGATCCTCGAACACCCGGCTCGCCTCGGCGACGCCGCCGAGCTCGCGCACCGCGTCGCGGATCGAGAGCTGCCGCCACGGCGCGGCCAGCTCGATCTCGACACCATCCCAGGTCACCCGGGTGGTGCCGTTGACCTCGCGCGCCAGCTCGGTGACCAGGGTCTCGGTCAGCGCGATGAGATCGGTATAGGTCGAATACGCCTGGTAGAACTCGAGCATCGTGAACTCGGGGTTGTGCTGGCGCGACAGCCCCTCGTTGCGAAAGTTCCGGTTGATCTCGTAGACCCGGTCGAACCCGCCGACCACCAGGCGCTTCAGGTAGAGCTCCGGCGCGATCCGCAGATACAGGTCGATGTCGAGCGCGTTGTGATGGCTGATGAACGGCCTGGCCGCGGCGCCGCCGATGATCGAGTGCATCATCGGGGTCTCGACCTCGAGGTAGTCGCGCGCGTCGAAGAACCGGCGGATCCCGCGGACGATCTGCGAGCGCTTGCGGAACACGTCGCGGACGTCGGGGCTGACCGCGAGATCGACGTAGCGCTGGCGATAGCGCAGCTCGACGTCGGTCATGCCGTGCCATTTGTCGGGCAGCGGCCGCAGCGACTTGGTGACGATCCAGAGCCGGCTCACCAGGAGCGACAGCTCGCCGCGCTTGGTCCAGAACGCCGGGCCCTCGGCGACGACGATATCGCCGGCGTCGAGCTGCGGCAGGACGTGGGCGAAGTCGTCGGCCGCGAGGTGATCGACGTTGAGGTAGAGCTGGAGATCCCCGGTGGTATCGCGCAGCGGGACGAACACGGTCTTACCAAAGCCGCGCTTGCCGATCGCCCGGCCGGCGACGCGGTGGATCACGCCGTCGATCGGGGTGATGCCCTCCCCCTTCTCGGCCTTCTCGGCCGGGGGCTTCGTGGTTCCGGGGCCCGGCACCGCCGGCGCCGGCTTGGTCGCTTCGTAGCGCTTGCGCACCTCGGCGAGCGAGACCGCCGGGCCGAGGTCGTTGCGGTAGGGGTCGCTCCCGGCGGCGCGGAGCGCGTTCGCCTTGCCCCGCCGCTCGTCCATGATGCGGTCGAGGGTCTGGGCGGGCTGCTCCGGAGGGCGAGATGACATGGCGTCGCACCATACCCGATCTGGCGTACCATCACCGGCCATGAAGCGCCTCCTCGCGACCGCGATCGCACTCGCTGCATGCGACAAAACGCCGTCCGGAACCGCCAGCGATCACGGCCGGGTGGCCGCGCAGACCGCGGAGACCACGAAACACGGCGCCGGCGAGCAGACCGTGGCGACCGGCGATCCGTGCGCCAAGGCCCAGACCGAGGGCGCGATGGTGATGCCATGGATCGCCGACGATCTCCCCGCGGCGCTGGCGTGCGCGGCGCGCCGTGACGTGCCGGTCGTGGTCGATCTCTGGGCGCCGTGGTGCCACACGTGCCTGTCGATGCAGTCGACCGTGTTCACCGACCCGTCGTTCCAGGCCGACGCGCCGCGCTTCGTGTTCGCCGCGCTCGACACCGACAAAGCCGTGAACGCCGCCGCGGTCGGCAAGTATCCACCCTCGGCGTGGCCGACGTTCTACGTGATCGGCAAGGACCGCAGCACCGGGCAGACCGACGCGGTGCTCGCGCGGTTCGTCGGCGCGGCGAGCCTGGCCCAGTTCCACGCGTTCCTCGAGGCTGGGGTCAAGGCGCAGCAAGGCGGCGCCGCCGGCGCCGATGCCCACCTGCTCGGCGCCGAGCGCGCGATCGCGCTGAAGGATCTGACCGTCGGCGAGCAGGAGCTGACCGCTGCGCTTGCGATGGCCCCGGCCGACTGGTCGCGCCGGCCCGACGCGCTGACGTCGCTGATCGGGACCAAGCTGAAGCGCAAGGACTTTGCCGGCTGCCTCGAGCTCGCCGAGAAGTCGCTCGACGACACCGGCAAGGCGGCCGCCGCCACCGACTTCATCGTGAGCGCGACGTCGTGCATCGAGCAGCTCAAGGGCGACGCCGCGATGGCCGACCGGGTGAAGCGGCTGCGCGAGCGCGCCGTGGCGCGGCTGGCCGCGCTGACCGCGGATGCCGGCGCGCCGCTCTCGGTCGACGATCGTTCCGACGCGCTGGCCACGCTGCGCGAGCTCCTGGACGAGCTCGACCGCCACCCCGACGCGGTCGCCACGGCGCAGCGCCAGCGCGCGCTGCTCGACGACGCCGCGGCCAAGGCCACCGCGCCGATGGCGCGGATGACCTACAACTGGCAGCGCTGCGACGTCTACGTGTACCTCGGCGTGCCGCTCGAGCTGGTGCCCGCGCTCGAGCAGTCGGCCAAGGACCTGCCGACCGAGTACGATCCCCGCGCCCGGCTGGGCTGGCTGTATCTCAAGGCCGACAAGCTGGCCGAGGCCGCCACGTGGACCGACGCCGCGCTCGCGCTGGTCTATGGCCCGCGCAAGGCGCGGCTCTTGAGCCAGCGCGCCGAGATCGCCGCGAAGCAGCACGACAAGGCGGGCGAGAAACACTACCGCCAGGAGGTGGTCAAGCTGTGGGAGTCGCTGCCGCCCGGCCAGGCCAACCCCGACGCGCTCACCAAGGCCAAGCAGACCTTGGCGGCGCTCGATCCGACCACCGCAGCCACGCCGTAGTCCCGGGTAGCCCGGGGCCGCCTGGGGTAGCGCGGGCTCGACTCGCGGGAATGCGCCGGCCGCGCCCGATGGTTTCGCGGGTCATGCAAGCTCGGCGCGCTCGGCGGCCCCCAGACTCCGGTTCCAGCGCGGCGCCGATTCCGTCGCCCATTCGGTCGATCGCCGCCCTTGGCGTGGCCGTCATCGGGCTCGGCGCCAGCCTCGCCAGCCTGATCGACTACCTCGGCGCGGAGGCGACCTTCTGCGCTACCACGGGCTGTGCCACCGTGCGCGAGTCGGCATGGGCGCACCCGCTCGGCGTCCCGATGCCGGTGCTCGGCGTCGCGTTCTATCTGGCGGCGATCGGGCTCGGCTTCGCCCCGGCCCCCCGGCTGCGCCGGGCGCTCGCGATCGCCGGCGCCGCGTGGGCGGTGCTGCTCGTCGTCCTCCAGGCCACCGCGATCGGCGCGTGGTGCAAGCTGTGCGTGATCGCCGACGCGGCGTCGATCGGCTACGCCATCGCCGTCCTGGCTGGCGCGTCCGCGCTGCGCTTCACCGTGCCGCGCGCGCTCGCCCTGGCGCCAGCGGCCGCGGTGGCGGTCGTCGCGCTCGCCTGGTGGACCCACGCGGAGCCGCCGCCCGCCCTGCCGGTCGTCGCCTCGAACCTGCCGGGTTTCGTCGCCGAAGCGCAGGTCGCCGGCGCCGCGACGGTGGTCGAGGTCGTCGACTTCGAGTGCCCGTTCTGCCGCCGCATGCAGGACAGGCTGGCAGCCGCGATCGCCCAGGTCGGCGGGCCGGTTCACGTGGCGCGCAAGATGATGCCGCTCGCGATGCATCCGCACGCGATGCCGGCGGCCCTCGCCTACTGCTGCGCCGATGCCCAGGGCAAGGGCGAGGCGATGGCCGCCGCGCTGTTCGCCGCCGATCCGGGAGATCTCACCCCCGAGGGCTGCGAGCAGATCGCCGCGAGCATCGGCTGCGATCTCGCGCGCTATCGCCGCGACCTACCCGGGGCCGCCGCCCGCGTCGCGCTCGAGTCAGCCCAGGCGCGCGACGCCGGCGTGGACGCGCTGCCGACCTTGTTCATCGGCGAGGCGCGGATCGTCGGCGCCAGCAAGTCGACCAGCCAGCTGGCCGCCCTGCTCGGCGCGGCCCGCAGCTAGTTGCGACTAGTTGGCAGCCTTGAGCAGGTACGTCCGGATCAGCTGGTCGAGATCGCCGTCGAGCACGCCGTCGACGTCCGACGTCTTCAGCTCGGTGCGGTGGTCGTTGACCTGCTGGTAGGGGAACAGCACGTAGCTGCGGATCTGCGACCCCCACTCGATCTTGAGCCGGTTCTTGGCGTCCTCGGCCGCCTTGGCCTCGCGCTTGGCGAGCTCGTAGTCGTACATCCGGGCGCGCAGCAGCTTCATCGCCTTGGCCTTGTTCGAGTGCTGGCTGCGCTCGTTCTGGCACTGGACGACGATCCCGGTCGGCAAGTGGGTGATGCGGACCGCCGAGTCGGTCTTGTTGACGTGCTGGCCGCCGGCGCCGCCGGCCCGGTAGGTGTCGATCTTGAGATCGACCTCGTTGATATCGACCTGGATATCGTCGTCGATATCCGGCGTGATCGTCACCGCCGCGAACGAGGTCTGGCGCCGGCCGTTGGCGTCGAACGGCGAGACCCTGACCAGCCGGTGCACGCCGTTCTCGGCCTTGAGCAGGCCGTAGGCGAAGTCGCCGGAGACCAGGAAGGTCGCGCCCTTGATGCCGGCTTCTTCGGCCGGCGTCTCGTCGACGACCTCGACCTTCCAGCCCTTGCGCTCGGCGTAGCGGATCAGCATGCGCATCAGCATCTGCGCCCAGTCCGAGGCGTCGACGCCGCCCGCCCCCGACGTGATCTGGACGATCGCCCCGCCGCCGTCGAGCTCGCCCGACAGCATCCGGCGGAACTCGATGTCGTCGAGCGCCTTGCGCACGGCGGCCACGCTGGTCTCGACCTCGCGGCCCGACGCTTCGTCGCTGGCCTCGTCGGCGAGCTCGAGCAAGACCTCGGCATCTGACAGCGCGCGCAGCTGCGCGTCGTAGCCGCCGACGATCAGCTCGAGCTCCTTCTTGTTGCGGAGCAGCGCCTGCGCCTTCTTCTGATCGTCCCAGAACGTCGGCCTCGAGGCGATCGAATCGAGCTCGTCGATCTTCAGGCGCTTGTGGTCGACGTCAAAGTAACCTCCGGAGCTCCTCGGCCTTGTGCCCGAGCTCCTTCAGCTGCGTACGGACCGCGCGAACGTCCACGGAGTGCAGTGCCATGGTGGACAGCCTATACCCTGGCCCGCCGGAGCTGGACAAGCTCCGACGTGCCCAGCGCCACCGGATACTTGCCCGTGAAGCACGCCGAGCAGTACCCGGCGCCGGTCTCGTTCTTCTCCGGCGCGGCGATCGCCGACATCATGCCGGCGTGCGAGAGGTATGCGATCGAATCGCAGGTCACGTAGCGACCGATCTCCTCGATCGTGTGCGACGCGGCCACCAGCTCGCTGCGGGTCGGTGTGTCGATCCCGTAGAAGCAGGGGTGCGTGGTCGGCGGAGCGCTGATCCGCAGGTGGACCTCGCGTGCGCCGGCGTTGCGCAGCATCTTGACGATCTTGCGCGAGGTCGTGCCGCGGACCAGCGAATCGTCGACCACGACCACCCGCTTGCCATCGACGATCTGGCGCACCACGGAGAGCTTCAGCCGGACCCCGAAGTGGCGGATCGAATCCTGCGGCTCGATGAACGTCCGGCCCACGTAGTGCGACCGGATGAGGCCCATCTCGAACGGGATCTTGGACTCGTTGGCGTAGCCGATCGCCGCCGGGACGCCGGAGTCAGGCACCGGGATCACCACGTCGGCGGCCACCGGTGACTCCTGCGCCAGCCGCATGCCGAGCTGCTCGCGCGCCCGGTACACCGATCGGCCATTCAGGAAGCTATCGGGCCGCGCGAAGTAGACGTGCTCGAACACGCAGAACGTCGGCGCCGCGGTGTCGACCAGGCGGTGCGACGTCATGCCGCCCTTGTCGATCACCACGATCTCGCCGGGCTCGACCTCGCGGATGAACTCGGCTTCGACCAGATCGAACGAGCAGGTCTCGCTCGACAGCACGAACGCGTCCTTCAGCCGGCCGATCACCAGCGGGCGAAAGCCATTCGGATCACGGACGCCGATCATCTTCGCGTCGTGCGTCAGGCAGACGAGTGAATACGCTCCACGGACCCGGCGAAGCGCGGCCTGCAGCTTGCCGAGGACGTCCGGCTCGCGCGCCTTGGCCATCAGGTGGACGATCACCTCGGTGTCGCTCGAGGTCTGGAAGATCGAGCCGGAGGCATCGAGCTCGGCCCGTAACTCGTTGGCATTCACGATGTTGCCGTTGTGGGCGATCGCCAGCTGGCCGCCGGCGTACTCGAACACGAACGGCTGCGCGTTGCGCAGCTCGGAGCTGCCGGCCGTGGAGTAACGCACGTGACCTATCGCGGTCGATCCCGGCAGCCGGCTCAGCGTGTCCCGGCTGAACGCATCAGAAACCAGGCCCATCGACGCGTGGCGCCGGAGCCGTCCGTCGTCTACCGCGACCAGACCTGCGGACTCTTGTCCGCGATGCTGGAGCGCGTGCAGACCGAGATAGGCGATATTCGCCGCCTCATCGTGGCCATGGATGCCGAAGACACCGCACATGGCGCTGACTTACCACGGCGATCTGATCGACAGTAGCGAACTTGTGGATCTGAGCCGGCTAGCTTACCTTTTTGAAACGTGGCCCGGCTTCTCTGGCGCGATGCACAGGGCATCGAGGGATCTATTGACCTCTCTTCGACGGAGGTCAAGATCGGCCGCGCCATGGACTGCGCGATCCGCACCGACGACGCCATGGTCTCGCGGCACCACTCGCGGGTGCTGTGGAACGGCGGCGGCTACCTGCTCGAGGACCTCGGGTCGGCCAACGGGGTCTACTTCCAGGAGCAGCGGGTCCAGAGCCACATGTTCAAGCACGGCGATGCCGTGCGCTGCGGCAGCTTGTGGCTGCGGTTCATCGAGACCGGACCTTCGGCCGACAGCGGCCCCGCGCCGATGATGCAGTACCCCGGGCCCGGCCCGGTCATTCCGATCGCGCCGACCAGCCACGTCCAGGCGGTCACGCCGCAGCCCCAGCCCCAGCCCCAGCCCCAGCCCGAGCCTCAGCCGCAGCCGCAGCTGCGATCCGGCCCCTCCGAGGCCGACGTCGAGATCCGCGTGCTGCGCCGCCGCGTCGAGCAGATGCAGACCGAGCTGCGGGTGTTCCGCACCAACAAGTTCAACCAGGACACCGCGCGCCGCATGGAGGACATCGAGAACGACCTCTCGACGATGGAGCTCGAGCGCGATAACCTGCGCAACAAGCTCGACCGCGCCGAGCAGCAGCTCACGCTCGAGGGTGGCAGCGTCAAGGTCCGCCGCGCGCTCGAGATCGCCGCCGCCACCGCCGAGACCTCCGCGGCGCTCAACGACACGCTGTCGAGCGTGCGCATCGAGGTGATGGCCGCCGAGGGCGAGTTCGAGCAGTACGGCGCCAACATCCCGCGCGCGAGCTTCGAGCTGATCCGGCAGTCGCTCAAGGACGCGGCGGCGCACTGCGACGAAGCGCGCGACATGTTGCGCAAGCTGCGCGAAGTCGCTGAGTAGCCGCGCGCTTGCGGTGTTCCGGTACGCCGGTACGGCGCGTTCCGAAATTTTCCGACGGTGTCGCGCACGGCGGGCCGGGTGCAACGCCGTTCTCGTCTGCGATCCGCGATGGTACGTTCGGCCCAGATGTCCAGCAGTCTCGCCGCACAGTCTCCGCACCGGCACCCGGCGACGACGCCGTGCCGGCGCCTGGCCCTGGCGATGGTCGCGGTGCTCGCCGGCTGCAGCTTCGAGCGCCCCCCAGATCTGCCCGAGGATGGCGGCGGAACCCCGGACAGCGCGGCGCCCACGGTCGTCAGCTCCACGCCCTCCCCCCACGCCGCCGGCGTCGATCCGGCGACGACGATCCGCGTCGTGTTCTCGAAGCCGCTCGACGCCGGGACCGCCGCGCAGTTCGTGGTCGCCGCCGCCGGCGCGGCCGTCCAGGGCACCGTGTCCGTCGACGGCGCGAACCTCGCGTTCCGCGCGAGCGCTGCGCTGCCGAGCGGCACTCCGCTCGAGGTCACGGTCGCCGGCGTCGCGGATCTCGCCGGCCACGTGCTCGCCGCGCCCTACGTGTTCGACTTCACGACCAGGACCACGCTGTGCGTCAACGCGTCGGGCACCAACGGCTGCTCCGCCCTGCCATCCGCGGCGATGGCGGCCGCGGCGAGCGGCGACTCGATCGCGGTGGCCGCCGGCACCTACATCGATAACATCACGATCGACAAGACGGTGCACCTGCTCGGCGGGTTCGATGACAGCTTCACGACCCGCGATCCCGAGGCCCACCTCACGACGATGCGGCCGTTCGCCCCGCCGAGCACGATGATCCCGATCATCGACATCACCGCGGGCGCGTCGCTGATCGACGGCCTGACGCTGACCGGCGGCAACAGCAACGAGCACGGCGGCGGCCTGCGGATCAGCGGCGGCGCGCCGCGGATCCAGCGCTCGGTGATCTCGGCCAACACGGCGTTCTTCACCGGCGGCGGCATCTACATTCACGGCGGCGCAACGGTCGAGCTGGTCGGCAACACGATCGACAACAACACCGTCGGCGGCCAGGACAACTGCGCGGGCGCCGGCGTCACGATCGAGGACTCACCGGTGACGTTCCGCGGCAACGCGATCACCAACAACCGCGTGCTGGGCAACCTGGGCTCGGGCGGCGGCGTGTTCATCAGCGGCGGCACGGTCGCGTTCATCGACAACCGCATCGAGCAGAACCACACCGGCGATATCGGCGCGACCGGGACCGGCGGCGGCATCGCGGCCTCGGGGGCCACGGTGTCGATCACCGGCGGCACGCTGTCGCGCAACGACGTCGGCAACACCACGGGCGCCGGCGGCGGGATCTTCGCCAGCCTGGGCCAGGTCCGGCTCGACAGGGTCGACATCGAGGGCAACAGCGCCGGCATCCAGACCGGGGCCGGCGCCAGCGGCATCCACGCGGTCGGCGCCCAGCTGATCGTCACGAGCAGCATCATCGCCGGCAACCATGGCGGCACCGCCGCGATCTCGGCCAGCCCGCAGAGCATCGGCGGGGCGATGGCCAGCACCCCGGGCGCCGCGGCGCTGATCAACTGCACGATCTCCGGCAACGACACCGGCGGCGTGACGGCGTCGACCCTGTTGACCGTGGTCAACAGCGCGATCGTCAACGAGCTGGTCGGTATCCTCCTGTCGGGCAGCCCGGCGCCGGCCTCCGTGATCACCAGGAACGCGCTGTTCGGCAACGCCACCAACGCCACCGGCCTCGTACTCGACGCGTCCAACCTGACCGTCGACCCCCGGTTCGACGGTCACCTCCGGCTGACCGCCGGCTCGCCCCTGATCGACGCCGGCAAGGTCGGCGCGATCCAGACGGCCGATGGCGGCGCGGCGCCGATCACGCCGCCGAGCTTCGACATCGACGGCGATCCGCGCAGCGTGGGGAGCGCTCCAGATATCGGCGCCGACGAGTACCGGCCCTAGGGCTTCTTCATCACCTTGCGGGCCCACGACTGGGCCTGCCCGGCCATCCCGGCGAGCCAGCTCGGGCCCGTGGTGCGCTGGGTGATCTTGGCGCCGAGGAAGTAGACCGCCGCGCACCATGCGACGACGAGCGCGTAGATCGCCAGCGTGATCCCGGGGATCGGCACGAACATGGCGACGAGCAGCGCACCGGCGGTGATCGCCGCAGCGATGATCCCGGCGCGCAGGCCGAGGTACCAGGCGGTCAACGCGCCGACAATCAATGCAGGCAGCATGAGGGCAACGCTAGCACATCGCCTCCGCGTTGCTGGCGGCCGGCCAGCGATCGGCGGCCGGCGTGCGCAAGCTGCCCGTTCGGCGGGTCAGTCCAGCCGCTCGCGGCACGGATAATCGCAGGTCTTGCGGTGCGTGCAGTCGTAGGCGCAGCCACAGGCCACCGCGAACGTCGCGAGGATCTCGTCGGCGGGGCCCTCGGGGACCGCGCGGCGGCTGGCCCGCGTGGCCGCGGCGAGCGCCACGACGGTGCTGGCGTACGGCGTTTCGAGGAAGCCCAGCCGGAACAGCGTATCGCGCACGATGCGGTGAGGCGTCACCGTGAAGTCGCCGAGATCGGCGTAGCGAACCACGCCGAGCTTGCCGAGCATGTCCATGATCCAGAACAGCTCGTTGCGAAACAGGCCGCGGCCGAGGGCGGCGTCGAGCGACGCGAACGCCTCCGCGGCCGAGTCGCGGCTATCGAGCTGGGCGGCGAGCTGGGGCACCTCCGCGCAGCGGCGGGCGGCGAGCGAGGCGAGCATCAGCGCGCGGGCGTCGACCTGGGCCGGCAGGTTCTCGGGCACGGTGCCCTGGTAGAGATCGCCGAGCACGCCGGCGCGGTCGAGCGCGGTGAACGCCGCGACCACGGCGGGGCGCTCGCGATCGAGCCGGAACGCGAGCGCGGCGGCCACGGCGACGCGATAGACCACCTCGTCGGCGCCCTCGACCCAGGCCTCGGGGGCGAGGCCGAAATCGCCGGGCTCGTAGCTGACGTGGGCCGTCGGGATGTCGGCCCACCAGCTCGCGATCCGCTGCCGGGTCTCGTCGAGGATATCAGCGGAGAACCCCTGCACGAACCGCGACGTCGCGACCACCCGCTCGCGGTTGCGCGGCGACGGCGCGCCCGCGAGGTTCAGGTGGCGCAGCGGCGCGGGCAGCGGCGAACTGGTCGGGGTCGCGGCCGGCGCGGTGCCGGTGGCCTCGGGCGCGGCCTCGACCGGCGCCGCGTCGTCCTCGGCGACGTTGGGGATCACCGGCTCGGGCTCGGGGCGATCCTCGGCGAGGTACTCGTCGACATCGAGCGCGGCGCCGAGCGCGTTGTAGCGCTCCGCGCGGGTCCCTGGCGCGACCGCGATGCCGAGCGTGCGCAGGAGGCCCGTGGCGATCGCGATCTGCAGCCAGGTCTCGAGCGCGGGCCGCGACGGCACGGTGCCGCGGTACGCCGCCGACCCGAGGTGCTTGTAGATCTCGTCCTTGTGATACGCGCGCTGGCCGACCAGCTCGAGGATCGTCTTGCCGAGCAGCGGGTTCAGGTGCCACATCCGATCGAGCACCGCGACCGCGGTCTCGTCGTCACCGCTGGCCGCCGCCAGCGCCTGCATGAACAGCGACGGCATCACGACCGCGCCGCCGGTGCCGAGGAACCGCAGCATCACCGCTGGGCGATCGCGATCCCACAGCTTCGCGGCGCGCAGCCTTGCGCGCAGCTCGCGAAACGGCTCGCCTTTCGCGGGGGTCTCCTTGCACACGCGGACCAGCGAGACCAAGGCGCCCCGCGCATCCTGACCGATCGGTGGCAGCTCGACGACCTGAGGCATCGCCGCGAGCGTACACCATGGCCCGAAATCGCGCCGCGACCCGAGGCCGCGCACGATCATAGCGCGCGCGACCACACCACGTGGTGATCGTCGAACGCGTGCCGCCAGTCGCCGCCCCACTCCCAGCCCAGCTCGTCGAACGCGGCGACCACCGGCCCGGGCCGCACGATCATGCCCGGCCGGATCACCCCGCGGTCGGCGAACGCGCGGCCCGCTTCGGGCAGGATCCGATCGGGCCGCCGCCAGGGGTTCTCGACCGGGTTGAGATCGATCGCCCGGCCGAGCGCGTGCTGCGACAGCAGATCGGTGCCGTCGACCCGGCGAAAATTGAACGCCGACGAGTTGTCGGCCGCCATCGACGCATCGTCGGAGCCGCCGAAGTCGTCGACCAGGCGCAGCTGGCGGATCGGCAACCCGAGCTGCCACAGCCGGCCGAGCAGCTGCACCGTGCGCGCCGCGAGCGCGGCAGCGACGACCAGCTCGCCGCGCGCCACGCCGTCGAACCCGAGGTGGTCGAGCTGGAGGTACGCGAGATCGGCCCAGCGCGGGCAGCGCGGATCGCCGCCGTGCCAGGACACGCCCTCCATGCGGCTGCGGACGGCGGCTGGGACCGCGGTGACCTCGATCGCCGGGGCACGGCGCGGCGGCGGCAGCAGCGCCGCCACCTACCAGCCCTCTCGCCCGGGGTGCACCTCGCGGCGCGTCATGGCACGTGGGCCGACTCGTTCGACGACGGCTCCGGAGGGACCGCCAGCTCGGCGGGCTTGGCCGGCTCGGCGCCATCGGCGCTGGACTCGCCGGCAGGCTTGGCCCCGGGCGGCTTCTGTGGCGGCGCCCACGGCTTGACGGCTGGCTTGGGCCACGGGTGCAGGATCGCCGGCCGCGCCCCAGGTCCTGGCGGGGGCACCGCAGGCGGGTGCACGGCCGGCGCTGGCACGGCCGGCGCACCCGCGGGGCCGCCGGGCGCAGGGGGCGGCTGCGGCGCGGGGGCGGCCGCCGGCGCGGGCACCAGCGCCCCTGGCGGCGCGCCCGGTACCCGGATCAGCGTCGCCGAGCGCCGCATGGCGAACATCGCGAGCGGCGACTGCGGATGCGCGGTGGCGAACCGATCGTACTCCGCGCGCGCCTGGGCATAGGCGCCGCTGCGATCGAGCACCGAGGCGAGCTGGAACCGCGCATCCTCCTGGTCGACCTCGCCGGCCAGCGCGGCCTGGAGGTGCGAGACCGCCTTGGCGAGCTCGGTCTTGGCGTACGCGATCCCGAGGTAGTAGTGCATCAGCGCGGCGCGCCCGCCCGGTGGCTCGGCGGACAGCGCGGCCTCGAGCGGCCGGATCACGTCGGCCAGGCGGCCGGCCTTGAACGCCGCCGCCGCCGCCTTGAGCGCGGCGTCGATCTCCATCACCTGGGTCTCGTGGACGCGCGCCGCGAGCACCGCACGCTCGGTCCTGGTCAGCGGCTGATCGCGCAGCGCGTCGAGCTTGGCGACCGCCTCGCTGCGCTTGCCGGCCTCGAGCAGCTCGTAGACCTCCCATGCCTTGGTGCCCGCGGCCTCGCGCGCCACCGCGCGCACGGTCGCTTCGTCCGACCGCCGGACAGCTGCGTCGCGCTCGCCGATCGCCTGATCGCGCGCCAAGGTCAGCTCGCTGGCGCGGCTGCGATACAAGAGGAAGCAGCCGGCGCCGCACAGGATCGTGAACATCACGTAGGCGACGAACGAGTTGACGTTGAGCCACAGCGCGCGCCGCCGCTGCTGCGCGACGAGCGCGGCGATCGAATCGGCGAGCTGGGCGACCTGGACCTGGGTCTTGCGCGACTGCGTGACCTGCTCGTCGAGCCGGCGCCGCATGGCCTCGAGCAGCGCCCAGCCGTCGGCGTCCGAGCTCGGCTCGGCCGGCTCGGCGGGCTTGGGAACAGACACAGCACTCACCGCGTGTGTTGTTCGCGCGGATCGTCGGCTAAATCAAGTCAGTTCCACGCATTGAGCCGATGACGCGCGCCTGGTACAGTGACATCGCTTGGGATCTGGCCTGGGCACGAGGATCCATGACCCTGTTGTACGACTGGCTCAAGAAGGCCGCGAAGGCCCAGGGGAACAACAAGGCGGTCGTATACCGCGATAATTACCTGTCGTGGCGAGGACTTCTGCATCGGGTGGACCGGCGGGCGCAAGAGTTCAAGAGCATGGGCATCAAGGAAGGCGCGTGGGTCGGCCTGATGCTCGGCAACGTGCCTGACTTCGTCATTTTGGCACTCGCGCTGTCGCGACTCGACGCGGCGATCGTGCCGATCGATCCCACGACCGGCGGGCGCGAGCTCGAGCTGATCCTCGCGGCTGCGCCGCTGCGCGCCCTGGTGACCCGGCCGCGCGGCAGCGAAGGTTCGATCTCCGCCAACGGCACGAGCGCACCGGTGCCGCCGAGCACCCTGCCGCGATCTCGCGTGGCCCGCCCTGCCCCACCGCCGCTGCACAACCCGCCACCCAACGTGCCGGTCGCCGGCGACGCCGCCGAGGTCCGCCGTCGGCTCCAGGGCACGCTGCTGACCTGCAGCGTCTACAAGCGCACGCAGCCGGATCACGGCGTCGAGCCGATCGCCGTGCTGTTCACCGCCGACTCGCTCGGCGATCCCAAGGGCGTGCTGCGCACCGACAAGAACACGGTCGCCGCGGTGGATCACGCGATCACCGCACTTGGCATGACCACCACGACGAAGATCCTGGTCGCCGTGCCGCTGTTTCATGCCTACGGCTGGGATCTCGGCTTCCTGCCGACGCTCAAGCTCGGCTCGACGATGTTTCTCGAGGAAGAGATCTCGGCGCGGCGGATCGGAAAGCTGGTCCGCGAGCACGAGGTCGACGTGCTGCCCGGCACCCCCTCGATGTACGCCGAGCTCACCAAGCTGCCGACCGCCAAGAAGCTCGACGTCAAGTCGCCCCGCTACCTCGCCGCCGGCTCACGGCTCGACCAGGCGGTCGCCGACGACTTCTTCGACAAGTACGGCGTCCGGCTGCTGAGCTGCTACCACTCGACCGAGGCCGCGACGGTCACGCTCGAAGACACCGGCAAGTACCCGACCACGGTCGGCAAGCCGATCGAGGGCGTCGAGGTCAAGGTCACCTCGCCCGACGGCTCGACGATCAAGCCGACCGCCAAGTCGACCGACGGCCTGATCTGGGTCAAGAGCAAGACCCTGTCGCCCAAGTCGATCGGCCCGTTCGACGACGAAAAAGCGCCGGCGTCGGCGCGCGCCTCGGGCATGGTCGCGATCGGCGCGATCGACAAAGCCGGCTGGCTGCGCACCGGTGATCTCGGCAGGCTCGACAAGAACGGCCGCCTGCAGCTGACCGGCCGCGAGGACGACGTCGTCAAGGTCGACGGCAAGCGCGTGGCGCTCGGCGAGGTCGAGGGCTGCCTCGAGGCGTTTCCGAAGATCAAGGCGGCCCAGGCCACCGTGATCACCGATCCGATGGCCGGCGCCATGGTCGTCGCGCGCGTCGTGATGAAGCAGAAGTGTGGCGCCGAGGAGATCATCGACCACTGCGCCCGCAACCTCGCGCCTTACAAGGTGCCGCGCCGCATCGAGTTCTGCGAAGCGATCTGAACCGATCGGCTCAGCGGCCCGAAGGACGGGCCTGGATCGCGAGCAAGAGCGGAACCACCAAGGCGTCGCGAGCACGCCCGGTCGAGCGCTTGATCTCGATCAACGTCGCAAGGTCGATCACCCGAAATCGAAGGCCCCCTGCATCGATCCCCATCGAATGGGCCACGAGGTCGTCGTAGCCGCGCGCATCGTGCAATCTCAGCAGCACGTCGAGCGGACCCCAGCGCGTGATGAGGTTGAGCTGGCCTCGGCCAGAGACGTGCTGTTCCGTCGGTGCGATGTCGCGGCCGGGGGTCACCGGCCGGAACCGCGCATCGAGCTGTGTCAGCGCCGCCAGCAAGCACTGGGCGTCTCCCGCGTGCTGACGCGGAACGATGTCCAGATCCTGCGTGGTCACCGGCGCGCCGTGAATCACAGCCGCCGCGCCGCCCACGACGATGAATTCGACGCCGCGCTGGAGAAGCTCGCGGAGAAGCGCGTCGAGATCAGCGGTTGGCGGATGCCGCACGCGAGAGGCGCTCCAGCGCGGCCGCTGCCTTGCTCGCAGCCTGCAGCCGCTCTGTGACCGACAGCTGCAAGTACCAGTCGATCAGCGACTCGTCGACCTCACCGACCGCGCGCGCGATCAACTCGTCCTGGGTCTCCCGGTCGCTCACGCACCCAGTGTGGCGACTTTCACCAAGCGCGACAAGTCGAGTCGACCCGAGGGCCGATCGCTCCGCGTCAGTTGATGACGACGAGCTGACCCGCGTCGTGGCCGCAGAACCTGGCGTTGAGATCGTACTTGGTGCCGCAGACCGGGCAGATCCGGGCGATGACGCCGGCCGGATCGGCGGTCTTCGCGCGCCGCGGCCGCGTGGCGTTGTAGACCAGGAACGGCACCAGCTCGTTGCTGTCGTGCGGGCAGCTGCGCAGCCCCGGCTCATAGGCGCGGCGGCAGGCCATGCAGACCAGGCCAGCGCTGCGCGACAGCGCCCGCATCGGCCCGAGCCCCGGGCCGCCGAGCATGTCCTCCGGGGGCACCAGGCGGCGCGCGTCGCGCGTGCAGTAGGTCATGCCGTGGTACTCGGTCCGGCAGGTCGGGCACACCATCGCGCTCGAGGTCGCGATGGCGAGGCCGCCACCACCGCCGCTGCGCAGCGCCTGGTGCTGGGTGATCCGCGGGCGCGGCCTGGGCGGAAGGGGGACCGGTGTGGGCGTAGGTGGACGTGCCGGCGCCGCCGCGAGCGGTGCGGGGTTGCGCCGCCGCATCACCACGGTCAGCGCGACCAGGCCGAGGATCACCAGCGCAAGAAGACCGATGACCGCGACGAGCAGCGGCTCGTTGCTTCCCACGAGTACCGCGGCCGAAGAGTTGGGTCCGGTCATCGACGGTGGCCTGGTTGGGTCAAGCTAGCAACCGGCTCTCGAGCGGTCAATCTGGAAAACCCGGCGTGCGCTGGCACGCGCGGTACGGCGCGGGTCGCGGCGGTAGGACGACATGGCCGATCTCGCAGGTTCGCGCTACTACCGTGCGCGATGTCGGACCTGGTGATCGGCGGTCGCCGAGCGAGCGCGCCGAGACCGTGGCGCTCCGCTGTGATCGCGGTCGCGATGCTCGGGGTCGCCATCGTGGTCGCTTCGTTCATCTACCGGCGCTCGATCGCGTACGAGGTACCGCCCGGCGCCGTGACCGGCGAGCTGTCCTCGGTGCAAGCCGGGCCAGGCGCCCCGCCCGCGCTGGTCTACGGCGACGCTTCGCTGACCTGGCTCGGCGGGATCGCCGTGCTGCGCGTCACGGGGACCCCGCACGCGATCGGCGCGGCGCATGGCCGGCTGCTGGCGCCTTGGCTCGCGGCGATGACCGTGGCGACCGCGCCGTCGATCGCCGCGACCGTCGCGCGCGACGGGTGGATCGGCGGGCTGACGCACGGCATCCGGCTGGCGTGGCGCTGGCGGTTCATCGACGACGGCCTCGCCGAGCCGGATCGCCGGATGGTCGCGGGGCTGGTCCGCGGTGCGGCCGCGAGCGGCGTCGTGCTCGGCTACGACGAGCAGCTCCGCGATCAGGCGGTGCTCGACGTCGGGGCACCGTCGCCGCGCAGCGGCGAGGCCGACGAGCATGCGATCGCGCACAGCCTCACGGTGATCGGCGCGCAGGCGGCGTCGCCGGCGCGCGTGTGGATCGGCCGCGTGGTCTCGCTGCCCGGGCTCGACGACGGGGGCGACGCGGCGCTCCCGGTGGTGACGATCGCCAAGCCCGAGGGCCGGATCGCGTGGGCCGGGATCGGGTGGCCCGGCCAGCTCGGCGCGGTGACCGGGATCAACGCCGAGGGCATCGCGGTGCTGGTCGATCCGGCGCGCACCAGCGACGTCCGCGTGACGCGCACCGCGCGGCCGACCGCCCTGCTCGCGCGCGCCGTGCTCGAGCAGGCACATACGCTCGAGCAGGCCCACAAGCTGATCGAGGCCACGCCGACGCTCGGCAGCGCGGTGTTCGTCGTGGTCGATGGCGCGAGCGGCAAGTGGCTGCAGATCGAGCGCACGCCGAGCAAGGCGATCGTCGAGCGCAGCCCGCGGTCCCCCGCGCTCGGCGACGTGCTGACCACCAACGCGCTGGCCAGCGATCCCGAGAACGATCGCGCGCGACGCATGCTGACGACGCAGGCCCGGGTCGAGCGCGCCGCGCGGCTGGCCCGGGCGCCGCTGACCGAGCCCGCGGCGATGGCGGCGATCCTGCGCGACCGCCGCGCCGCCGACGACTCGCCGCGCCCGCCCGGCCATCGCGGCCTGATCGACGACGGCCGCGCGGTCCAGTCCGTCGTGATCGACCCCGCGCTGCTGGCCCTGTGGGTCGCCGATCCGTGGGCCGCCGGCCGGATGCGCGCGTTCGATCTCCGCCACGAGCTGCGCGCCGAGGGCGACCGCGCCACACCACCGGCCGATCTCGCCGCCGATCCGACCAGCGATCCGGATCGCAGCGACGTCCTGGCCGCCGCGCGCGCGGATCTGCGGGTCGCCCGCGCCGCGCTCCATGCCGGCGATCGCGACCGCGCCGCCGAGGCCTGCGCCCGCGCGCGGACCCGCGCGCCCGGCCTCCCGGAGGCGATCGAGCTCGACGCGATCATCGCCCAGGCGCGCGGCGAGCTGACGCGCGCGCGCACCGTGTTTCAGGCCTGGCTCGATGGCGGCGCCGACGATCCGCACGGCGAGGAGCGCGCCCGCGCGGCGCTCGGTCACTAGGGAGCGCGCCGGCTACTTGCCGAACAAGAGCGCCATCGCGGTGCCGACGCCGGCGCCGACCACGAGCAACGCGAGCACCCACCAGATCAGCTTCTTCGACGAGGCGTTTGCCCCGCGCAGCGGCGGATACGGTCGCGCCGGGGTCTGCTGCGGATGGGCCCCCATCGCCCCGCCGAACATCGTGGCCTGCGAATGCGGGAACCCGCCCGGCATCGGCGGCCCCGGCGCGGGCACGCGCGGCCGCGCCGCGAACATCGCAGGCGCGGCGGCCGGGGCTGGCGGCGGCGCGAGCGCCGCGCCGCGATCGCGCGACGCGCCGGCGACTTCCGCCATCGGCAGCGACCCGCTCGGCATCGGCGGCGGCGACATGTTCGGGAGCTCGCCGCGCCGGGTCTCCATCATGTCGATCGACGACAGCTCCGCGAGGCTGGCCGCCGGCAGCTTCTGGACCTCGCGGTCACGCCCGACCGGCCCGACCGGCCCGACCGACCCGACGGCCGCGACCGGCGGCACCGGCGCGACCGGCGGCGCCGGCGCGGGCTGCGCCATCACCTCATTCAGCGCGAGCGCGAGCGCCGAGACGTCGGGGTAGCGGTTGGTCTTGTCCTTCTCGAGGCACTTGAGGATCGCGCGGTCGGCCGCCGGGGGGAGCGTGGCCTGGGACTGGGCTTGCGACGGCGGCAGCGGCGTCTGCTTGAGCTGCGCGGTGATCAGCCCCGCCGGGCCCTTGGCGTCGGGGAACGGCAGCCGCCCGGTGATCATCTCGTAGGCGAGCACGCCGAGCGCGTAGACGTCGCTGCGGCCATCGAGCGGCTTGCCCATGAGCTGCTCGGGCGACATGTACTCGAGCGTGCCGAGCGTCTGGCCGGTCGCGGTCAGCTGCGCCGATTGCGGATCGATCGAATCGCCGCGCATGACCTTGGCGATCCCGAAGTCGAGGATCTTGACGAACTCGGGGTTGCCCGGTCGGGTTTCGAGGTAGATGTTCTCGGGTTTGAGATCGCGGTGGACGATGCCCTGGGCGTGGGCCTCGGCGAGCGAGCTGCACATCTCGGTGAGGATCTTGAACACGCGGCGCCAGTCGAGCGGCGCCTCCTGGTGGAAGATCTCGTGCAGGCTCTTGCCCTCGAGCAGCTCCATCGCGATGTAGAGCGTGCCGTCGGGGGTCTGGTCGAAGTCGTAGGTCGTGATGGTGTGCGCGTCGCGCAGGTTGCACAGCACCATGCCCTCGCGGCGAAACCGCGCGACCAGGTTCTCGTCCTTGGTCATCTCGGGGTGCAGCAGCTTGAGCGCGACCTTGCGGCCGCTCTGGAGCTGGACGCCGCGATACACCGCGCCGAACCCGCCCTCGCCGATCTTCGACTCGACCTTGAAGCGGTTGTTGAGGACCTGGTTGATGTAGATCTCGTCGCCGAGCTTGGCGCGCGGCTTGGGCGCCGCGCGCGGCGGCTGCTTGGCGGCCGAGGCCGCGGCGCCCGCGGGCCTGGTCGCCGGCTCGCCGCTCGCCTGTGGGCGTACCGAGACCTGGGCCCCGGGCGCCGCGGAGGCGGACGCGTTGCGCGGCAGGCGGTCGTGGGCCTGGGCAGGGCTCGCGGTGACCGAGTTCGGCGGACGCGTGGGTGCCAGTCGATAGCCGCACACGCCGCAGAATCGAGCGTTCGGCTCGAGCCGCGAATTGCACGACGGGCACATCATGTTCGCCGAATTTTCGCAGAACAATCGAGACTTGGCACGCACCATCCGACGAAAATCCGCCTAGCAATGCAGCGCTAGCACGCAGATCGCGACGACGATACCTCCGGCGATCGCCGGCACGAGCCATCTGGGCCGCGCTGCCTCGACCGGCGCGGGCGGCAGCGCTTCGATCGCCTGGTCGTCGCCCACCAGCAGCCGCACCCGCGGCCCACCCGGCCCAAACTCGATGGAGACCGGGACGTTCTGCACGACCGGGGTCTCCGTCACGCGGTGGCCATCGACGTAGGTGCCGTTCGAGCTCCCCAGATCGACCAGGATCCAGCCGGCGTCGCTGTGCCTCAGCTCGGCGTGGCGCGAGCTGGCGTCGATGTCGCGCTGGGGGTCGAACGAAACCTCGCACTCGGGGTGGCGGCCAAATCGCACGCGGAACTCCGCCGACAGCTCCTGGCGCTGGCCGCGCCGGCTACCGGCGACGTGGTCGATGACGACCCGCACAGCCGCGATGGTATCATCGCCCGCCGAGCCACCAGGCGATCGTGAACGCGATGACGACGATCATTGCGTACGGCCACCAGCCGATCCGCGCGATCCGCAGCCTGCGGCGGGCCGGACCTTCGACGTCACCGGGGGGCAGCGCGGGCGGGATCCGGATGCCGCTCTGCGACTGCAGCACGGCGTGCTGGCCGGTCACCGGGATCGAGGGCGGGATCGAGGCGGTCGGCAGGCCGATCCGGGCGGCGAGCCGGCGCGCCACGTACGAGGTCGAGGTCAGCGCCGGGTCGCCCTCGCGCTGCGGATCGAACTCGCGGAACTTCGGCAGGTCGTCCTTGCCATCCGGGGGGATCAGCCGGTCGCCGGACACCGCGCAGACCAACGCCGTGATGTTGTCGGTGCCGCCCGCCGCACGCGCGGCGGCGACCAGCAGCTGGACCGCCTCGGCCACGGTGTGGGGCTCGGACAGGAGCAGCGCGAGCGCGGGGTCGCCGACGAGGCCATGCAGGCCGTCGCTGCACAGGAGCACCCGATCGCCGCGCCGGAGCTCGATGATCGAGAGCGATGGCTCGACGTCCGAGTTGACCCCGAGCGCCTGGAGGATCGCACCGCCGGCGTTCGCCGCCTCGTCGGGCGGGTGGCCGGCGGCGAGCAGCGCCGATTGCAGCGACTGGTCGTGGGTGACCTGGACCAGGACCCCGCCGCGCAGCACGTAGGCGCGAGAATCTCCGACCGTGGCGAGGATCAGCCGGTCGCCGACCACGCCGGCCGCTGACAGCGTGGTGCCCATGCCGCGCAGCCCCGGCTCGCGCTCGGCCAACGCGTGGATCTCGTGGTTGGCGACCCGGACCGCGCGGCGCAGCAGCCGCGCGAACACCTCGGGATCGCGGGTCGCCGGCGTCCGCCGCATCTCGCGCCAGGTGACCTTGGCCGCCAGCTCGGAGGCGATCTCGCCGCCATCGACCCCGCCCATGCCATCGCACACCACGAGCAGCGGCCCGCGGTCGGCGGCCTCGGCCCACGGCGCGGCGACCTCAACCGGTAGCTTGGTATCGAGGCTGCCGACCAGCAGGTGGTCTTCGTTGTGCTCGCGGACCTGGCCGGTCTCGCTGGCGCCGACCACGACGACGTCGAGCGGCACGTGCGGCCCGGGCGACCCGCTCACGTCACCGCCCGAGCTCGAGGCGCAGCAGTTGATCGCCCATCCGCACGTGGTCGCCGTGCTTGAGCGTCGTCGGTCCGGTGATCCGCACGAACGTGCCATTGGAGCTACCGAGATCGGTGAGCTGGGCGCGGTTGCCGTCCCAGCTCACCGCGGCGTGGCGGCGCGACATGAACGCGTCGTCGCGGAACACGATGTCGCCCTCCTCGCGGCCCAGGACGACCTCCTCGCCGGACAGGTGGCGGACATCGCGGTAGCCGCCCGAGGGCAAGAGCTGGATCAACCGGCCCCACGAATCGCGCGGCGGAGAGCCGAACAGCGCCACGCCGTGGCGGATCAGCGCGTGCCCCGGGCTCTCCTCGGGCTCCACTCGCTCGTAGCGCAGCACCTCGCGGCCGATCAGGATCGAGCTGCCGTCGACCAGCTCGACCGGCGCGTCGGTCTTGCGGAACACGCCGTTCTGCGAGTCGAGCGGGTAGATCGCGACGACGCCATCGGCGCCGCGCTCGAGCCGCGCGTGCTGGCGGGCGAGGAAGCGATCGTCCTCGAACGCGATGTCGGCGCCCGCCCGTCCGATGACGAGGTACTCGGCGCCGAGCGCGAAGCGCTGGCCATCGGAGCCGTCGCGGTTGACCAGGACCGCCGTGCCCCAGGTCGCCACCGGCGGCGACTGCGGCCGCGGCGTGGGCGCGCGCAGCACGGCCGTGCTGTCTTCCTGTGCGATCGTGCCACCGTGGACATCGACCGGGGCGTAGAGGCCTGACCCGCCGATCGGCGGCGCCATCGATGGGCTCCGCGCGCGCAGCTCACCGGCGGGCGCCGGCTGCATGTGAAAGCCGCACTGCTGACAGTAGGCGAAGCCGAGCGGCGTCTGCGTGCCGCAGCGCGGGCACGTGGTCATGACATCCAGGCCACCCTGGGCACCCTGGATCCCCGGCCCCGGAATCCCCTGGCTCGACGGCCGGAATGACGGCACCGGCGACGCCAGGCTGGTCGCCATGTTACCGACCGCCATCGGCGGCGGCGTCGGCGGCATCGCCGGGGGAACCAGGGGCTCCGGCGCGGCGTAGCCCGGCGGACCGTAGCCCGGGATGCCGCCGAGCGGCCCCGACGGAGCGCTGGCCAGCGGCGCCCCGACCCGGCCGCCCATCCCGGCGGGCATCGGCGACGGGCTCGCCTGGCCGTTGTAGCCCGGGCTCGCCGCCGGGCTCGATGCGAGCGAGGTGCCGCAGCTGCGGCAGAACTTCATGCCCGATGGATTCTCGCCCCGGCACAACGTGCACACCACGATGCCAGGCAACCCGGACGGCGCAGGTGGAGTCTGGGCGATGGAGCTGCCGCAGTTCAGGCAAAACGACGAACCGCCTGGGCTTTCGTGGCCGCAAATCGAACAACGCATCGTTCCTCTGACATTGAACCTGATCCAAGTGTCTCAACAACCGCAAGTCTCGGGAATGCGCGCTGGCCGGTTTGCAACGCCATGACGGTCTTGCTAAGACGGCCCGGCTCCGTGCACGCCAACCTCGCACACCGTCTCGTGATCTATCTGCTGCTCGCGGGGGCGATCGCGTCCTCGGCGGCGTGCGTCGAGACCGCGGTGCGAACCGCGCCGTTCCGCGCCCGCCCCGATGTCGCCGAGCCCGGCACGCTGCAAGGCCCCTTTGCCGGCCGCGTCGTCGACGCCACCACGCACGCGCCGATCGCCGGCGCGCTGGTGTACGCGGCGTGGACGTTCGAGCGCGGGACCGGGCTGCCAGAGCCCGCCGGCGCCAAGGAGCTGGTCGCGTCGACCGACGCGGCGGGCAACTACACGGTCGCCAAGCTCGACCGGCTGCCGGGCGGCACGCGGGTCACCGAGTTCACGCTGCTGATCTACAAGCGCGGCTATATCGCCTACCGGAGCGACCGCCGGTTCAGCGATCTCGGCCTGCGCATGGACTTCGCGCAGACCGATAACCAGGTGTTGCTCGAGCGCTGGCACAACGACCTGTCGCACGCGCGCCACCTGCGGTTCGTGGGCTCGGGCACCGCGGTCGCCGCGCTGACCCAGTGGGAGCTCGGCGATGCCAGCGCCGAGCTCGACGGCCGCCGCCAGCGCACCGGCGACGATCTGCGGATCGGCCGCGCCGATGGCCAGTACGTCGTCGCCGCGCAGCTGCTCGCCGAGGCCGATATCAAGGCGCGCACCAAGTACGACGGCGGGTTCGAGACCGGGCCGCTGTCCGACGAGCCCGACACCGCGATCTACTCGTCGCAGCACTTCAAGGCGCTCGGCCGGCCCGAGACGTGGGACGTCGCGCTCCGGCTGTGGCGGCTCGAGCCCGGCAAGGCGCAGGAGCGCTACGACGAGCTCCTGACCCAGCTGCCCGGCATCACCGAGAAGGACGAGGTCGCGAGCCGATCGTTCATCGCGGCCGAGAACGAGATCCGCGGCGTCGGCTTCCTCGACGCGCCGCGCGGCATCGTCGTGCTGCTGACGTGCGGATCGAACCAGTGCATCTCGCAGGACGACGCGAACTCGATGGCACACACGATCTACGCCCGGATCAAGACCCTGCTGCCGACGACGCTCGGCGGAGTCAGCAAATGAAGCGCATCGCGATCGTCCTCGCGCTCGCGCTGCCGCTCTTGCCCGGCGGCACGGCCTCGGCCTGGGAGCCGCAGACCACGCAGGCCGGGCTCGCCGAGCAGGCGGCGATGGCGTCGCGGCTGCACAAGCGGCTCGTCCAGCTGGGCTGGGCCGGCGGCCTGTTCGAGCCGCTGACGATCCCGCCCGCCGATGCCCCGGCGCTCGCGGCCGCGCTCAAGCTGCTGTCGCCGCCGCACGGCTCGGTGCCCGATGGCCGCGGCCGCCAGGCCGCGATCGCGTGGCTGACCGCGGGCGCGGCGCTCGCCGATATCCCGGCCAGCCAGGGCGCCAATCACTTCTTCGATCCGTCGACCGGCGCCGGTTGGTCGACGCCGGACAAAGGCATCTCGGGCAAGCTGCGCGAGACGTTCCTCGGCGGCGGCATGCCCGAGCACGGCGTCCCGGCGCCCGACTGGCTGGTCGCGAAGGCCAACCCGTTCAGCCTCGATCAGTTCCTCAATCAGTACGCCAAGGCCGCCAGCGCCGCGACGCCGGGCGAGCGCTCGCGCTACATGGCCGCGGCGCTGATCGCCGCGGGCGCCATGCTGCACACGCTGGGCGATCTCGGCGCACCGTCGCGGGTCCGCGGCGACAGCGCGGCGCAGCTCGCGCCGCTCGGCGCCGGAAACGCTGATCTCGGCTCGCGGTTCGAGCGGATCGCGGCGCTGGCCTACGGCCGGCTCGGCGTGCCGCCGCCGTCGCGCACGGTCACGCGCACCCACCTGCGCGACTACTTCACCTCGAAGGATGGCGGCGGCCTGGCCGACGTGATCGCCCGCAGCTACTTCTCGCCCAACACGTTGCCGGCGCCGGCGCGGATCTCCGGCGACGCCAAGCCGCAGCTGGCCCGCCCGCAGCCCGCCCTGCCCGCGCGGCTGAACCTCATGGCCGCCAGCCGCGATGACGGCACCACGCTGCGCTCGCCCGCCGGGATCTGCCTGGCGCGCTACCGCGTCGAGCATGACATCCTGCAGTTCTCGCTCGACGACGACTGCATGATGGACGAGCTCGCCGTGATCCTGCCCGAGGTCGCGTCCTACGAGACCGGCCTGCTCGACTTCCTCGTGCGCGGCGAGCTCAGCGTCGCGGTGTCGCGCCAGATCGCGGTGTCGGCCAAGGGCCTGGGCGCTGGCAGCCTCGAGATCCTCGTCGAGGATGACCGCGGCGTGCGGACGCAGCTCGCCCACCAGGACACCGCCGCGGGCGCCGAGCAGCTCGCGCAGGTCGGAGCCCCTGCCGCCGGGACCCGCGTGATCGCCGTGTTCCGCGGCACCGACGCCGCGGGCGAGCCGATCGTCGCGGTCGGCGCCGCGCCGCTCGGCGGCAAGTAGTCGGACGCGTCGTGGCCAAGCGACGGCGCAACGACGAACGCGGCGATGGTGGCCCCGGCACCCTCGACCGTGTGCTGGCACTGCTCGACGACGCCCCGGCCGGTTTGCACGACGTCGAGCCGCCGGCCGCCCGGCTGCCCAGCGGGCTGCCCGAGCCGCTGATCGACTTCTACGCGCGTTGCGACGGCGCGCGGCTGTTCATCGACAGCGTGGAGCTGGCGCCCTCGGCCGACGTCGTCCAGCGCGGCGATCACTGGGTGTTCGGCACGCTCGAGGGCGAAGATCTCCTGATCGACGGCCGCGGCCGGATCTGGCGCAGCGACGAGTCGCTCGACGATCTGGTGTGCGAGGGCACCAAGCTCGACCGCTGGCTGGCCGGCGTGGTCGACGCGATCGCGGTGCTCTACGACGAAGAAGGCGAGTTCGCCGACGGCATCTTCGACGAGGACGGCGAGCTCGTGCCCGCGGTCGGCGAGCGCCAGCTGCGCGCGGCGCTCAAGCGGGATCCCGCGGCTCCCGGCCCGCGCTGGCGGCTCGCCCACGCGCTGCTCGCCCAGGACAGCGCCGCCCTGGCGCGCGCCGAGCTCGAAGAGGTCGTCGCCCACGAGCCCGGCTTCGCGTGGGCCTGGCTCGACCTCGCCAAGATCTCGGAGCGGGTCGGCGAGCTGTCGGGCGCCGTCGACGAGGCCCGCGCCGCGGCCGACGCCGCCGCCGACCACCCGCAGGCCGGATACTTCCAGGCCCAGCTCGCGCGGCTCGCGAGCCGCGCCGGCGACGAAGCCACCCGCGCCACGGCCGCGCGCCGCGCCGCCGAGCTCGCCCCCGAGCTGAAGGCCGCGCAGCTCGAGGGTGCCCGCGCCTCGCTCGCCGATGGCGACGCCGCCTCGGCCCGGGGCCTGATCGACTTGCTGCGCGCGGTCTGGCCGCGCGACCTCGAGGTCCTCGAGCTCGCCGGTCGCGTCGAGACCTCCGAGAACTAGGCGACGTCCCGACGACCAGCGCCGTGATTGGCTGACGAGTCACGATCGTCGTATGCTCGGGCGGGCGAAGCTCCGCTTCGACGATTGGAAGCGTTGCGGTCGTCGGTGACCTGCCGTACGTCGCGCGGCTGCGCGATTTCGAGGGATCCAGAGCATCTGCGGTACACCACGCGACCTGCCCGATCCTCGGGCGAGGAAACGCTGGCGGCCGGCGCGCGCCGCCGCGTACCCTCGGTGGTCGCATGCGCCGCATCCTGATCCTGTTCGCACATCCGGTGCTCGAACGCTCGCGGGTCAATCGCCGGCTGCTGGCGGTGGCCCGCGAGATCTCGGGCGTGACGATCCACGACCTGTACGAAGCCTATCCGACGCTCGATATCGACACCAAGCGCGAGCAGCGGTTGCTGCTCGACCACGACGTGATCATCTTCCAGCATCCGTTTTACTGGTACTCGGCGCCGGCGATCCTGAAGGAGTGGCAGGACCTCGTGCTCGAGCACGGCTGGGCCTATGGCAACGGCGGCACCCGGCTGCGCGGCAAGATCGCGCTGAACGCGATCAGCACCGGCGGTCCGGAGTCGGCCTACCACCGCGCCGGCTACAACCGCTACACGATCCGCGAGCTGCTGGCACCGTGGGACCAGACCGCGCATCTGTGCGGCATGCGCTACCTCGCGCCGTTCACGGTGCACGCGGCGCTCAAGGTCGTCGGCGACGAGGATACCGGCGAGTGCCGGCTCGCGTATCACACCCTGCTCGAGGCGCTGCGCGACGAGCGGCTCGACCTCGACCGCGCCCAGGCCACCGAGAACCTCGCGACCGCCCTGCCCCAGCTCGTCCGCCGGGAGGTCGCATGACCGACAGCGTGCTCGCCCAGGCGTTCATCTACCTGTGCGCCGCCGTGATCTTCGTGCCGATCGCCAAGCGGCTCGGCCTCGGCGCCGTGCTCGGCTACCTCGTCGCCGGCGTGATCATCGGGCCGTTCGTGCTCGGCCTGGTCGGCACCGAGGGCCACCACGTCATGCACTTCGCCGAGTTCGGCGTGGTGATGATGCTGTTCGTCGTCGGGCTCGAGCTGAGGCCCGCGCTGTTGTGGCAGCTCCGCCGGCCGATCCTCGGGCTCGGCGGGCTCCAGGTCGCGATGACCGCGCTCGCGATCGCCGCGGTGGCGCTCGCGCTGGGCGCGGCGCTGCGTCCGGCGATCGCGATCGGCCTGACCTTCGCGATGTCGTCGACGGCGATCGTGCTGTCGACCCTGACCGAGCGCGGCCTGCTCAAGACCGCCGGTGGCCAGGCGAGCTTCTCGGTGCTGCTGTTCCAGGACATCTCGGTGATCCCGATCCTTGCGATCTTCCCGCTGCTCGGCGCCGCCGGGCGCGCGGCGGCCGCCAGCGCCGCGCCCGATGCCGGCCGGCCGGCGTGGCTGTCGGCGCTCGTCGTGATCGGCGCGGTCGTCGGCGTCGTCGCGATCGGCCGGTTCGTCGTCCGCCCGGTGTTCCAGTTCCTCGCGGCGGCCAAGCTGCGCGAGTCGTTCACCGCCGCCGCCCTCGCGATCGTCGTCGGGATCGCGCTGCTCATGGTGCAGGTCGGGCTGTCGCCCGCGCTCGGCACGTTCCTCGCCGGCGTGGTGCTGGCCGACAGCGAGTACCGCCACGAGCTCGAGACCGACATCGAGCCGTTCAAGGGCCTGCTGCTCGGGCTGTTCTTCATCTCGGTCGGCGCGCAGATCGACTTCGCGCTGATCGCCGGCCGGCCGCTGCCGCTCGCGGCGCTGGTGCTCGGCACCATGGCGCTCAAGCTCGGCGTGCTGCACGTGCTCGGAAGGCTGTTCGGGCTCGACCGCCCGGCGCGCTGGCTGGTCGCGATCGCGCTCGCGCAGGTCGGCGAGTTCGCGTTCGTGCTGCTGTCGTTCGCGGTGCAGGAGCGGATCTTCGAAGCCGAGCTCGCGAGCACGCTGGTCGCCACCGTCGCGCTGTCGATGGTGCTCACGCCGCCCGCGTTCATCCTGCTCGAGCGCTTCGTGTTGCCCCGGGTCACCGAGCGCGGCGCCGAGCGCCCGGCCGACGAGATCGTCGACGACGGCGCGCCGGTCGTGATCGCCGGCTACGGCCGGTTCGGCCAGATGGTCGGCCGCATGCTGCGGGCCAACCGGATCAAGGTCACGATCCTCGACCTCGATCCCGAGATGGTCGACGTGCTCGGCCGGCTCGGCATCAAGGCATACTACGGCGATGCGTCGCGCATCGATCTGCTCCGCGCCGCCGGCTGCGAGCACGCCAAGCTGTTCGTGCTCGCGGTCGATGACGCCGAGACCGCGACCAAGATCACCCAGAACGTGCGAGGCCACTTCCCGCACCTCACGATCCTCGCGCGCTGCGTCGATCGCCCGCACTACTGGGCGCTGCGTAGCCTCGGCGTCCGCAAGGTGTTTCGCGAGACCTTCGGGTCGGCCTACGAGACCGGCATCGAGGCGCTCAAGCACCTGGGCTTCCGCGCGCACACCGCGCACCGGCTCGCCACGCGCTGGCGCAAGCACGAGGAGGCCTCGCTCGAGGAGCTCGGCGAGGTCTGGCGCGGCGGCGACCGCGACGCGTACTTCACGCGAGCGCGCGGCGCGATGGACGAGGCCGAGCGCCTGATGCGCGAAGAAGACCCCACGGTCTACGCCGCCGCCGACACCGGCTGGAACAACGACGCGCTGCGCGCCGACCCCGAGGTCGACGCCGCGGTGCTCGACGAGACCGAGACCAGCTAAAACAAAGTCGCATAGGCAGGTGGCCAGGAGATCCGCGCGACGCGACGCGCGGAGGGGTGAATGCGCCGGCTTGCCGGCCCATCCCCAGAGGGGTTCACGGGAAAGCCCCCTCTCGATCGAGGCGGAACATGAACCCTTGACCGCAGGTCAAGGCGTTCATGGGTAGTTAGCCCGGCCAACTTCGTCGAGCACGTTGCTGGCCGGGCGGTCCGCGGAAAGGCCCCCGCTGGATCAGCGAAACACGGCCTGGTCCGCGGGGATGCCGCGGGCCTCGAGCTCGGCGTAGAACCGCGGCACCGTCCCGGTGGCGACGAACCCGCCACCCTGGAACTGGAACAGCGCCTGGGTCTCGAACGTCGACTCGGTGCAGCCGACGACCTCCTCGATCGACAGCACGCGCAGCCCGCCGTCGGACCACCGCGTCACGTGGACGACGATCTCGAACGCCTGGGCGGCGAGCTCGCGGACCGCGCCATCGCTGCCCGGCGCCGCCAGCCGCGCGAGCAGCGCGAGCCGGCCCAGCGCCGCGGCGGCGCCCTCGCCGGTCATCGCGACCACGGCGCCATCGATCGAGGCGCACAGCGCCTGGGCCAGCGCCAGAGCCTCGCGGCCGCGGACCTCGCCGACGATCAGGCGATCCGGCGCGAGCCGCAGCGCGATCTCGAGCAGATGACCGAGGTCGATCTCGGGATCTTTGCCCGTGCCGGCGCGGGTCTCGAGCTGGATCCACTCGTCGCGCGCGATCGCGATCTCGGGGAGCTCTTCGATCGACACGACGCGCTCGCCGGCGGGCGCCGCCGCCGCCAGCGCGGCGGCCAGCGTGGTCTTGCCCGAGCCGGCGCCGCCGCACACGAGGATATTGCGGCGCGCGGCGATGCAGGTCGCGAGGAAGTCGGCCATGCCGCTCGACAGCGCGCCCTGCGCGACGAGATCGGTGAGCCGAGGCGTCCGGATCACCGGCTTCTTGAGCACGAGGCAGGCGCCGCGCGCCGCGACCGGCGCGACCGCCGCCGTGAGCCGCGTGCCATCGCGCATCCGCAGATCGACCAGCGGGTGAGCGTCGTCGAGCGTGGCGCCGGCCTCGGCGACCAGGCGCTTGACGACCTTCTCGAACACCTCCTCGGACGAGAACGCCTTGCCCGAGCCGCGCAGCGCGCCGGCCTTGCCGACCACGACGCGGTCGCGGCGGTCGATCTGGATCTCGTCGACCTGCTCGTCGGCGAGCAGATCCTCGAGCGGGCCGAGCGCGAGCGCCTCGTTCAGGACCTCCTTGATCAGCAGGTCCTGGTCGACGTGCTTGGGCAGCTCGCCGCTGGTCTCGAGCGCTTCGACGAGGTCGATCGTGGCGCGCTCGGCGCGCTGCCACAGCTCCTCCTCGTGCAGCCGCTCCGCCGGGATCTTGTCGAGATCCAGCTTGGCGCGCAGCCGCTCGAGGATGTTCGACTGCAGATCGAGCAGCTTGACGATCTTGGCGTCGAGCGGCTCGAGGTGAACCCCGCGCCGGCTGGGCGCCGCGACCGCGCGGCCGACGACCCGGCGGGCGATCGAGCCGGCCTGCCCGCGCTTCTTGTCGACCGGCATCGGCACGACCTGCGCGGGAGAGCCGCCCGGCAGCGACGACATCGGCGCCATCGCCGTGGTCGCGCCGCTCGAGCCCGCCATCCCACCGGCGCCGCCCAGGCTCGGCCCGCTGGCCTCCGGACGCGGCGCCGCGGTGCCCAGCTGCGTCGGCGCCGGCATCGCCGGACCGGCCGAGGGATCGGCGCGCGGCATCATCGGCAACGAGCTGTCGGCCAGCGGCGCGACCGGCGGAATCGGCTGCAGCACCGGCGGCGGCATCGTGCCGCCCGCGGGTCGTCCGATCGGCGGACGCGGCCGCGAATCGGGCGGCGGCGCGGTCAGCGGCGGCATGTCGCGCAGCGGCGCCGGAGGCTCGCGCGGCGGCGCCGGCACGGTCACAGGATCGCGCAGCGGCGGCGCGCTCGGCGCGCTCGGCGCGGGGCGCGGTGGCAACGTCCGCACCGAGGACGGCGCCGCGGCAGCTGCCGGCGACCGGTCCTCGGCCAGGCTCGGCAGGTTTCCGAGACCCGCGACGCCTGCGCCCATCGGCACCGACGACGGCGACTGTGGCTGGGCCTCGGTCGGTCGCGCTCTCACGACCTCGGCCGAGGCCGGCGCGCGATCGCCGGTCGCCGAGCTCTCCAGCGAACCACCGTCGCTGTCCACCGATGCTGACTCGTCGACACCGACGATGAAATCGCCGATGTAGATCTTGTCCGAGTCCTTGACCACGAGCGGACTCGTGATCTTGCGACCGTTGACGTAGGTGCCGTTCGTGCTCTTTAGATCGACAATAATGAACTTGCCGTCCTTGAGCACGATGCGCGCGTGGCGCTTGGACACGTTGCCCTTCGGCAGCACGATGTCGTTGCCTTGCACACGTCCGATGGTGACCTCGGGCTTGTTGAACACCATGCGGCGCTGCTCGCCGCCTTTTTCCTGGATGAGTATGGTGAACATTGGCTCCTGAGGACCCTGGTAAGGTGCCCCTCCGGAACGGTACTAAGCCGCGGGAACCACGGTCAAGTTAGCGACCGCTATGTCTGCGCCGACGGTGCGGTTCGTCGCGCTGGACCGTCCCCGGACTCGTCCGGCGATAGATGCAAGATCGCCCTCACATCCTCCCACCACATCGACCACACACCGACCCCCAGCACCCCGGTGATCGCCGCGGCGATCACCGCGTCGTGCCAGCGCGGCCGCATCATGAATGGACGCTAGCATGCCGCCGTCTTTGCAAGAATGCTCGCTGGCGGCATCCACGGATGCCGCACGATGCGACAGGATATCTCCCCATCCGACCAGGAGTTGCTCCGCATGCCCACGCGATCGATGACCCGCCTCGTGCTCGGTTTTGCCACGGCCGCCATCGCGCTCGCCGGCACGGCCGCGGCCGCTCCGGTCAAAAAAAAGTACCATTTCGAACTCACCAGCGTGACCGCCAAGTCCGACGTCCATCCCGACGTGGCCAAGGCCGCCACCCCGCGGATCAAGGCGCAGGTGGAAGCCGTCTTCGGCAGCCACCCGCAGCTGGTCGCCAAGCTCGATGGCGCTCCGGATCCCCGGACCAACGCCGATGGCTACCGCAAGTACCTCGCCCGGAAGCTGATCGCGGGCGCGTTCCTGGTCGGCGTCGAGATCACCGATGCCTCCGAGGAGCTGGTGCCGCTCGACGACAAGCCCAACGCGCAGCGCCTCGTGATCCACATCGCGATCCACATGCTCGGCGAGACCATCCCGGGCCGCACGATGGGGTTCACCGGCGACGGCAAGGCGACGATCAAGCAGGAGGTCGGCATGAAGGTCCGCGACCGCGACCGCGGCTACACGTGGGACCAGGCCGCGGAGGTCGCCGTCGCCGACGCCATGACGACGGTGTTCCAGCAGCTCGCGGTGCCGCCGAAGAAGCAGTGACGACGGGCCGGGATCGGCTCAGGGCACGAAGTTGCCGATGCGGTCCCAGCGGACGCTCCGCAGCACCTTGCGATCGAGCTTGAGCTCGCCGTACGAGAACCAGATGAACAGCGCCTTGCCCTTGATATTCTCGATCGGCACCGAGCCCCAGTAGCGCGAGTCGTTCGAGTTGGCGCGGTTATCCCCCATCACGAACACGTGACCCGGCGGCACGACGTAGTGCAGCTGCGGCTCGCACGCCGGCGCGTCGTGGCGGGTCTCGACGATCGTGCCGAGTTGCTGGTTCAGCCCGGCGATCGTCTTGCCGGCCGGCCCCATGCAACCCGGCACGTCGTGCTCCGCCCCGAGGGTCGGGAAGTCGCGGCTATCCGACGTGGTCAGCGCGCCGGTCCTGGCGAGCTGATCGCGCTCGGGCCGCTTGGCGTCGTGGTACGTCAGGTACTCGCGGTCGCCGGCGCGCTCGCTGTACTCGCTGCACGCGGTGGCGTACCACGTATTGTCGCGGTCATTGTAGTCATCGTACGTGCACGTATCGCCCCGCACCAGCTTCTGCTCGACCGGCGTGCCGTCGACGTAGATCACGTTGCAGCGGACCTCGATCGACTGGCCGGCGGTCGCGACCACGCGCTTGATGTAGTCCTTGTCGGGCTCGCACGGCTGGACGAACACGATGACCTCGCCGCGCTGCGGCTTGCGCCACTCGAGCAGCTTGGTCGTCGTGAACGGGATGCGCAGGCCGTAGAGCAGCTTGTTGACGAAGATGTGATCGTTGACCTCGAGCGTCGGATACATCGAGCTCGACGGGATCTTGAACGCCTCGACCACGACCGCGCGGAGCGCCAGCGCGATCAGGATCGCCGCGCCGATCGACTCGACGTAGTCGCGGGTCGACGATTTGTTCGGCTGCTTGACCAGTTCGTCGACCAGCGCGTCGAGCACCGGCAGGTGGTGGCGCACGGCCCGGGCGTCCTTGGCGACGAGCGCGGCATCGACCGCCGCCACCGCCGACTGCAGATCGCCGGCCTTGCCGCGCAGGCCGCGCTTGTGCGCGAGCGCCGCCCGCGCTTCGCGCGCCAGGAGCTCGGCCTCCTTGCGAACCTTGCGGTCGAACTGCGCTGCGCGCATCGCCCTAGTCCACCTTGAGGACGGTCAAGAAGGCCTCCTGCGGGAGCTCGACGGACCCGACCGACTTCATGCGCTTCTTGCCTTCCTTCTGCTTGTTGAGCAGCTTCTTCTTGCGCGAGATATCGCCGCCGTAGCACTTCGCCGTGACGTCCTTGCGGATCGCCTTCACGGTGGTCCGCGCGATCACCCGGCTGCCGATCGCGGCCTGGATCGCCACGTCGAACATCTGGCGCGGCACGACGTCCTTCATCTTGTTGCACAGCTCGACGCCGCGATGATACGCGGTGTCGCGGTGCGAGATGATTGACAGCGCGTCGACGCGCTCGCCGTTGATCAGCACGTCGAGCCGGATCAGATCGGCGGTCCGGTACCCGGCCGGCTCGTAGTCGAGGGAGGCGTAGCCGCGCGACATCGTCTTCAGCCGATCGTAGAACCCGAACACGATCTCGGCCAGCGGCATTTCGTAGACCACCCGGACGCGCCCGCCCGGATCGTAATGCAGGCCCTGCTGCACGCCGCGGCGCTCCTGGCACAGCTGCATGATCGGGCCGACGTACTCCTGCGGCAGGTGCACCGTGGCCGTGATGATCGGCTCCTCGATGTTCTCGACGTGGCCCTGGTCGGGGACCTTGGCCGGGTTATCGACCTCGAGGATATCACCGCCCGGCAGCAGGATCCGGTAGCGCACCGACGGGGCGGTGGTGATGAGGTTCAAATTGAACTCGCGCTCGAGCCGCTCCTGGATGATCTCCATGTGGAGCAGGCCCAGAAAGCCGGTGCGAAACCCGAAGCCCAGCGCGAGCGAGGTCTCCGGCTCGTAGGTCACCGACGCGTCGTTGAGCACGAGCTTGCCGAGCGCGTCCTTGAGATCCTGGTAGTCCTCGTTGTCGACCGGGAACAACCCGGCGAACACCATCGGCTTGACCGTCTTGAACCCGGGCAGCGGCCCCGCCGACGGGTTCTCGTCATCGGTGATCGTGTCGCCGACCCGGGCGTGCGCGATGTCCTTGATCGCCGCGGCGACGATGCCGACCTGCCCGGCCTCGATCGCCTCGACCTCGACCATCGCCGGGCGGCGGACCGCGGTCATCTGGCACTCGTAGGTCTGGTTGGTGGCCCAGAACCTGAGCTTCTGCCCGGGCCGGAGCGTGCCCTCCATCACCCGGACGAGCACGACGACGCCGCGGTAAGTGTCGTACCAGCTGTCGAAGATCAGCGCCTGCAGCGGCGCCGAGCGATCGCCCTTGGGCGGCGGGATCCGCTCGACCACCGCCTCGAGCATGTCGCGCACGCCGAGGCCGGTCTTCGCCGAGACCAGCAGCGCGGTCGACGCATCGAGCCCGATGGTGTCCTCGATCTGCTGCTTGACCCAGTCGGGGCGGGCCACCGGCAGGTCGATCTTGTTGAGCACCGGGACGATCTCGAGCTTGTTGTCGAGGGCGACGTAGACGTTGGCCAAGGTCTGGGCCTCGACGCCCTGCGCGGCATCGACCACGAGTAGCGCGCCCTCGCACGCGGCCATCGAACGCGACACCTCGTAGTGGAAGTCGACGTGGCCCGGCGTGTCGATCAGGTGAAACTGGTAGACCAGCCCGTCCTTGGCCGTGAAGTGGAGCTGGACCGACTGCGCCTTGATCGTGATGCCGCGCTCGCGCTCGAGGTCCATGCTGTCGAGCATCTGGGCCTGCGCCTCGCGCGCGGTGACCGCCCCGCACTCGTCGAGGATGCGATCGGCAAGCGTGGTCTTGCCGTGATCGATGTGGGCGATGATCGAGAAGTTGCGGATCCGCTCGGCGGGAAACGACATGCTTGTTCCAATTCGTCGCCGAGCCGCGCCCCGGCGCTCCTAAACGCTCGTTCAGCGCCCGCGGTGGGCGCCGGCCGTACTTAGCGTGATCCGAGGTGCAGGTCGACCTGCCCCGGCAATTGATCGCGGTACTTCTCGAGCACGAGGTCGATGCCCTGCCGGATGTACTCGGCGACCGGCACCTTCGTGCGCTTGTGCAGCGCCTTCAGCTGCATGTCCTGCTCGGGCGTGATGTACACGGTCGTCGAGATCTTCTTGCGGGACATGAGGTTGGGGCCCCATGACCCTACGTGGCCATATGCGCGTGGTCAATGGTTCGTCCGCGCGCCGAGGTTGCCGCCAGCCGGCGCGCCGACTAGGCTTGCTACCTAGATGGCAAAGCTCCTGGAACGCGTAGGTTTGGTCGCGCTCGCGATCGGCGCCGGGAGTGCGTGTCACGGCACGCAAGCGGACACGACGCCCAAGGCCGAGGGTCTCGAGAGCGGCGTCCCCAAGGTCGACCCCACCTTGTGCGACACCAACGGCAAGAACGTCGTCACGTACGACCTCAACCACGACAACAAGCCCGACGTCTGGCGGCTCTACAAGACCGACGACGATGGCGGCACCAAGGTCGAGTACCTGACCTGCAAGCAGGTCGACTTCGATCACGACGGCCGCAAGGACTGGGTCGTCGGCTACAACCGCAAGGGCAACATCCTGTTCGAGAAGGCGGACTTCGACTACGACGGCAAGTGGGACATGTCCGCGATCTACGACACCAAGAGCGGCGCCCTCGCCGAGGTCGAGCGCGACACCGACTTCGACGGCAAGTTCGACGTCAAGGAGGTCTACGATTCGGCCGGCCAGCTCACCAGCGTGCGGCGCGATCGCAACGGCGACGGGCAGCCCGATCTCTGGGAGCAGTACAAGGACGGCGTCTTGCTCGCGATCCTCTATGACGACGATTTCGATGGCAAGGTCGACCGCCGCGACGAGATCCCGGGCGCACGGCCCAGGGTCGAAATGCCGACCCAGCTCGATCCCACCGCGACGGGAACGCTGGATACTCCCGACAAGCCGGCGGCGACCCCGGCGCCTGCACCCGCGTCGAAGACTCCCCCAAAACCACCCGCGAAGAACGCGAAGAAGTAGATCAAAACACATGCCGGCTGTCATGAAGCCCTGGGGCCACGAGTTGATCTGGGCCCACACCGACCGCTACGTCGGAAAGATCCTGCACGTCCGTGCGGGGGAAGCGCTGTCGCTGCAGTACCACGTCCAGAAAGACGAGACGATCATGGTCGTCTCGGGGCGGATGCAGTTCACCTACTACCGGGAAGGCGAGCCGCCCGAGACGCGCGAGCTCGCGCTCCGCGAGCCGTTTCACATCCCGCCCGGCCTGCGCCATCGCATGGTCGCGCTCGAGGATACCGACATCGTCGAGGTCTCGACGCCCGAGCTCGAGGACGTCGTCCGCCTCGAAGACCGCTACGGCCGCACCGGCAAGTAGCCGCGCGGCCGGTCCGCGCGGTTACTTCGCGGTCAGCTCGGCGACCGCCTGGACCAGCAGCGCGTTGAACCGGTCGGGCGCCTCGAGCATGGGCCAGTGACCGACGCCCTTGATCAGCCGCAGCTGATACTGCGGCGAGATCGCCTTGTTGCCGGCCTCGTTGGTCGGAAACAGATCGGCGTTGATCGAGATGATCGGCACCGCGACCTTGGCGAACGCCTCCTTGGTCGGGAAGCTCCAGTTCGCCTCGAGGATCGGCACCGCGATCGCCGGGTCGTTGGCCCTCTCGAACGCCAGGATCCGATCGATCACCGCCGGGTCGGCCGTCCTGGGCACGACCGCGCGCACCAGCTGCTCCACGGTCGCCGCGAAGTTCGCGCGGAACGCAGCGAACAGCTGCGCGTTCTCGGCCGCGTCTTCCGGATGCCCGACATCCTGCAGCGTATCGATCGGCACCAGGCCGACGATCTTCGCGGGCATCTCGACCGCGGCCTCGACGACGATCGGCCCGGACATCGAGTGACCGACCAGGATGGCCTTGGTGACCCCGAGCTTGTCCATCACTGCGCGGAGATCGCCGACGAACGCCGGCACGCTCCACGCCTTGCGCGTCTTGCCGGAGCGCCCGTGGCCGGCGAGATCGAGCGCGATCACCCGATGATTCGTCGCCAGCGCCGGGATCGCGCCGGCCCACTCGTCCGAGCTGCAGCCCCAGCAGTGCACGAGCACGACCGTCGGCTCGCCGCTGCCGGTGCTGCGATAGAAGATCGGTAGCCCATCGGCCGACACGGCCGTGCCTTCTGCCGGCGATGCACCCGCGCTCGCCGTCGCGACCGCGGGCGCCGGCGGCGGCGCACCTCCACACGCGACGAGGACTCCGACCGCCGCCGCGAACGTACGCACCTGCATCATGCAGCCCAGCCTACTCCGCGTCGCGTCGCGAGGCACGGCCGCGCGCGCTCATTGCCCGCGGCTTCAGCGTTGCCAGGGCCGCTTGCCGAACAGCAGCCTCGCGCCACGCAGGAGCATCCGGAACGTCGCCTGCTTGTACGGATACCACCAGATCTCCCTGGGCAACGCGATGCGATCATGGTTCACGTGCCGCGTCTGGCACAGATCGCGGAGCCCGAGCGCCGAGTGCGTCCGGCCGATCCCGCTCTGCTTGACGCCGGCCCATGGCGTCTCCGGACACGCAAAGCTCGACAGCACATCATTGACCATCACCGTGCCGGCCGCGATCCGCTCGGCCAGCGCCTTGCCCCGCTCGCGATCGCGGGTGAACACGTACGCGAGCAGCCCCAGGTGCGAGTCATTCGCCAGCGCGACCGCCTGGTCCTCGTCGGTGACCCGCATGATCGGGATCACCGGCCCGAAGATCTCCTTGCGCATCACGTCCATATCCTGGCGACAGCCGGTCAACACCGTCGGCTCGAAGTACATCCCCGGCCCGGGCGCGCGATGCCCGCCGACCTCGAGCTTGGCCCCCTCCGCGAGCGCGCCGCTCACCAGCCGCTCGACGATCGCGATCTGGTGATCCCACGCCATCGCGCCGACGTCGACCTCGCCAGACGGATCGCCCTGCCGAAGATCCCGCGTCCGCTCGACGATGCGCTCGACCAGCGCGTCGTGGATCGCGTCGACCGCATACACCCGCTCGACCGCGGCGCACACCTGCCCCGAGTTGGCGAATCCGCCCCAGGTGATGGCCTGCGCGGCGCGATCGAGATCGGCGTCGGCGCACACCACGGCCGGCGCCTTGCCACCGAGCTCGAGCGTGCATGGAATCAGCCGCTCCCCGCACGCCGCGGCCACCCGCTTGCCGGTCGCGACCGATCCGGTGAACACACAATAATCAATCCCACCATCGATCAGCGCCGCGCCGGCCGCGCCGCGCCCGGTGATCACCTGAAACAGCTCGTGCGGCAAGCCCGCCTCGAGGTACAGCTCGCGGGCCTTCAGCGCGACCAGCGGCGTCACCTCGGACGGCTTCAGCACCACGCCGTTGCCGGCGATCAGCGCCAGCATCGTCTCGCCGATCGGGATCGACAGCGGGAAGTTCCACGGCGCGATCACGCCGACCACGCCCCGCGGCACGAAATGCAGGTAGCTCGACCGGTGCTTCATCAAGTGCAGCGGCACCGCCTCGGGCGCCAGGATCGCGGGCGCGTGCCTGGCGAAATACCGCACCAGGTCGGCGACCACGACGATCTCCATGCCCAGCGCCTCGATCCGCGTCTTGCCGCCCTCGCGCACCAGCAGGTCGGCCACCTCCTCCGCCCGCGCCATCAGCACCTCGGCAAACCGCCCGACCCGCGCGCAGCGCTCCTCGAGCGGCACCGCGGCCCACGCGAGCTGCGCGACCCGCGCCGCATCCACGGCGGCCCGGATCTCGGCCGGCGTCTGGTCCGGCACCTCTCCGAGCGGCGCGCCGGTCGCCGGGTTGATGCTGGTGATCTTCGCGTCGGCGGCCTTGGCGGCGATGTTCGTGGCGGCGGATCCCATAGCCACAGTCTAGGCGCCTCCCGCGCCCCAACAAGCATCATCTCGTGTTCGCAGCGTGAGCTGGATGTCGCGGACCGGTCTGGCCGAGAACGACATCCCAGGACATGCCTGGGTCACGAGGCTGCGCGCAGGAACTCGAGGCGCCGTCCAGCTGCGGAGTAGCTCTCGGTCTCCGTCTCGGTCTCGGTCTCGGTCTCGGTCTCCGTCTCGGTCTCGGTCTCCGTCTCGGTCTCCGTCTCCGTCTCCGTCTCCGTCTCGGTCTCCGTCTCCGTCTCCGTCTCCGTCTCGGTCTCGGTCTCGGTCTCGGTCTCGGTCTCGGTCTCGGTCTCGGTCTCGGTCTCGGTCTCGGTCTCGGTCTCGGTCTCCGTCTCCGTCTCGGTCTCCGTCTGCCGATCGGAGCGGATAGCCACGCAAAGAAAACCTCGACGTCGATTGGCAGTCAGCGCGATTAGCAGCCAGCTCGACCTGCGGCCAGCTTGAGGTCCAGCCAGCCCGAACTGCAGCCAGCTTGAGCTCCACCGGAGCTCGGCGCCGAGGCCTGAGGCCCGGCCAGCTCGACCTGCAGGCCAGCTCGGCTTGCAGCGACGACCTGCAGCCAGATCGACCTGCAGCGACGACCTGCAGCCAGCTGCGACCTGCAGCGACGACCTGCAGCCAGCTGCGACCTGCAGGCCAGCTCGACCTGCAGCGACGACCTGCAGCGACGACCTGCAGCGACGACCTGCAGCGACGACCTGCAGCCAGCTCCACCGGCAGGCAGCTCGACAGCGGCCCTCCCCGGCGACCGGCCAATGGCGGTCGACACCGCAGCGAAGGTGCAGACCGCGAGCGGTCGGCGAGATCGCGAGATAGGGCACGGGGCTACGTCCGTGGGTGGTTCTTCGCCCTGTCGCGGAACCGCACGCGCCACGCGCGCGGAGACCGGCGCAGATCGCTAGCTCCTCATCCCAGCGCGTGTCACGGCGCTTCCGCTTGGGGCTGCGAAACCACCCACAGGACTTCGCCCCATGCCCTTCCTCGCTCTCGATCTCTCGCTCGATCTCATCCGCGGTCTGCGTCCTACCATCGAGCTGCTGCGGCGCAAGAGCCCGCGGCTCCGCCGGCAGCTCGAAGACTCCCTGGCCGGCATCGTCCAGAATGTCTGCGAAGGCAGCGGCCGATTCGGCGGCGATGGCCCCCACCTCTACCGGTGCGCACTCGGCTCCCTCCGCGAGGTGAACGGCATCTTGCTCGCGTCGGTCGCGTTCGGCTGGCTCGAGGCGGCGCCGATGGCTGCCGAGCGCGATCGGCTCGGCGGCATCCTCTACAGCCTCCAGCGCAGCTGACCTGGGGCCGGCGACGAGCCGGCTTCTCACCTCGCTGTTGAGTCCGGATCGGCCGAAGCCCTGGCGGACCTCCGGACCGCCAGGTGCGCCGACAGCGCCGCGATCAGCGTGTCGCCGTGGTGGACTGCCGCGATCGCGTCGTTGGCGACCTTGGTCACGAGGGCGTAGAGCCGGACGTAGTTTCGGCGTTCGGTCCGGTTTGTCGGCGGCGACAGCCGCGTCACGACCTCGCCCGCAAGATGCGCGAACGCCTCGAGCTGCACCATCTCGGTGTGCAGGCTCTCGAGCGCGGTCGCCGGGCTGAACGGATCGTGTTTGTCAGGGCGTGGCATCTTCGTTACCTTGGGGTGGGCGCTGCGATTGTTCTTCATCGTGGTTCCTCAACTCATCGGCGGCTACCGCCGGTGGCTCGCTATGGGCTCGCGGTTGTGCGAGCAGACTTATTATCAAAATCAATTTATTTGAGCGTGCCATTCAATCCATAAATGACGATCGGACACTTACTGCCTTCGCGATTCGCGACTACGACGCGTGAGTCCATACAGCAAGCCGAGTTCGCGATCGAGAATCGCGCGAACAGGCCCGCTATCGATCGGCCAGCCCCACGCATCCGCGACATCGAGCGCCCCGCGAATCTCGGCTGCACTTCCGTGCGCCATATCGAAGAACCGCTTGGGATCGCGGCCGCTACGGCGACTACCCTCGGCGAGATTATGCGCAACGCTACTCGCGGCCCGTTCCACTTGATCCGCAGCATCGGGACTGTGCTTGCGCAGCTGAGCAACGACCGGACGAAGCGCGCGAATCAGATCCAGTGCGACTGTATATGCGACCAACATGTTCTCCTCGGATCTCCTGGGTTCACGAAAAGGAACGCCCTCCCGCCGACGACCTCCGCGGCTGGGCTACGCCCGTCGCGACCGATCCGCGCCAGGACCCGTGACGAGCGCCCTCGCCCAATGCACGTGGTCGAACGACCGCTGAACTCCGCGGCCACCGCCGGCGCCACCCGAAGGCCGTGGCGCTCGGCGCGAGGTCGTGCGCGGACGGGCGCAGGGCGGCCCAGCCGCGGAGGGAGGAGGCGAAGCTGTAGCTGCAGCCGCCGATCGCGCTTTTCCGATGGTGCAGTCGTGGCTGCAGCCGCTGATCGCGCTTCTCCGACGATCCGTCGCTGCAGCAAAGGGCGATTCTTCAATAACGCGCGTCGCTTCAGCCGCCGCGGTCTCGGTCTCGGTCTCGGTCTCGGTCTCGGTCTCGGCAGCCGAGGCCGCCAGCCGATGCCGTAACCGCCAGCCGATGCCGTAACCGCCAGCCGATGCCGTAACCGCCAGCCGATGCCGTAACCGCCAGCCGATGCCGTAACCGCCAGCCGATGCCGTAACCGCCAGCCGATGCCGCCAGCCGATGCCGCCACCCGTTGCCGCCACCCGTTGCCGCCACCGCCACCCGTTGCCGCCACCGCCACCCGTTGCCGCCACCGCCACCCGTTGCCGCCACCGCCACCCGTTGCCGCCACCGCCACCCGTTGCCGCTCGCCGTGGCGCGGCGGCGGAGCTACGGCTTCTTCTTCGTCGGGGCCGAGGCCATCTTCTTCTTCAGCGCGGCGAGGTCGTCGTCGAGCGTCGTCGAGGGAGGCTTGCTAGGCGCGGGACGCGCCGTCGCACGGGCCCCGGGGCTACTCGCCGGGCGCTCGCCGGCACGGCGCTTCAGCGCATCCAGCGCATCGTCGAGAGACGGCCCCCCCGAACCGGCCGAGCCTCGCGCGTTACCCGACGACGAAGGCGAAGGCGGTGGCCGAGCGGTCCTGGCGGCCTCGGCGGCGGCCTTGCTGGCGCGCTCGAGCTCGCGCAGCTCGCTGTCGAGGGTGGCCAGCTCGGCGAGCAGCGCGTGCATCTTGGCGCGCTCGGCGTCGGCGCGGCGGTCGAGCTGGGCAGCCAGGTCGGCGGCCTCGGGGGTGCCGGGGGCCGCGGCGGCCTTGGCCTCGTCGGTCAGCTTGGTGGCCAGGTCGCGCGCGGTGGCCATCGACCGCGTCAGCTCGACCACGCGGCGCTGGACCTCGGTGCGCAGGCGAGACAGCTCGGCGGCGTCCGGCGGCGGCGGGGCATCGGTGGGAGCGGCGCCCAGGTCTTCGAGCTCGCCCGGCATCGCCGTGGTGGCGGCGGCGGCGCTCGCGGCGGCGCTCGCGGCGCGGACGCGGTCGCGGGTGACGGCGTGGGCGGCGACGCGGCGCTCGTCGATGATGCCGCGCTTGTCGCCCGCGACCGCGGCGACAATGTCGGCGATGTTGTCGCCGCCGTCACCGGTCGGCGGGTGGGCGGTGCCGCCGAACGCCGAGTCGAGCGCCGAGCCGAGCAGCAAGAGGCCCTTTGCGGTGACCGCGCGGCGGCGGGCTTCGAGCGCCGCGGCCGCGCGGGCGGCGCCGGCGATGTTGTCGTCGACCAGGGCGACCAGCTTCGCGCCCAGGAGGAGGACGCGCGAGACGACGTCGGGGCGCGGCCGGGCGACGATGATATCGGCGGCGCGCCACAGGAGGGCCGCGTCGGCGGTGGCGCCGAACAGCTTGCCGCGCAGGCCCAGGGTCGGGACCTGGCGGCGTAGCACGGCCGCGGATTCGACGTCACCCGCGGCGTCGAACAGCCAGGTGACGGCATCGCCGCCTTCGAGCAGGGACAGCTGGAGCGCGAGCTGGCCGGTGAGCTCGGGGCCCAGGCCCGACACCTCGACGAGGGCGACCTTGCCCGAGAGCTTGAACCGGGCGCGCAGCGCCGCGCGGTCGGCCTGGCCCGCGTCGGCGAAGCCGCGCTCGCCGATCGCGCCCACGACGAGGATGCGCTCGCCTTCGACGCCGGCATCGGCCAGCGCGACCGCCGCCAGCTCGTCGACCGTGACGAACCGGTCAGCGTCGGTCTGGGCCCACTCGGCCGCCGGGTCGAGCTCGCCGACGACCGCGATCACCGGCGCCGGGTGGAGGACCTGGTCGCGCGCGACGGTGAGCGCGAGCGCGGAGTGCGGGTCGAAGACGATGGCGGCGTCCGGCGGGCTGGTCTCGAGCTCCTTGCGCAGCCGGCGCTCGGCACCCTCCCCCAGCAGCGCGCGCAGCACCCGATCGGCGACGCCGGAGCCACCGCCGCCCGCGGCGCCGACGTCGATCGCACGCACCCGGATGCCGGCCGCTTCGATCGCGGCGAGCACGGGGACGACGGCGGACGACGGCGCCCCCGCGGAGGTGACGATCAGGACCTGTGGCTCCATGGCGGAGCTACATTATTCACGAGATTCGGCGGCCGGTGACCGCGCAGCAGCGAGATCACCGCGTCCGCGCAGCGCTGCGCCATCGCGGCGCGCGTCTCCGCGGTCGCAGAGCCCAGGTGGGGCAAGAGCACGGCGCCCCGCGCCGCGACCAGCCGCGGATCGATCGCCGGCTCGCGGGCGTAGACGTCGAGGCCCGCGCCGAACAGCCGGCCGCGGGTGAGCGCGTCGGCCAGGGCGGCCTCGTCCACGCAGCCGCCGCGCGCGGTGTTGACCAGGATCGCCGTGGGCTTCATGAGGGCCAGGCGGCGCGCGTCGACCAGGTTGCGGGTCTCCGCGGTGAGCGGGCAATGCAGGCTGACCGCGTCGGCGGTGGCGAACACCTCGTCGACCGGCAGCGGGCCGCGCGCCGCCGGCGCGCCCGGCACCGGGTCCGCGGCGGGCCGGGAATTTGCGTAGATGACGGACATGCCGAACGCCAGCGCGCGGCGCGCCATCGCCTGGCCGATCCGGCCAAAGCCGATGATACCGAGGGTCTTGCCGGTGAGGCCGACGCCGATCAGCTGGTCGAGCGCCCACCCGGTCCAGGTGCCCGAGCGCACCAGCTGCTCGCCCTCGCCCACGCGGCGCGCCGCGGCCAGGAGCAGCGCGAACGCGAGCTCGGCGGTCGCCTCGGTCAGCACGTCGGGGGTGTTGGTGACGCATACACCCGCCGCGGTGGCCGCCGCGAGGTCGATGTTGTCGATACCGACCGCGCAGTTGGCGACGACGCGCAGCTTCGGGGCTCGGGCGAACACCGCGGCGTCGATCCGGTCGAGCAACAAGCAGACCAGCGCGTCGGCGGCCGCGAGATCGACCCCCGCGAGGCCGACGTGGCCGTGCGCCGGGACGTCGACAGTGGTGCCCGGCACCGCCGCGGTGATCTGGCCGGTGAGATCGATCGGAAGCGCCGCGGTCGAGACGACGTGCACGCGACGAAGATATCCGCGAAGTGGAGCGGGCACGAGGGCGTGCTAGTGTGAAGTCGTGACTTACCGCTGGCTCGCGTGGCTGGTGATGCCCGCGATGGTGACCGCGGCGCGCGCCGAAACTCGTGGAACCGTCGAGGCCGATCCGCGCCCCACCGCGCTCGCGGCCGCGGATCTCAAGCCCGCGCGGGTCGCCGCGGCGACCGCCACGCCCGACGCGGACGGCAAGCCCCTGATGGCGATGACCGATGATCCGGTGGTCGGCAAGGCCGATCGGATCGACGGCGACGAGGCCAAGGGCGTGGTCGCGTTCACGTTCGACGATGGCCCCAACCCCGAGACCACGCCGCAGGTGATCGACGCGCTCGAGAAGTACAACATCCCGGCGACGTTCTTCGTCGTCACGCAGCGGATCACCGGCAAGCACGGCGACAAGGGCCGCGCGATCCTGCACCGCGAGCTCGCGGCAGGATTCACGGTCGGCAGCCACTCGGTCACGCACCCCAACCTCAAGCACGCCGCCGCCGCGCAGCTCGGCCGCGAGATCGATGGGTCGATCCGCGCGCTCGCGGCCGAGGCCGATCGGCCGATCGGCATGTTCCGCGCGCCGTACGGCGCGCTCGGCGCGGCCGGCCGGGTGCGACTCAAGAAGCTCGGCCTCACCGAGGTGTTCTGGTCGGTCGATACGCTCGACTGGAAGGCGCACAACGAGGACCGGCTGCGCAAGAAGGTCGTCTCGATGATCAAGCACGATGGCGGCGGCGTGGTGC
>Ga0302323_100000110_pt1 | contig 57218 bp, 44 predicted proteins | sample Fen_T0_3_FD_201950 | JGI IMG/M metagenome (GOLD analysis project Ga0302323, IMG submission 201950) | Peat permafrost microbial communities from Stordalen Mire near Abisko, Sweden - Fen_T0_3 | ecosystem: Environmental > Terrestrial > Soil > Wetlands > Permafrost | place: Sweden: Abisko...
CCACTCCCCGATCGACGACATTTCCGACGATCGTCTGGCGAAGGGGATGTCCGCCGGGTTCTCGGTTTCGGGCGCGGATCCGTCGGTGCTCAGTGGCATGGACGTGATCGTCGTTTGCGTGCCCACCCCCATCACCGTTTCCAAGGACCCCGACCTGACCCCCGTTCTGTCGGCCGCGGCGCTGGTCCGCGATGCGCTGCGCGCGGGTCAGCTCGTCATCCTGCAGTCCACGACGTTCCCGGGCACCACCGCCGGCCCGTTCCGAGACGTGCTCGAACAGACCAAGCTGGTCGCGGGCCGCGACTTCGATCTCGCCTTCGCCCCCGAACGAGTGAACCCGGGCGATCCGGCAAGTTCGGGCCGGCTGGTGCCGCGCCTCGTCGGTGGCCTGACGCCCGAGTCCACCGCCCGGGCGAAGCGCCTCTTCGAGAACATCAACACCACCGTCATCGCCCTGTCCTCGCCGGACACTGCCGAAATGGCGAAGCTCCTCGAGAACGTCTTCCGCAACATCAACATCGCCTTCGTAAACCAGCTGGCGCTGCTGTGCGAGCGGATGGGCCTCGACGTCTGGGAAGTCATCGACGCCGCCGCGACCAAGCCGTTCGGCTTCATGGCGTTCCGGCCCGGGCCCGGCGTGGGCGGCCACTGCATCCCGGTGGATCCGTACTACCTGTCCTGGCGGGCCCGCGAGTTCGACTTCGTCGAGCGCTTCATCGAGCTGGCCGGAGACATCAACCTGGGCATGCCCCGCCACGTGGTGGATCTGGCCGCCGACGCGCTGAACGAGCGCGGTCGTTCGCTCAAGGGCTCGCGGATCGGGGTCGTGGGTGCCGCATTCAAACCCGACGTTCAGGACGCCCGCAATACCCCGGCCTCGGACGTGATCGCGCTTCTCGCCGCTCGCGGCGCGATTGTGTCGTTCCACGACCCGCTCGTGCCCGAGCTGCGTGACGCCGCGGGCAAGACCCACAAGTCCGTCGGCTTCGAGGAGCTCCTGTCGGGCTCGGATCTGCTGGTCGTAGTGACGGCCCACCACCAGCTGGACTGGGACGCGATCTTCGAGCGGGCGGACCTGATCGTGGACACGGTCAACAGTTCGCGCGGCCGAGTTCGACGAGCCAACCAGGTCCTGCGCCTCGGCGCCGGTTGGGCATCACCCGACGTCCCATAGATTCGAGTTACGGCAAGCGGCCAGTCCGGGCCCAGCTTCGCGGCCACTGTCAGACCTAGACGCGGTTCCCGGGCTTGATGGCGCCTGCGACGCGCCGCAGCAGACGCCGTGCGGTGGCCGCCACGAGGAGCAGCTCATCCCGACCGGGCATGAAGAGCGACAGGGCGCGCTGGCCGGACACACGGCTGGCGAAAAAGACGGCGAATGCCGCTTGGACCGTGTACGACACGAACGACGCGAGTGACGCGCCCACGATCCCCAACCTGGGGACGAGGACAATGTTCAGGGCGATGTTTATGGCCAGCACGGCAATCATCCCTGCGGCCATCAGCCCGGGCCGGCCCCGGCCCCCGACGTAGCTCCCAAGCACCTTGGCGATGCTCATCGACACGGCCCCGGGCAACAAGACCAGGAATGCCGGCAGGCAATCGACGAATTGCGGCAGGATCAGATGGATGCCCACATACGCCGCCGGTATCAGGGCAAGCGCGAGGCCGATCGACAGCAGCGTCGTCAAACGGCCAACCCGCCCTACCCAGCTGTTGGCCTCTTCCGCAGTGGCTCCCGCGACGCGCGGCAACAGGATGGTGGCGATCGAATCTGGGACGTAGAAGATGAGCTCGTCCATCGTGACGGCCATGCTGTATTGGCCGAGCGCGTAGGAGTAGTTCGACATCTCGGCCTGGATGACATACGTGTCGGCTCGATAGTTGAAGTAACCCGCGAACAGCGACGGGGCGCACCGGGCGCCGTAGGAAAGAAGCTCGGGCATCGTCGCCGGGTCGCCACCGGGGCTCGTACGGCCCAGCCGCCTGACCGCGGCGATCACGACCACGGCGGTAAGAAGGTTGTAGATCACCGAACCACAAACCGCACCGTTGATCCCGAACCTCATCACCAGGACGAGGATCACGACCAATCCAAACAAAACCCCTGCCAGCCACAGCTGGATCAAGTTGTAGACCTTGACGGCATGACGGCCGTACAGGATCGCTCCGCCGAATGAGGCCAGCATCCCGGCCGGGACGGTCAGCAGAACCACGCGGAGCAGGTTGTCCGGCGCCGCGCGGAGGATCGACGTCTCGAGCAGCGGCAGTGCGAACCAAACGACCGCGATCATCAGCGCCGACAGGATCACTGTGAAGATCGCGACGGCTCGAACCAGGCTCCGCATGGAAGCGCCCTTGCCGGCGTAATAGTTGATGGCGCTCGGCAGGCCGAACATTCCCAGCGCCGCGAGCATCCCCGGGAGGGCGACGACCGCCACATAAGAACCCTTACCGGACGGCCCGAGCACGCGCGACAGGACAACGGAGGTCAAGAACGCGATCGCGAAGAGCGTGACTCGGGTAGCGAGAACGCCGGCGACCCGCTTTGCGAAGACGCCGGTCGCGGCACGCGGTGGGGCGGCAGCGGACTTGGCTTCCGGCGGCGTAGCCGGCCCGTCCGGAGTGCCACTCATCTCCAGCTCGAGAATCGTATCGTCCATCGGGTCCGATCCGGTGCCGGGCATTTCAGATCCCATGCCGACGCTCTTTCCGCGCGGGCCGGCGAGTCGTGGCCAGCGCCCGGTACAAGTCCTCGATCAACCGCAGGTTCTTCTGCCGATCGGCGACTTCCGCGACGAGCGCTTCTCCCCTGATGGCAGCAGCTGCCGTATCGCCGGACGGCATGTCCAGAATCCGAATCAGAGCAGCCGCTGTAGCCGCGGCATCGCCCGCGGGCACGAGAGAGGCCGGGTCGAGCCTGCCCATCACTTCGCGCACAGCCGGTAGATCGGCCGCCACAACGGGCCGTCCGCAGGCCAACGCCTCGAACAGCGTGATCGGGGTGGAGTCCGACGCTGCCAGGGAGACAATCACGTCGGCCAGCCGATAGTAGTCCGGCATCTCCGAATGGTCGATCGAAGGCACGATGATCAACCGATCCGATACGCCGAGTTCGACGGCACGCCGCCGGACCGACTCGAGCTCCACCGGATCCGCCAGGTAGCTCACCATCACGACCGCCACGTCGCCGGGGAGACGGGCGAGGGCCTCGACGACGAGACCGTGGCGATACAGCGGTCTCATCGCGCGCGGCGAAAAGACCACGCGGCGCCCCTCCAGGCCCAGGCGTGACCGCAGCCCCGCCGGATCCGGTCCGGGCGTGAAACGGGTCAGGTCGACGCCGTAGGGGATGGCGTGGACACGCCCCGGAGGCGCCCCCAGACGCACCGCTTCGCCGATCAGCGCTTCCGATCCGCCGATCACCAGATCGGCCGAGCGCAGCGCGAGGCGGGCATAGACGAGCCCCATCGGCGACGTTCGCGGCGTTACCAGCACGTCCGAACCCCAGACCGCTACCGAGTACGGGTGGAACCCGGACATGAGCGCGTGCCAGCCGTTGACCGTCAGGTACTGAGCCTCAAGGACGTCAGGACGAATCCGCGCCAGGATACGCCGCAGCGATCGACGGGCGTCCAGGGCGCCGACAAGGCGCATCTTGCGGTGATTGAACGGCACGAACCGCTCGATCGAGATACCTGCCGGCAGCCCCTCGTCCACCTCGCGAGCCTCGGGCACGAGCAGTGTCACTTCATGACCCCGTGACGCGAAATAGCCCAGCCACTCCCGCAGGTGAACGCTGTTGCCGTCGCCGAGAAATGCCAGCCGCAGCGGCCCCGTCCCAGCCGCGCTCACATTCGGGCCGGGGGCTGCGGTGATGGGCTCACGTCCGGCGGTTCACCGGCGGCCGAGCCGTCGGCCACGTTCAAAGACTCGAGGACCGTTCCCGCCCGCGCAGCCCAGGTGTTCTGCGGAGCGACGGCGAAAGCGCGGGCGGCGGTGGCGCAGCTCTCGGCCAGGCCGTCCTCGCTCAGCATCCGGACGATCCCGTCCGCCAATCCTGCAGGAGTGTCCGGCGTGAAGATTGCCGCGCCGCTCGATTCGAGCAAGTGCACGGTTTCGATCGCCGCCGTTGCCACGATGGGCTTGCCGTAGCTGAGGTAGTCCCACAGCTTGATCGGCAGCACGAAGCTCGTGTACTCCATGATCGGTCGGGGAATCACGCAAACGCGCGCGTCCCGGAGCAATTCGACCAGATCGTTGCGACCCGCCTGCCGGGCCTGGACGTAATCGGGCAAAGCCGCCTGCCGCTCCGGCGAAATCCGGCCTACCGCCAGCAGCTTCGCCTCCGGGCAACGCTCGCGCACGAGGCTCATTGCCTCGATCAGGGTGTCGTAGCCGTCCGCCCAGCCGGTGGCGCCGACGTAGGCCACAAGCGGCTGCTTGCCCGCACCGAGAAATGGCGACTCCGGGTCGGTTCCGGGGGGAAGCATCCGCGGCGAACGGAGGTGGAGGACCTTGCCCAGCCCGACCGACTGGACGTAGCGGACGACGGCGATATGGGCCAGGATCGGGGTGGTCAGACGCCACGCCCAGTCCGCGATTATGCGCAGGCGCCGCCGGGGATAGACGTTGCGGTAGAGCTGGTATGCATCCCGAAAGTAGACCCCGACCGGCTTCCTGAACAGGCGCATCAGGAGCAGGAACAGCAGGTCGTTGGGCATCGCCGTTGTCGTGGCCGACTCGACGTACACGGCGCCCACGCGCCTCAGCCCTCCACCGGCGAGCCACTTGATGCTGGCGGCAGCGCGCGCCCGACCGTTCCTGCCGACGATTCGTTCGGTGTGGGCCCGATCCGCCAGGGCCCGCGTCATCATCTCGATGCGAACCTTCGGCGCGCGGTCCAAACCCGCCGGGTCGTACATCCCGTACAGCAGAACGCCGTTCCTGCGGTGCCCGGCTCCCGATGTCGGAGGTGGGGTCACGCCGCGATCTCGACCCAAAGGGGAAGCCCGGCGACGCCGAATCCGGATACGGACAGCTCGAGTCGGCGCGACATGGCTACTAGGATAGCGCAGCTCCTTCGCCTGAGACCGGGCCGGTGCTGACCCTTAGGGGCAGGTGTTCGCCGGCTTGGCCTTGCCGTAGTAGAGGCTGTCCGTGCCGAACATCTTGATCGACTGCGTCGCGACCATCGGGATGTTCAGGCAGATCGAGGACTTGCCGCCCGACAGGCCGTGCGGGATCGAGGACGTGTAAGGCGGTCCCAGGACGAGGTTGGTGAAGTTGTTCGACGGGACGGCCTCGGCATCGGCGATGTAGTCCGCCACCATGCTCGGCTTGAACGGTTTCTTCGCGTCCGTGGACCCGACTTCAACGTTGGATCCGACCCTGGAGATCAGGTTGTTGAGCTGGAAGATCATGCCCGGTTGCGACATCGTCTTGAGCAGCGCGAGCATGACCTGCTGCTGCCGAGCGGCTCGCTGGTAGTCGCTACCACCGGAGTTGTGGCGCGATCGGGCGTAGGCCAGGGCGTAGGCGCCGTTGAGGTGCTGCTGGCCGGCTTTGATGAATACGCCGAAGTGCTTCATGTCGAGCCAGTCGTAGACCGGGTCGGTGACTGCCTGGGCGTTGATGTCGATACCGCCCATGGCGTCGACCATCTGCACAAATCCCTGCAGGTTCATCACGGCCCAGTAGTCGATGTGGACACCGACGAGGAACTGGATCTCCTTGACCAGGGCGATGTAGTTGCTGTCCGGCGCGCCCTTGATGTGGCCGCTGCGGAGGTAGTTGGGCATGTAAGTGATCCAGTCTGAAGCCTTGTCCCGGCCGCCCCAGTAGAACGGGAAGGCCGCGATCTCGCGGGGGATGCTGACCATCTGGACGGTGTTGTCCTTGGGGTCATAGCTCACGACCATCAGCGAGTCGTAAGACCGCGTGGAGCGCGTCATGGCCGAGTCCACGCCGGTGAACAGCATCGTCACCCGGCCGCTGGGAGTCGCGGTCGGCGCAGGGGTAGATGTCTGGATTGTGCCGGGGGTGGGAGTCGGCGTGGCGCTCGGCAGCGGCGTCTCGAGGTCGCCGGCCATCAGATCGTTGCTCGAGCTGAACACGTTGGACGTGGCGCCGTATGTCGTCGCCAGGACCGTGCCCACAAAGCCGTGGCTGGCAACGATGACGACGGCGAGGGCCGCCAGCACGGCCCGGTCCACGACTCGGCGGTCCGGGCGCTGCCGACCTGCCGTGAACGCCTGCACGACGGACGCGAGCCGCCAGGCACCGAACAGGACGACGACGACCAGAGCGGCCACATCGAACGCCGGGTCGGCGAAGCGGGCCCCGAAGACGATCGGCCCCTGGCGCATTGCGTATACGACGAGCGCGATGACGATCAGGCTGGGAACCAGGAACAGGGCGAAAAGCCGGCGGTTGCCGGCATATAGCTGGCCCAAACCTGGCCACAGGAACGAGAGGAATGCCGCAATAGAGGGCGATCGCCCCCCATCCGATGCCGGTGCGGTAGTCGTGTTCAAAGTCTTAGGACTCTATCACAGCTGGCCCGGAACCCCCGGCTGCCTGGCATCGCAGCGCCGTAGACGCCCAAAGCAGCCCCCCGCGAGGCGGCTCTAGTACGTGAATCGTGCCGCCTCAGGCCTCGCCAGCCAATCCGCGAGGCTCTGCGCCGACTCGTCCTTGGCCGAGAGCGTCGGCCGATCGACGGGCCACTCGACGCCGATGGCCGGGTCATTCCAGCGGATTCCGGACTCGGTCGCCTTGTTGTACGTGCCGGTCGTCAGGTACTCGATCTCGGCCGTGTCCGAGAGAACGCAGAAGCCTCGAGCGAAGCTGGCCGGAGCCCACAGAAGGCGCGGCTCGTCCGCGTCGGACTCGATGCCGACCCACCGCCCGAGTGTCGGCGAGCCAACCCTGATGTCAACCGCAACCATGAATGCCCGACCCGAGATGACCCGCATCAGCTTGCCCATGGGCGGATCCCACTGGAAATGCAGGCCCCGAACAACGCCCTTCACCGAGCGTGAATGGTTGAGCTGGCGGAATGAGTCCGGCAGGCCGAGGCCGGCGAAAAGGTCCTGTCTGAAGACCTCCATGAAGAAGCCCCGGCCATCGGACATCCGCTCGGGCACGACGATCTTGACTGCGTCGAGGGCCGTCGGTTCTATTGCGAAGGGCATCGGGTTGAGGCTCCAAGTCATGGTGCGGTGCCACGCCAGGAGCGTGGGTTTGGTCGCTGCGGTTCCGCCGGCCGCGTCCTGCGGCCCGCCGGCCAACTTGAAGAATACTCAATCGCCGTTGCGGCATCGCCCATGCAGCGCGATACTCATCCACCAGGGGCGTGCCTCCGCCGTCCCGATGTGTAGGGGAGAAAACTTGATCCGCCGCTACGCCGCGGTCACTCGCTGGTCGCTCGCCGTCGCAGACACGATCCTGGCCGTGCTTGTCGTGATCGGCGCCACCAGCCTTCGATTCGGACAAGCGTCGGGCTGGCCTCTGGACGAGTCCCCTTCCCTGCCGGACCCGCAACTCGCCGTAGCCGTATTCATCGGCATGTGGATCTTCGTGCTCTGGCTGCACGGCATGTATCGCAGCCGGGCCAGATGGACGAGGCGCAGCGACATTGCCACTGTCCTGCGGGCTCTCGTCGTTCTGCTGGTCGCCACCCTGAGCCTGCTGTGGATCTTCAAGCTACCGGACGTGAGCCGTCTGTTGCTGGCGGTGACATTTCCGGCCCTGGCCGTCGCGGCGATCGGAATCAGGATCGTGGTCCGCCAGATCCTGGTTCTGGCCCGCGATCACGGCCGCAACGTCCGCTACATGCTCGTGCTCGGGGCCGGGCCGCGGGCAAAGGCATTCGCCGATCTTGTCGAATCGCACGCCGAGCTCGGCCTCGTGATCATCGGCCATCTCAAGGCGGACGCGTCAGACACCGGCGTCGTCCTCGATCGACCGCTGCTGGGCATGGTCGACGACCTCGAGCAGGTCCTGCACAGCCAGATCGTGGACGAGGTGGCGATCTGCCTGCCGTTCTCGATGGAAGAGATGATCGAGCAGGCGGCCCTGCTGTGCGAGCAGGAGGGCAAGGTCGTCCGGATGCCGGTGGCCCCTATGGAGAGGCTCGTCGCCATCGGCTCCCTCGAGACAATCGACGGCGTGGGGGTGTATTCGCTGGCCAACGGCCCCGACCGGGCCATCGGGCTGGCCCTCAAGCGAGTCATCGATGTCGTCGGAGCAACGGCCGCCATGGTCGTGGTGTCGCCGGTGCTGGCTCTGGCGGCGATGGCGATCAAGCTCGACAGCGAGGGGCCCGTCCTCTTCCGCCAGGAGCGCGTCGGGCTGCACGGCCGGTCTTTCAACGTCCTGAAATTCCGCAGCATGTGCAACGACGCCGAGGAGAGGCTCCCGGAGCTACAGGATCAGAACGTGATCAACGGCCATGCCTTCAAGCTCGAGGACGATCCAAGAATCACCAGGGTGGGCCGCTTCCTGCGGCGGTCGTCCGTCGATGAGCTGCCCCAACTGGTGAACGTGCTGCGTGGCCAGATGAGCCTCGTCGGCCCGCGACCTCCGCTGCCGGCCGAAGTCGCCAACTACGACACGTGGCATCGCCGCCGGCTGTCGATGAAGCCCGGCATGACCGGCCTGTGGCAGATCAGGGCCCGGCACAGCCCGGAGTTCGATCACTGGGTCGAACAGGACCTCGAGTACATCGACAGCTGGTCGCTGTGGCTGGACTTCAAGATCATCGCCCGGACGGTTCCGGCGGTCCTGGCCGGTACAGGGCGCTAGGCCCGGCCCAAGCGCGTAGATTCCGCCGCGCCCAGAGCCACCTTACCGAACGCGCGCTCCAAGCGAGCGACCTGCCTCGTCGCCATGGCAATGCCCCGGAGCACCCTGACCAGATTCGAGGGGACGTGGTAGCGCATGTGGAACACGTAGAGCGTCGCCAGCCGGGCATGCAACCGCGATGCAGGCGAAAGCCGCGAATGCGCGATCAGCTGCATGCATTTGTCACGCAGGTCGCGGTAAAGCACGGGCCCGGGCTTTGCCGAGAGCTCTGATGCCCTCGCGGGATCGAGGTCTTTGATCGTGCGCAAGCGAGTCTCGTCCGAGGTCTCGGGGGATCGGTTCCGTCGGGCTGAATACAACCGGCCATCAACCTTCTTGATGTCGCCGAGGAGCGCGAGTTGGACCAGGACAAGTCGATCCGGCGATAGCGTCTCGGAGAAACCGCCCGTAGCCGCCATCGCCTCCCTGCGGGACAGCCCGTAGACCTTGCTGGCATATGCCCAAAGCATCTTGTTGTAGCGAGTCGCGGCCGAACAACGCCGAAAGTCGATGCCGTCATCGACTTCCTCCAGCGTGTCTCCCTTCTCATCGACGATGACGACCGTCGTATAGGCAAGGACGGCGGCCGGATCCGAGCGGAGCGCTTCAACGCATTTCGTGATGAACGTTGGCTTCCACAGATCGTGATCCGATGCCCACATGAAATACTCGCCCGTGGCCCGACCCAGTACAAAGTTGAAGTTGGCCCGGGCGCCCAGGTTCTTCTCCTGCCGTACGTACCGGATCTGGGGGCATCTTGCGGCGTATTCGCGAGCGATGCTCTCGGTCTCGTCGGTCGAACCGTTGTCGCTGATGGTCAGTTCCCAGTTGGGGTAGTCCTGAGCCAGCAGCGCGTCGAGCGACTGCGCGAGGTGTCGGCCGCCGTTGTAGGTGGGTAGCCCGATCGAGACGAGGGGCGCGCGCTGATCCAACGAGTTCCTCCCATGAGAATCACGGGTGCCATCCTAGCCTGAGGGCGGGGCGCCCACCCGGCAGATGTACGCCTTCTACGGAGCTGCGGGCACGAAGTAGCCGGTGACGTCGAAGACGAAGTCCGTGGTGTTCCTGGCAGCCGCCAGGTACGTCACGGCGAGGATTCCACCCGACCCGGTTGCCACGTTCAGGCCGTTGGCTCGTATGTCGCCCTTGCTGAAATTGAGCGTCGATGTCGGAGGGTTTGAGACTGGATTGGGCCCGACGAAGAGAGCGCCCCGAATCGTCTCGTTGACCACGGTGGCGTTGGCGCTGACTCCGGTTGCCGAAACCGGAACCACGCTCCGTCCGTTGGCCTGGAAGCTTTGCGCGACGCCGGCGCGAAGCGCGCTCGCGATGCCGTTGGCGACTCTGGTGTCGACCAGGCGGACCGGGACGATCGGGACGAACACCGACCCGCTCGAATCGGCGGTGTAGTAGCCCGTGACGTCGAAGACGAGGTCGGTGGTGTTGTCGGTGGCGCCCATCAACGTGGCGCTCAGTGTCCCCGTGCCACTCAAGGCGACGGTCAGATTGTTGGCGATGGTCTGGCCCGCCGTGAAGTTGATCGTGGATGTGGACGGCTCCGCAATCGGGTCCGGTCCGACGTATACGGCTCCCCGAGACGTCGGGTTGACGATCGTCACGTTGCCCGTAACGGCCTTCGCCGTGACGAGAACTCCGCCCTGGAGCCAGACATCGAATGTCGCGGGCTCGTTGGCGACGAGCTTCTGGGCAAGCCCGACAGTGGTCCGGCTGTCCACGATCCGGGCTGGAGTCAGCGCGTGGAACGTGTCGCCGTGAGTCGTGTCGGCCGTGAAGTAGCCGGTCACGTCGAAGACGAGGCTGGTCACGTTGCCCGAATTGGCCATGTAAGTGGCGCTCAGCGAGCCGGTATTACTCAGCGCTACCGTGACCCCGTTGGCGATCGTCTGGCCGAGGGCGAAGTTGATGGTGGATGTCGGCGGATGGGCGTTGGGGGACGGTCCGACATAGACCGCGCCCCCTTTGGACGGGTTCGTCACGGTCAGGTTGCCCGTGACCGCAGTGGCGGCCGATGGGATACCGTCGAGGCCGCCGACCTGCCAAGTGCGCGGCGTGTTGGCGGCTATCGCGCCTGAGCTGCCGATGCCGACCCTCGTGTCGAGCAGCCGCACCGGACTGATCGGCGTGTATGTCGTGGGGATCGGCGTAAATGCGCCGATACCGTTGGGTGTGCCCAGTCCCGTCGGCCCGTCATAACCTGCCACTCCGTTGCAGAGGATCGGCTGACTGCAGGTGTGGAACGTCACGTCGTTGTTGCCGCCGATCGCGTCGTTGAGGCCGGCGGGAGCCGAATAGAGCCACTCCCCCGGATATTTCCCGGGCATCGGACCGCCGGCCAGGGCGTACGTCGCGGCGATGATCGGCGACGAAGCGCTGGTGCCCCCGAACACATACCAGAAGCCGTCGTAGTAGATGGCCACGCCGGTCGCCGGATCGGCAACTGCGGAGACGTCCGCTTCCGTTCGGAATCCGCCGCAGACGCCGGCTGGTTGCCAGTCCGGCCTGGGTTCGTACTTCGAGCATCCGCTGCCGGCGCCACCGTACGAGTTGCCCCAGGCGGACTCACTCCAACCACGCGGGCTCGAGTTGCGAACCAGGCTCGTTCCTCCGACGGCGATTACGTGCGGAGAAGCCGCCGGATACCCGACGGTCTTGGGGCCGAACTTGCCGCTGGTACAGAGGTAGCCGCAATCGCCGGTTGAAGCGGTAATTGCCACCCCTGGGTGGTCGTAGTAGCTGTCCAGGTCGGTCTCAAAGTTGGTTTCGGAGCCGACGTAGCTGTTCGAAACGGCGATTGCTCCCATCGTGACCGCCCTGTTGACCGCCGGCCCAAGGTCCGAGTAATTGGCCGAGTCGGCTTCTACGAGCAGGATTTTGCAGTTGGGGCAGATGGCCGAAACCATGTCGATATCGAGTGCTATCTCCTGTCCCCAGCCAGAATCCGGCGCCGGGTACGAAGTTCCGCCCCTCTGGTTGACCTTGCGGAAACAGCCGCTGGCCGAGGTGCAGGCCGGCAGGCCGAATTGAGCCCGATATGCGGCCAGGTCGGCCTCAGCGGTGGGCAGGTCGTATGCATCCACGACCGCAACGGTCATCCCGGACCCCGCGGTCAACGACGGCAGCGCATAGGCGCTCTGCAAATCGGCAGGTCCGAACCCGCTGGGCGCAGATTGAGGCGTGATCGCAGAGGGCGCCACGGACCCCAGGTCGATGCGGCGCAGGGCCAGGCACTGGGCCGCTCCCGGAGCCGGCGCGGAGCAGGCCGACTCGACGGCCGGCGCGGCGACCGGAGCCTTCGCCTGCACCGGCCCCGACAGCGAAGTCGCCGCCAGAGCCGCCGCAACGACAGACGCAGCGATCCACCTCGAAACCGACAACGACCGGAACACGGCTGACCCTCTGTCCAACTCGACTATCCGTGACGGCCTCGCCAGGCGTCGAGATGACCTGGACTCGGCTAGGCTACTCCGCGGCTCGTCTATCGGTCCACGTTTGCTGCGGTCCCTATGGGGCTGAAGTCTGGAAGTAGCCGGTAACGTCGAACACGAAGTCCGTCGTGCCGCCCGCGGCCGCCAGATATGTCACGGCGAGGCCGCCGGTGCTACCTGTAGGCACGGTCAATCCATTGGCCCTGATCTCGCCCCGGCCGAAATTGAGCGTTGAGGTCGGTGGGTTTGCGATCTCGGTGGGACCGACGAATATGGCGCCGCGGGCCGTTTCGTTGACCACCGTCGCGTTGGCGCTGACGGCCGTGGCGCCGCTCGGAATGCCACCCAGGCCGGTGACCTGGAAGCCACGCGGCGTACCGGCCCCGACCTTGCTCGACAGGCCGTAGGCGAGCCGCGAGTCAACCAGTCGGACTGGGGTCAGTGGCACGTACACAGATCCGGTCAGATCGGCCGTGTAGTAGCCGGTGACGTCGAATATCAGGTCGGTCGTGTTTCCGTCCGAGGCGATGTATGTGGCACTGAGAGTCCCAGTGGGGCTGAGAGCCACGGTGAGGTTGTTGGCGATCGCCTGGCCCGCCTTGAAGTTGATCGTCGACGTCTCCGGACTGACGAGGCCCTGTGGCCCGACATAGACCGCTCCCGCGGCAGTGGGGTTGGCCACGGTGACGTTACCCGTGACGGCCTTGGCGCCGGACAGGACCCCACCCTTCAGCCAGACGTTGAACGCGGCCGGCGTATTTGCTGCCAGCTTGCCGGTCGTAAGCCCGACGCCGATCCGGCTATCGACGATCCGAGCTGGAGTCAGCGGGTGGTATGTGTCCCCGCTGGACGTGTTTGTCGTGAAATAGCCGGTCACGTCGAAAACCAGATCGGTGGTGTTGCCGCTGCTCACCATGTAGGTCGCGCTCAGAGTTCCGGTCGAACTCAAGGCGACCGTTACGCCGTTGGCAAGGGCGTCGCCGTACGCAAAGTTGATCGTTGATGTCCTGGGGTAATAGGTGGCGGTCGGCCCGATGGCCAGAGCTCCGGACTTGGACTGGCCGGTCACCGTTACGTTGCCGGTCACAGCAGTGGCTGCGCTTGGGATCGAGCCTCCGGTTACCTGGAATGTTCTCGGAGTGTTCGCTGCGATCTTGCCGGAACTCCCGATTCCGCTGCGCGTGTCGAGCACCCGAACCGGCGTGATAGCGGTATAGGTTGTCGGACTGTATGTGATTCCCACACCGACCGTGTCGGACATGAAGCCCGGCAAGGACACCATCGACCGGTAGTAGATATCGCCATCACTCTGCGGATGGTTGATATCGGGGTCGATCTGAGAGAGATATCCGGGGCTCTGCGAGCTGCTCCATTGGGAGTAGTTGCCGTGGCTCCCGGAGAAGTTCTTCCAGATCGAGTCCAGGCTCAGGTGCGGTGTGAAGATGCCGTCGATGTAGGAATTCAGGCCGTTCATGCCTTCGGCGATGACGGCCTGAGCGCCGGCGCGGATGAAGCCCGCCGCGAAACCGTCCACCCTCGTCTTGGCGACCGCAAGAGTCGGTTTGCCCTTGCCGGGCTCGCTGTCACCGGATGCATAACAGAGGTGGTTGAGAATCACGACGGCGTTCGGGGCCAGGTTCAGCTGGGACACGTAGTCCGCACCGAAGTAGGTGTGGTAGGAGTCGCTCCGGGCATAGGGTCCGCTGCTGTAGTTGAGGCCCATGCCGTTGTCCCTGTCCGTGTACAGCTTCGAGTTGTACGGGTTGGGATAGCCGTTGCCGTGTCCAAGGTAGACCAGCACCGCCGCTCCGGCTGCCGCGGCTGCCACTGCGGGCCATGTCGCATTCGGCGAGTACACCTTGACTACGTTGCTGGTGAACTTGAGGAACTCGGCGGCGGCGGCGTTCGCATCGGCCCTATAGGACGATGTCTGCCCTTCCACGGGACCGACGACGATGACGACCTTGAGCTGCCGGGAGGCGGCAGCTGCTTTCGGGGCGGGCAAACCGAAGCTGCCGGCCGAAGCCAGCAACCCGATCGCAATCGCCATCGCGAACTTGCGCATATCCGTTATCTCCATTTTCGAGCCGCGAGCCTGTGATGGCGGGACGCTACCGACCCGAAGGATGGGCCGTGCGAACTCTGCTGAGGCTACGTTGTCACAGCGGGCCCGCAGTGACCAGTAATGCCTTGGTCCCAGGACCAGGTGGTCCAAACGGGTGGATTTCGATGGTGTTTGGTGAGGTTAGTAGTGGTTTGGTAGGTTCCGGTGAGTCTACCAGGCGCCCAAAGGCCGGAATCCCGGCGCTCGGCGAACCCGTTGGGGCGCGGGCTAGGGGCTCGGCGCCGGCCGGAAGTAGCCGGTGACGTCGATCACGAGCTGCGTTGTGCGGTCGGTCGGGGCCAGATATGTAGCACTCACGGATCCCGTCGCACTAACCGCGACCGTGAATCCGTTGGCCCGGTTCTCGCCGGTCACGAAGTTGACGGTCGATGAATTGGGGTTCGTTTCAGGGTCCGGGCCCACGAATACAGCCCCCGAGCTCGTCTGGCCCGTTACCGTCACGTTGCCGGTGATCGCGGTCGCCGATAGCGGAATGCACGCCAGCCCAAGAATCGGAACCGTCGCCGGCACCTGCCCATGGAGCGGCCCGGTCAGGCCGTTGCCAGTGCGCGAGTCCAGGAGCCGGGCCGGTGTCACAGCAACATACGCGCCACCGGAAAGGTCGGCGGTGTAGTAGCCGGTGACGTCGAATACCAGGTCCGTTGTGCTCCCGGTCGGGGCGATGAGCGTGACATTGAGATTGCCTGTGTCGCTGAGCTTCACGGTCAGATTGTTGGCCCTGATCTGGCCCTTCTTGAAGTTCACCGTGGAAGTGGTCGGAGCCGTGACTGGATCAGGACCTACGTAGAGGGCGCCCCCGTTGGTGGAATTTACGGCCGTTACGTTGCCCGTGACAGCGGTCGCATGGTCCGGCACTCCGCCGTGGAGCCACAAATGGAATGACGTCGGGTTGTTGGCCTGAACCTTGCCTGAGATGCCCAGGCCATCGCGGCTATCAACGATCCGGGCTGGTCGGAGCGAGTGGTAGGTCTGTCCGGCAGTATTGGCCATGAAGTAGCCCGTAACGTCGAAGACGAGATGAGTCGTGTTTCCCGCAGGCGACATGTAGGTCGCGCTGAGAGACCCGGCGTGGCTCAACGCCACAGTGACTCCATTCGCAGTGTTGTCGCCCTTGACGAAGTTGATCGTGGAACTGGTGGGGCTTGCCACCGGATCCGGTCCCAGGTAGACCGCAAATGAACTGGTCTGGGCGGTGACGGTCAGATTGCCGGTGACCGCTGTGGCGTCGCTCGGGATCACGTCGAGGCCGGCGATCTGGAACGTTCGCGGGGTGTAGGCGGCGATGCTGCCCGAACTCCCGTTGCCGGTGCGGGTATCGAGGAGCCTGACCGGCGGTATCGGCGTGTACGTCGCGCCACCGATCACGGCCGGAGTGACGGGGTTCGATGCATCCGAAGCCAGACCGGTACCGGCCCGGTTCGTGGCAGTCACGGTGAACGTGTATGCGGTCAGGTTGGCAAGCCCGCTCACGGCACATGTCAACCCTACGGTGGTGGCGCAGGTCTTGCCGTCCGGATCTGAAGTGACGGTATAGCCGGTGATCGCCGTGCCTCCGTCGGAAGCCGGAACTGCCCACGAGACCTGAGCCGACGTATCGAAGGGCTCCGCAGCAACGTTGGTCGGCGGACCCGGCGCCACCGGAGCCCCTCGAATCGTGATTGGATCGTAGTAGAGGTGGAGGATGTATTCCGCCGAGTGGCCCAGCAGGCCGCAGCCCCGCGCGCTCAACTGCCAGAGGTGATAGCCGTCCTTCTGGCCCCCGCATGTGGTCGAACTGCCCGCACGATAGCCGGTCAGGAAGATCAGGCCACCGCGCAGAGCGTATTCATTGGCCGTCGAATTGACGGCCTGGATCTGGCTCGCGGCCGGGAACCTCGTCTCGGGCCAGTAGTCCTGGTCGATCGAGTCGTCCCGGACGTCGTAGCACGCGCCGTTCTTGGTCCCACCCCGGTAGTGGATCGTGTAGTACCAGGCGTATTCCTTGACCGCCACCGCCCCCGCCCGCAGAGTCTCGGACGGCCACGTCGAGTTGAATTCGGCGGCCATGACGACCTTGGTGTAGGTGAGGAGGTCCACCGTCTGAACAACGCCCGTCGCCACCCGAAGGACCCGGACCGTCGGCGGCGGGGTGCTATTGCTCGACCATCCTGTGCACGCGGCGGCGGGTTGGGCCGCGACGTCGGCGACGGCAGGGCTCGCGCCGGCGGGCATCAACAGCACCGAGGCCACAACCGCTGCCGCGGCGAATCGGCGGATGCACGAGTGAAGTCTCATGGCGGGCCCTCCCTTACGGGACGTAGTAGCCGGTCACGTCCATGACCAGGTCCGTGGTGCTACCAGCAGCTGATAGGTAGGTCAGGCTCAGACTTCCGGTTGACCCGCCGAGCTGCACCGTCAGTCCGTTGGCTCGCACGTCCCCCACGCGGAAGTTGAGGTTCGACGTGGTGGGCTTCGCGAGACTCTCCGGCCCTACGAACACGGCCCCGGAGCGCGTCTCGTTGACCACTGTGACGATGCCGCTCACCGCCGTCGCGGCGGATGGAAGGCTCACGCGACCGGCGACCGAGAAGGTCCGCGGCACATTGGCCTTGAGCTTGCCGGAGAGACCCACGCCCTTCCGAGTGTCCAGGAATCGTGCCGGTGTGACGGGAACATATCTGAGGCCGGAGGAATCCGGCGTGTAATAGCCGGTCACGTCGAAGACGAGATCGGTCCGGCTGCCTTTCGTGGACATGAAGGTCGCGTTGAGGGTGCCGGTTGAACTCAGCTGGACGGTCAGGTTGTTGGCGACCGTCTGACCCTTCTTGAAGTTGATCGTCGACGAGGTTGGCTTGGCGACCGGATCCGGACCCAGGTACACGGCCCACGAGTTGGTCGAGTTGACTACCGTGACGTTGCCGGTCACGGCCGTGGCGTGGCCATCCACTCCGCCGACCCCGGCAACCTTGAATTCGCGAGGGACGTTCGCGTCCAGCTTGCCCGTCGAGCCGACGTTCACGCGGGTGTCGAGGACGCGGGCGGGAGCGACCGGATGGAATGTGGCACCCGTCGTATCGGGCGTGAAGTACCCCGTGATGTCGAACACGAGGTTGGTGGTGTTCCCGGTCCGGGCCATGAAAGTGGCGCTCAAGGAACCGGTCACGCTCAGGGCGATCGTGATTCCGTCGGCAACGGTGTCGCCCTTCGCGAAATTCACCGTCGATGTCGCAGGCCGGATTACCGGATATGGGCCGACGTATACGGCGCCTGAACTCGTCTCGCCGGTGATCGCGATGTTGCCGGTGACCGCGGTCGCCGTAGGCGCGACCCCGTTGAGGCCTGCGACCTGGAACGTCCGCGGCGTGTTGGCCTTGAGCCGGCCGGAGCCCAGACGGGTGTCGAGCAAGCGCGTCGGCGGAATCGGGTGATAGGTCGTGCCGGTTGCCCCGGTCTCGAACTTGGCCGCGATCTCCGCGGTCAGGTCGCCGTTGCCGTTGTTGTTGTCATACCCGAGCGCCCATATGCCGACGCCGCGCAGGCCCCAGCCGTCGATGGCGTCGCACTTCACGCCCAGGGACTCGGCGTCGTCGAAGTAGGCCTCGCGCCAGGTGGGCTGCCCGCCGAATGTCCCGTAGTAGGCGGTCCAAGCAGTCTGCTCGCCGGTATCGTAGAACTTGCCCAGATGTGTGCTGTCGGATAACGCTGCGATGCCGGAGAGCGTGGAGTAAGGGGACTCGACCGGCTTTCCGTAAGTCTGGGCAGAAACGATGGGGGCATTGAGACTCTTCTTCGTGCCCGTGGAATACGCGGCCCCATACCAGGGCAGTCCCAGAATCACTTTGGACGGCGGCACCTTGCTGGTGAAGTTGGCCGTGACATTGGTCAGGTCGTACCTGATCAGCGAGCTGGTCAGGGGATCGATCGATCCGGCGGTGACGGCGCCGCTCCCGCGCAGGTTGTACCCCATGATGAAGACCGCGTCGGCCGCGCCGGCGGCGAGCAGGTTCGGCAGGTCATAGGTGTTCGGCGCGCCGTTGGCGCAGAAGGTCAACTCGTAGCCGGGCTGCAGCTTGTCCAGCTCGACTCGCAACTGCCTCACGAACGTCACGTAGTTGGCCTTCTGGCCGCTCGCGATCGGCTCGAAGTCCAGGTTCACTCCGTCCACCCCGCGGCCGCGCACCGCGGCGGCGATGGTCTGGGCGGCATTCAGCCGCGCCGCCGAACTTGACAGCATCGCAGCCTGCGTCGCGGCTTCGCTCGTGCCCCAGGCGAAACTCTGAGCCGTAAGCACGACTCGCGTGCCATGGGAGTGAGCATCGTTGATGGCCGTCGTAAGGTCCGTGCTGTTCCAACCGCTCCAGCCGTTGCCGGCCTTGTAGAGACTTCCATCCGAGCTGATGGTCACGCCGAAATAGGCGACGGTCGAAATGGCGTCGTAGTCGAGGGTGCTTCCCAGCTCCCAATAAGGCAGGAACCCGAACACTTCGCGGCGCAGCGGCTTGAGGACTCCGCCGGTCGGCCTGGCCCCTACCCCGTCAACGGCAGCGGGAAGCGCGACCGCGGCGGCACCGTCGATGCTGGCGGATTCTCCCGGTCGTGGCCTGAAGCCGACTCCGACCTGGCCGCCCGCCGTGAAGCGGTAGTTCAATCTCTCGTGTGAGAGGTATTCCTGGTGCTGAATCGAGGAGTCGGCGGCCGCGCCGGCGTCGGATGTGGACTCGACCTCGGGCGATGCCGCACTCGCGGCGGGCACCGAGAACAACGCCAGGCAGATCGCGAGTGCGGCGGCCATCGGCCCAGTCGATGAGTGCCTGCGACTGCGCAACACGGTCGCGGCCAGCGGCAACCGCAACACTTGCTTCACCAACGCTCGAACATGTGCGGTCCTCTTCGATGTGGCAACCCGAAACCGACCTGCCCAGCACGTCCATCCCGCGGTGCACACCCAGATGACCCAGAGACATCGGCTTGCCACACGGGTATGGCCCCGCTGCAATCCTAGCATCGGAGCTCATGCCTCTGTCTATCGGCCGTATGTAAGACGACCGGCCGGGGCCAGGGCCGGCACGCAGGTTACGGACCTGGAGGTGGCACGAAGTAGCCGGTGACGTAGACGATGACGTGAGCGTGGTTCCCCGTCGCCGCCATATACGTCACGCTGAGGCTGCCGCTCCCGCTGAGGGCGACTGTGATGCCGTTGGACAAATTGTCGGTCTTCACGAAGTTGAACGTGGAGGTGGTCGGGAAGGCGATCGGGTCCGGCCCGGCGAACATCGCGAATTTGTCGGTCTGGCCGCTGACGCCAATGACACCGGTGATTCCGTTCGCGGTCGAGGGGACGCCTGCATGGTTCCTGACTGCGAAGGTCATAGGCGTGTTCGCCACGGCTCTGCCGGCGTTGCCCGAAGGCCGGGTGTCGAGGACGGTGGCCGACGGGAGTGGAACGTACTTGGCGCCCGAGGCTCCCTGGATAGAGGTCCCCAGGACGTAATAACCCGTGACATCGAACACCAGGTCGGTGGTTCCGGCGCTGGCAAGGAACGTCGCGCTGAGGGTGCCGTTAATCCTGTTCAGGGGAACGGTCACCGTGTTGGCCCGGATCTGACCGGCCATGAAGTTGATCGTGGACGTCGGCGAGGTCTTGAGGGGATCCGGGCCGAGGTAGACCGCTCCGCGGTAGGTCGAGCCGGTCACGGTCAGGTTGCCCGTGACGGCCACCGCAGTGGACGGTACGTCGCCCCGTCCCCACACGGTGAATGTGCGTGGCGTGGCCGGCTTGAACTTGCCATAGAGATGGTCGGTCTTCACTCGCGAGTCGAGCAGGCGAGCCGGGGCAACGGGGAAGTAGGTATTGCCTGTGGTGTCGTTGGGCATGAAGAAGCCGGTGACGTCCAGCAGGAGGTCGGTCGTGCCGGAGCCGGCCATGTAGGTGGCGCTGACCGTACCCGTCGGGCTGAGGGCGACGGTCAGTCCATACGCCGTATTGTCGGTCTTGTTGAAGGCGGCACTGAAGGTCGTGGGCTGGTCAATCGCAACCGGTCCAAGGAAGAGCGTGGACGTCACGGACGCCTGGACTACCGTCACGTTTACCGTCACGGCAGAGGCGCCCATGGAGACATTGCCGCGGCCGGCGATCTGGATAGTCATGTGCTGGTGCGGCTTGAGCCGCTGCGGGTTGCCGCCCGGTACACCCTGGCCCAGCCGGGTGTCCAGCAAGCGCACCGGCGTGACGGCGTGATACTCGGACACTGTGCGGGTCAGGACTGTGCCCACCGACGTTCCGGTCATCGACGGCGTCACGGTGTCTGTGGCGGTGACGGTTTGCGATCCGGCGGTGATAAGAGTGACGTTGAACGTACCGATGCCGGTGCCTGCTCCAAGCGGCGCGTTGGCCGGGAGAACGGCGCCGCCGTCCGAGCTGGTGATCTTGACGATGCCGGCGTAGCCCGTGGCGGTGTTGTCATGTTGATCCAGCGCAGTGACGGTGACGCTTCCGGTAATCGGAGCCGGCCCGCCCGCGAACGGGACGACGCTGAAGTGGGTCGCGGCGCCGACCGTGACCGTCAGGGATGCGGTGCCGTGGGCAGAGCCGATCGTGCCGGTGACGGTGAACGGGCCGCCCGGCGTGTGGGATGTGCAGCTCTTGGCGATGTTGTCGCAGAAGCCCGTGCCGTCGATGGTGAGGGTCGTCAAAGAGGTCATGTTGCCCAGGTCGAAGTTGAACGAATCGAAGCCTTCAACGGTGTATGACTGCGAGTTGTCGGCCGTAATGGAATGGCTTGCGGGGCTCAGAACCAGGTAGCTCAGGTCGGCGGGGCCGATGTCGAGAATGGCCGTGCCGGTGATCAGGTTGTAGGTGCCGGTGACAACGTAGCCCGAGTCTGGCGTTGTGCCGGTGCAGGTGTGGGTGACATTCTCGCAGCTGTTTCCGGCGCCCGTGATCGTCAGGGTCGTGGACGCGGTCAGGTCGCCGACGATGAGGTTGTCGTGCGCATCGGCACCCTGGACGGTGTAGGGCTGGTGGTCGCCCGCCTTTATGGAAGCCGTGCCGGGGCTCAGGACGAGCTTGGCAAGCGCCCCGACCGTGACGGTGAGGGACGCCGTGCCCTCCAGGCCATTGTCGCTGGCAGTGACCGCAAACGGCCCGCCGACCGTGGTCGAGGTGCATGAGTGGCTGGGGTCGTCACAGGACGTGCCCGTACCGACGATGGCGAAGTGGGTCGTGCCGGTGACGTCGGCGATGGCGTTGTCGTGGGCGTCAACCTTCTCGGCGGAGTAGGGCTGAGTGGCGTCCGTGGTTATCGAACTGCTCGACGGCGTCAAGAGCAGGTGGTGTGCCGCGCCGACCGTCACGTCGAGTGTGGCCGTACCGGTAACTCCGGATGCGTGCGCTGTGACGACGTACCCGCTGCCCACTTTGGTCGAAGTGCACGAGTGGCTGGGGTCGTCGCAGGACGTGCCCGTCCCGACGATGGTGAAGTGGGTGCTGCCGGTTACGTCGGCGATCGGGTTGTTGTGGAAGTCGAAGCTCTCGACCGTGTAGGCCTGACTGGCGTCCGTGGTCGTCGAACCGCTCGACGGCGTGAGGACCAGATGATTGGCCGCGCCGACCGTCACGTCGAGCGTTGCCGTGCCGGTCAGGCCGGAGGCGTGCGCCGTGACGACGTACCCGTTGCCTACCGTGGTCGAGGTGCAGGAATGGCTGGGGTCGTCGCAAGACGTGCCCGTCCCAACGATCGTGAAGTGGGTGCTGCCGGTGACGTCGGCGACGGTGTTTCCGTTGGCGTCAACGCTCGCGACCGAGTAGGCCTGGCGGGCGTCAGTGGTCGTCGAACCACTCGACGGAGTCAGGACAAGATGAGTGGCGGCGCCGTGTATAACCGTCAGTTGGGCCGTGCCGGTGTAAGTCGAGTAGTGGCCCGTGACCGTGAGGGGCCCACTGGCCGTGGCCGAAGTGCAGGAGTGGGTGGAGTCGTTGCACGTGCCGGGGGCGTCGATGGTCAACGTGGTGGAGTTGGTGACCAGGGCGATTTCGTTGTCATGGTGATCCGCGGTATAGACCGCGTACGTCTGGGTGTGGTCGGCGTCGATCGTGTTGGTCGTCGGATTGAGGATCAGGTGAAAGACGGCTCCAGCTGTGACCGTGAGGCTCGCCCCGCCCGAATAGGTCTCGTAGCTTGCGGTCACGCTGTATGGCCCGCCGGCCTTGGTCGACGTGCATGAGTGGGTGCCGTTATTGCACGACGTGCCTGTACCAGTGATGCCGAGCGTGGCGTCCGCGGTGACGTCGTCAATCGGATTGTTGTAGGTATCCGCCGTCTGGACCTGATAGGTCTGGCTGTGATCGGCATCCACCGTCGAGGTCGCGGGCGTCACGCGCAGCTGGTACGCGCCACCGGCGTTGACGTGGAGACTTGCAGAGCCGGTCCCGGAGCCGTCGGTGCCGGTGACGGTGCGGTCGCCCGCGAGCGTCGACGTGCAGGTGTCGCCCACGCAGGAGCCGGTCCCGGCGCCGCCATCGATCGACAGATTCGTATCGCTGGTCGCGTCCCAAGAGTTGTTGAAGCCGTCATGCGCGGTTACGGTGTAAGTCTTGCTTCCGCCAGCGGTGATCGTGCCGGTCGGGGGCGTCAAGTCCAGATGCAGGGCGCCCGCGTGACGAACGTCCACCCAGCCGGAGTCGCTGGTGTTTGCCGATACGTCGACGTCCGTGGCCGTCAGATATCGCTCTGTGCCGACCGTCTGAAAGATCATCACACTCGCCACGGAGTTGCAGACGCCCGCATCGAATTCGCAGTCGGGAGGCGGGGTCTCGAGGACATCATGGCTCGTGAAAGTCACGGTCCCGATGTAGCCCGTGTCAGTCTCGCTTGAGCTACCGACGTGCGCCGTCACCACGACGTCGAGGGTGTCGCCGGCAACGACTGTGGATACCGGGGTCTTGAGAGGATCGCCGGACGCGGTGAAGACGAAGCTGAACGTCTCGTTCTCGTCCGCCATAGCAGCAGCCGGGAAGAGCCCGACGAGGAGAACGCCGACCGCAAGGAAGGCGAAACGGCGGTAGATCTTCGGGAAGTTCATGTTGAAGTGCCTCATCGATGCTCTCGCCTGCGGCCCAGTGCCGACCGACCTCACCATGGCGAAGCGGGCGCCGCAAGTCCAATACGCGACGCGGATCGATGCTACGCGTCACCGACGGGCTAACGGCAGCCCACTTAAGGTACTAGGGCCGGCCCGATAGTCCGCCGTCGGTCATGGGACGAGGTGCGCCGAAACCAGCAGCGCCGGCGTCTACAGGCGGCCGTAAGCCTCGACCAGGGCGGCGATTCGATCCTCCCCCACCCCGTCCAGGATCGACGTCCGGCCGGGACGCTGCTCCGGCCCGCGTCTGATGGCAAGGACCAGCGTCTCCATGTCGATGCCGAGGTCGGCGGGGCAGACGGGCAGGCCGACCGAGCGGAAGTAGCCCACCAGCCTGGCCACGTCGTCGCCGCGCAGCAAGTCGGCGGCGATCGTCCCGAGAGCCACCTGCAGCCCATGAGGATGCGGCGACGGCAGGAGCGTGTCCAGGGCGTGGCTGATGAGATGCTCCGCTCCGCTCGCCGGACGCGACGACCCTGCCATCTCCATGGCGATGCCGCTCAGGATCAGGCCTCGGACCAGCTTCTCGCGAAAGAGCGGGTCGGCCAGGCTGATGCCGTCGTCGATGACGGAGAGCGCGGCCGCCTCGGAGACCAGGCAGGCGAAGTCGTCGTACGGCTCGCCGCTCTGTTTGTGGGCCAGGCGCCAATCCTTGACGGCCGAGAGATTCGACACGAGATCGCCCAGACCGGCCTTCCAGGTAATCTCGGGCGCGCTCGAAATCACCGTCATATCCACGATCACGGCGACCGGAATGCGGGCCGCAACCGACCGCGGATGTTCGGCGTCATCGACCATGACCGCCACCGGCGAGCACATGCCGTCGCTCGAGGCCTGGGTCGGGATGCTGACGAAATCGATGCCCGCCCTGGCGGCAGCGACCTTGGCCACGTCCACGACCCGCCCGCCGCCGACACCGACGACGTAGTCCGGCTGCTGCGCGGCAATCGCCGCGGTGACTGCCTCGGCCCAGGCATCGGTGTTGGAGAGCGCGATTGCCTCGCCGGCGGCCAGTCCGCCGGCGGCCGCGGCCGCCATCAGCTGCGAACCGTACCCGGTCGGCGACGCGGCGCCGGCATGGACGACCAGGAAGCGGGAGTCGCGGCCCAGCCCGGCCAGTTCCTCGGCCACTTCGCCCGGCGACTCGACGAGCCGCATCAGCCGCGGGATGCGGACGGAGCGGTGGCCGATCGTCTCGACTCTCACTACCGGCTCACGAGATAGCCGCGTCCAGCTGAGCGGCTTCGCGGAGGCCGCGCTGGTAGTCGGCCTCGTCGTCGATCTCCGTCCAGAGGCGGCGCCGGGTCGGCAGCAGGCGCGCGCCGAGATCGCCGGCAACGGCGTCGATGGCATGCTCGTAGTACAGGTCCACCTGGCCCGCGTCCACCAGGCGATGGGCCGAGTCCAGGCACTTGCGGCCGCCCTCGGCATCGAAGCGAGTGATGCCGATGTACTCCCCCACCGACTCGGCCGGATCGAGCAGCTTGTTGACGCGTGTGAGGCGGCCGGCGGCGTCCACGGTGACCTTCATTTCTTCGTGGCCCAGAGGCTCGTCCGAATCCACGACCAGCCACGTCCCGGTTCCGGCCGCGGCAACGTCCACCAGAATCGACGCGTCGAACACGATGTCGGAGTTGAGGAGCACGCAGCCCCGCTCGACGATGTCCTCGACCGTCAGGAACGTGACGATGTTGTTGGCGGTGGCGTAGGACGGGTTGAACCGCGTGACCGCCTCCAGCCCGAAATCTCGAGAGGCCACGAACTCATCGACGGCCTCGGCGCAGTGACCGGTCACGATGCAAGCCCGCTCGAAGCCGGCGGCGGCAAGCGCCGTGAGGGACCGCTCCAGCAGCGTCTTGCCGTGCAGATCGATCAAGGCCTTGGGCAGGGCGGTGGTGTGATCGCCGAGGCGGCGGCCCAATCCGGCGGCCAGAATCACGGCTGTTGGCGGACTCACAGAAATGTCGTTCCTCCTCGCCGGTCGGTGTGGCGGATGGCGTCGGGACCACGCGGCTGGGGCAAAGTATGCGCCCGGATGGGCCCGGCGGTCATCGCCGTGGTGTGCGCCGGCGGCCGCTAAGAGCCGTCCGGCCCGGAGGAGAGCGTCACAATCGTCGACTCGTGACGGCTGCGGCGCTGCGCCTCGGGGGGCGGCTTCATGTAGTCGCCATAAACATGAGTCAGATACTCATGCCAGTGTTGCGGACCGGGCAGCTGCATGTCCTCGAACTGCTGCGGCACGGCCTCGCCGAACCACTCGCGCGGCATGCATTCCTTGCGGTAGCCGTACAGGGCCCGGGGATGAGCCACGACGCGGCACTGCTCGTAGCTGAAGTGGCGGGTCACCCACTCGCACATCGCCACGACCAGGCCTCGGGGCACGATCTTCCACGATTTCGCCACCAGGCCGCGCAGTCCGGGCCGCTTCAGGTCCGCACTGAGCCTGATCTGGCACCACTTGTGAAAGGCCCGCTGGATCGCCTCCGACGGCCGCCGGTTGGAGATGCCATCGAGCGGCCAGACGTCGATATAGATGCTCTGCTGGATGTCGAGATGGGCGGTCGGCCCCTGGCGCAACTCCGTGTCGTCGCGCATCAACTTGCCCCACATGAACGGATAGCGACGATCGGTCAGGTACGTGTGCCACGAGAAGCCGGTGCCCAGATCCGTGGCGCACAACGCCGAGAAGCGGTCGTAGTCCGGTCGCGGCATCTCGACGTCGATGTCGTCGTCCCAGGGGATGAAGCCCTTGTGCCTGACCGCCCCGAGCAGCGTCCCGGAGCCGAGGTAGTAGCGCAGCGAATGCGTTTCGCAGATGCGTTTGAACTCGCGCAGAATCTCGAGGTCCCGAAGTTGCAGGGCCCGCAGGGACTCGTCGGCGGCCGGAAGCGATGTCGAGGCGTCGCTGGTCATCACGCCCAGTATCGCCGACGGGCCGGTCGCGCCGCTCGCCAAAGGCGGCAGGTCCGGAATGGTAACCTCCGCGAGACATGACACCGGACCGCCCCAGCCAGCCCTTTCCCGACGCCGCGCGAGCGGCCGGGCATCTCGCATCTCTGTACGGATTCCGACGGCTGGTCGATGCGGGTTTGGGCTGGACACCGGAAGTGGGACTCCGATATCCGAGCTTGCGGGTAACCGGAGTCACGACCCCGGGACAACCGGCCGATCAATCCCCGAAGTACGCCTTCGGGCGGCCGATCGACCCGACGTCGGCGGGCGCGGCGCGGGAGCTCGCCCGGCTCGACCCCGCGGCCACGGCCGTGTACCTCTCCGGTCCCGCCGACAAGCTGGCCGGCGCGGGCGGGCTCATCGACCGGCTGGGTGACCTGATCGCCGCGGCGCCGCTGACGGTGGTCGCGACGGACGACGTCGCGCCGGTTTCGGCCGCTTTAGGGGAACACGGACTTCAGCCGGAACTTGCCGGCTCGACCAGGATCGGCGCCGGCAGCGAGGATCGCAGCGGCGGGCTTCTGATCTACGACCGGACTCTTGATGGCGTCAGGCAGGCTGCCGGCCCCGCCCCGAGCAGCTTCCGAGTGGTCGCGATCCTTGTGGTGTTCAACGAGCAGGACATCATCGGCCCGTCGATCCAGAAGCTGATCGACGACGGCCTGGGCGTGTACGTCATCGACAACTGGTCCACGGACCGGACTTACGAGATCGTCCGCGGATTCGAGGGCCGCGGCCTGGTTGGGCTGGAGCGATTCCCGGAGGCCGCCGGCGACACCTTCCCGTTCGTCGAGGTTCTGCGGCGACTCGAGGCTCTCCCGGCCGAGCTCGGCGCCGACTGGTACATCCATGCCGACGCCGACGAGCGCCGCAGCGGGCCATGGCCGGGAGTCAAGCTGCGTGACGCCCTCTGGCTGGTGGACCGGTCGGGCTTCACGGCCGTCGATCACACCGTCATCAACTACCGTCCGATCGACAACGGCTTCCAGCCGGGCGGCGACTTCGAGAGCTACTTCCGGCATTTCGAACTGGGCCGGAGCGGCGACTTGCTGATCCAGGTCAAGGCCTGGAAGGACGTCGGCCCGGTCGATCTGGCGCGCTCAGCCGGCCACCAGGCCGTCTTCAAGGGCAGGCGCGTCTTCCCCTACAAGTTCCTTGTGAAGCACTACCCGATCCGCTCTCAGAGCCACGGCGAGCAGAAAGTCTTCCGCGATCGCGGCGCTCGCTGGGACAAGCGCGAGCTGGCTCGGGGCTGGCATATCCAGTACGACGACGTGGTCCCAAAGCAGTCGTTTCTGCGGAACCCGGCCGACCTGATCGAGGACCTCGGCGAGCAGACTAGAGCCCGGTATCTGGGCGAGCTGATAACCGGCGCGGGCCTTTCCACCGGCCGTATGCCGGCCTGGGCTCTGGGTGGCAAGACCAGGCGATTCTTGTACGCGAGGACTCGCCCGATCACCCGCACTCGACCCTACCAGTGGCTGCGGCGGGTGGCCGTGGCGCCTGTAAGGCTGGTTCGCAAGTCCCGCGTTGCGGGCAAAGGCACACTCTAGGAGGAGCAACGTGGGCGCGGAACTCAAGTCCGACGGATACGACACAGACAAGAACGAGTCCTACCTGGCCGCATACGAGAGCCACTTCCGCGACCTCGCCAACAAGGAAATCGCGCTGCTGGAACTGGGTATCTTCCACGGTGGATCACTGCTGATGTGGCGCGACTATTTCAAGAAGGGCGCCGTCGTCGGGCTCGACATGGACCGCGTCGAACTCGACGATCCGTCCGGCCGAATCCACATATATCAGGGGCTTCAGCAGGACAAGCAGCTACTCGACAAGATCCGCCGCGAGACGGCGCCCGGTGGCTTCGACATAATCATCGACGACGCATCTCATCTGGGCGAGTTGTCGAAGACGAGCTTCTGGCATCTATTCGAGAACCACCTCAAGCCGGGCGGCACATACGTCGTGGAAGACTGGCGGACCGGCTACTGGGGCAAGTGGCCCGACGGGAAGAGCTACGATTTCGGCGCTCCCGGACTGATGACGAGGCTGTCCGGAAAGAACCGCCTCCGCAGCCACGACTACGGAATGGTCGGCTTCGTGAAGCAACTCGTGGACGAGCTGGGCATGGATATGATCACCGACCCGGCTCGCGGCAGCACCGTTCCCCACCGGCCGACGAAGTTCGCCAGGATGGAGATATACCCGGGCCAGGCGTTCATCCAGAAAGCCGCGGACGGGCAGCCGGCAGGCAAATAGTCCACGCCCCGGCGACCCGGCCCGTCGCGGCCCTTCGACCGGCCGCAGGCCTCGATCGCGCCCGCGGAAGGGGCGGATACGCTATTGTGGCGGCCACCACAGGACTGGCTCGCGGGGCAATTGCCGGCGGCGCCACTCGGAAACCGCCACAAGGAGTCCAGCTTTTCGCATGCTGCTGTCTCGAAAGGCCAAGTCGAGCGCGGTCCCTTACGAGGTGATCGTCATCGGCCCGCGGCATGGTTGGCGCGAGTTGGGGTTGCGCGAGCTTTGGGCCCACAAGGAGCTCCTGTTCTTCTTCATTTGGCGTGATCTGAAGGTCCGCTACAAGCAAACGGCCTTTGGGGCTGCCTGGGCCGTCATCCAGCCGGTAGCGTTGATGCTGGTCTTCTCGGTCACCGTCGGCCGCCTGAAAGGCGTCGGCCCGGAGGGGATCCCCTATCCGCTCTTCGTCTTCGCGGGCCTGGTCCCATGGACGCTGTTCGCATCGAGTTTGGGCGGCGCGGCCAACAGTCTGGTCGTGAGCGAGCACGTGATTACCAAGGTCTACTTCCCCAGATTGCTCTTGCCGTTCGCATCCGTTGGGTCGTTCGTCCTCGACTTCTTCATCTCGCTCGGCGTCCTCGCCATTGTCATGCTGATATTTGGGGCAACGCCCAACTGGGCAATCCTGTTGCTTCCGGCATTCACCCTCATGGTGCTGGTCGCTGCGTTGAGCGTTGGAACATTCCTGTCGGCGGTCAATGTCAGGTATCGCGACGTTAAGTACGTGATGCCGTTTCTGATCCAGATATGGATGTTCGGCTCGCCGGTCATTTATACGAGTTCACTGGTTCCGGAGCAGTTTCGTCTGCTGTACGCCCTCAACCCGATGACGGGCGCCATCAACGGCTTCCGGTGGGCGCTGGTGGGTGGGCCACAGCCCGACGCTGCCATCTTCATCTCGGCAGCCGCGTCGGTCGCGCTCCTGATACTTTCCCTGGCGTACTTCCGCCGGATGGAGCAGACGTTCGTGGACGTGATCTGATGGACGACATTGCGATTACGGCCAGCGGCCTCGCCAAGAAGTACCGCATCGGCGCATCGAAGTCCCACGGCCTCCTGGGCGAGTCCATCTGGAACGCGATCACCGGTCCGTTCGGTCGCAAGCAGGACGTGGACGACGAGCGCGACTTCTGGGCCCTTCGGGACGTTTCGTTCGACGTGCCGCGCGGCTCGGTGCTGGGCGTCATCGGCCGGAACGGCGCCGGCAAGTCCACACTTCTCAAGATCCTCACCCGGATAACGACACCAACGCTCGGACGAGCGGAGCTGCGCGGTCGCGTCGGCTCGTTGCTGGAGGTCGGAACGGGTTTCCACCAGGAGCTCACGGGCCGTGAGAACGTGCTGCTGAGCGGCGCGATCCTGGGCATGAAGCGGGCGGAGATTCTCCGCAAGTTCGATGAGATCGTCGCCTTCGCCGACATCGGCCAGTTCATCGACGTGCCGGTAAAGCGTTATTCGAGCGGCATGAAGGTCCGGCTGGGGTTCGCCGTGGCGGCCTTCCTCGAGCCCGAGATCCTTCTCATCGACGAGGTCCTCGCGGTCGGCGACAGCGACTTCCAGAAGAAGTGCCTGGGCAAGATGTCGGAAATCGGCCACGGCGGCCGGACGATCGTCTTCGTTTCTCACAGCATGCCGGCGATCCAGCGGCTGTGCGATCGGGCCATCCTGCTGGACCACGGTCGGGTGATCGCAAGCGGCCCGACGAACGAGGTAACGAGACGTTACCTGGAGTCAGACCTGGGCAGTATCGGCGAGCGCCGTTGGGACGACCCGGCCCAGGCCCCGGGCGACGACATCGCCAGACTCAAGAGCGTCCGCATCCAGCCCGTGGGCGGTGGCTCGATCGAAGAAATGGACATCCGGCTGCCCGTCGACATAGAGGTGGAGTACTGGTCCAAGGCGCCCGGCAAGTTCCGGCCGACGGTCAACGTGCATGTCTTCAACGACGACGGTGTCTGCCTGTTCGTCGAGCACGACTGGAACAACCGTGAGTGGTGGGTCTCGCCCCGCCAGCCCGGACTGGTGCGTTCAACCTGCCATATCCCCGGCAATTTCCTGGCCGAGGGGCGCATGGTCGTCAGCGTGGTCATCAGCACGTACAACCCCACGAAGATCCATGTCCTGGAGAGGGACGCCGTGGCTTTCCACGTCGTTGACCAGAGCGAGGGCGACGGAGTCCGAGCGGATTGGGTCGGCGACTATCCGGGCGTCGTGCGACCGATGCTCGAATGGAGCGTCCAGGTCGAATAGCGAGACGTAACCGCCGGGCCCTGCCGGCCCGTGGAGCCGGCGCGATGAGGCGTCGCCACACCGCGCCGGGCAGGGTCTAGGAATTGGTGGCCATGCGTCGCAGGAAGCCGCTGTGGCAGTACGTAGTGGCCAGACGTTCGTAGCTCGCGTCCACTTCGAAGTCCGGATTCTTGGCCAGGAAGTCGCGGACGGCCGACAGCGGATTGTCGGCATCCCACGTTGGCTTGCCGTTGGGCGCGTCGGCGACCATGGGCATCACCTCATCGAAGACGACGATGTAGCCGCCGGGACCGACGAGTGGGGCGTAGCGATCCAGCTCGGCTCGGACGTGGTCTCGCGTATGGTTCGAGTCGAGCATGACCATTACGCTCTCGTTGGGCTGAATGCGCGAGCGAACCGCGTCCAGAGTTGACGCGTCGGTCGAGCTGCCTTCGATCAGGGTGATGCGCCGGCTCGCGGGATGGCTCTCGATGGCCAGGCGGTTGTACTTGCGAATCTCGATATCCACGCCTATCACGCGGCCGCGGCCGAGCAGTTCCATGAGTGAGGCGTACAGGACGAGCGCCCCGCCATGGGCAACCCCGCTCTCCACGATGACGTCCGGCCGATTCTTGTAGATCAGCTCCTGCACCATGAGGATGTCCTCGGGGAGCTGGATGATCGGGATCCCGAGCCAGGTGACCTCATAAGACAGCTTGTTCTGCCAGTTGGACCGCGTCCAGAGGTTGGCCACGACGGCGAAACCCTCAGGCGAGTAGATGTCAACTTCCTTCTCGCCTTCGGCCGTCTTGATCTTGATCAGCCTGTCCGGCTGGGTTCCGTGCGTCGTTTCGTTCACTGGCCCATCCTCTCGCTCTTGGACCACCACGCGGTGGTTTCGGTTATCCCTTGTCGCAGGTCGTATTGCGGTATCCAGCCCGTTGTCAGCAGCGCCGTCGGGTCTCCGGTAGCCGGCCACCCTCCGGACTCCGGCTCCGGCAGCGCCCCGATCCTCAGCAGTTCCGGCCTGCCGGTCGATCGGCCGATTTCGTCGAAAACCTGGCGCAGTGTGACAGGCGCGCCCGTGCAGATGTCCACACGCCCTACGAGATCGCTCTCGGCGACCCGACACAAGGCCGCTGCCACGTCCGCGACATGCAGGTAGTCACGTGTCTTGGCACCGCTGCCGACATCGACATGGTTACCGGCGAGCAGAGTGCGGATCACGGTCGGCACGACTCGGCGCTCGTCCTCCCATGGGCCGTAAAGGTAGTGGATGTGGGCGCAGGCAGCCGAGACGCCCCGCCCGGCAAGGCCCAGAGCCAGCTCGTGCTGAGCTCGTTTCGCGGCCGCGTAGATCGTCGGTCCGGGAGTCTCCATATTCTCCAGGCATGTTCCGGCGAGGACGATCCGCCGGCACGTGCCCTCGCCGACAAGCGCGTCGATGAGGTTTATGCCCGCGCGAAGTGAGTCCAGGTTCTCCGGGACCGCCCGCAGGTACGTACCCGGTTCGGCGAACCAGGCAGTGTGTATCGCGGCGTCCGGAGCCATCGCAGCGACGGTGGAGTGCGTCCAACTAGCATCGGCCAGGTCGCCCTCGATCAGCTGCATTTCGGACTCGATCCCAACCAGGCGCCGCCGCGGAGCTCCGGGAAGTGCGATCCCATACACCTCGTCGCCACGCTCGATCAGTGTCCGGGCGACGTATGACCCAATGAAGCCCGTCGCCCCGGTCAGCAGGATCCGCATCAGTGCTGCCTGATCGCCCAGTCATAGGGGATGTCGTTGTCGAACGGGTCGAGGCGGATCGAACGCTTGGGGTCGTGCGCATGAGTGCAGCAATTGGCCACAATGGCCGTCTCGTCGCCCATGCCCTTGAAGCCGTTCCATACGCCGGGTGGTATCTGGATCAGGCTGTAGTTGTCGGGGCCCAGGAAGAACTCCATGATCTCGCCTCTGGTAGGCGAGCCATCGCGATCGTCGAAGAGCACGAGCTTGATTCGGCCGTGGACGCAGGCGTAGTTGAGGGTCATCTCGGCGTGCTTGTGCCAGCCCTTCACGACGCCCGGGTAGATCGTGGAGAAGTAGATCTCGCCGAACTCGACGAAGTGCGGATCCGTGCGCTTGAGCATGTGCAGGACCGTCCCGCGCTCATCGGGGATGCGCTTGAGAGGTATCGCGAGCACGCCTTCGATCATGGTCACACCAACGTCAGCTTGGGGCCTGGGATGATGAACTTGCCGCCCGAATTCCGGTACTGGGCCTGCTGGGCCAGGATCTCGTCGGCGAAGTTCCACGCCAGAAGCAGGCACTCCTCCGGGTGGCGGGCAACGAGCTGATCGGGATCCACGATCGGGATGTGGACGCCCGGCATCAGGAAGCCCTGCTTGTGCGGGCTGCGATCCGCGACGAACTCGATCGTGTCGGTGCCGATGCCAAAGGCGTTGAGCAGGACCGCGCCCTTGGCAGCCGCTCCGTATGCGGCGATGGTGTGGCCCTGGGCCTTGAGATCTGCCAGCGTCGCCTTCAGCTCCACTCCCAGGGCCGCCACGCGGCCGGCAAACGCGGCGTAATAGGCTGCGCTGCACAGCCCGATGGCGGACTCCTCGGCGAGGAGGGAGCGGACCGCGGCGCCGGCCTGGCCCGCGCCCGTTCGCATCGCGAAGACGCGCAGCGATCCACCGTGGACGGGGAGCATCTCGACGTCCACGACGGTCAGGCCGTTGCGCTCGAAGACGCCCGAAAGGGCGGTCAGCGAGTGGTAGAAGAGGTGCTCGTGGTAGATGGTGTCGAACTCGAGCTGCTCCACGAGCCGGCGCAGATACGGCGTCTCGATCACGGCCACGCCGCCCGGCTTGAGTACGCGGGCTATGCCGGCCACGAAGCCGTTGAGGTCGGGGATGTGGGCGATGACGTTGTTGGCGTGGACCACGTCGGCGGTCCGGCCCGATGTCGCAAGCTCCTCGGCCAGATCGCGGGTGAAGAACTCGGCGAGCGTCGGGACGCCGCGCGCGGTCGCAACCTCGGCGATGTTGCGGGCCGGGTCTATGCCCAGGACCGGGACGCCGGCCCGGGCGTAGTGCTGGAGCAGGTAGCCGTCGTTGCTGGCGAGCTCGATGACGAGGCTGTCCGGCCCGAGTCCGCGCTGCGCGATCAGCCGCTCGGCGATGACCCGGGAATGCTCCACGAACGCGTCCGAAACCGACGAGAAGTACGTGTACTCCCGAAAGAGCACCTCGGGCGGGACGTTCTCGGTGATCTGGACGAGCCAGCACTCGGGGCAGTAGGCCATGGCGAGCGGGAATCGCGGCTCGGGGAGCGCGAGATCCGATTCCTTGAGAATGGCGTTCGCGAGTGGCTGTTCGCCGAGATCCAGGACGACCGCGAGGCCGGACTTGCCGCAGCCTCGGCATGTGGTCTGCTTCATTGGGCCTTTCCGACATATGAGCGATACCAGCCGATCGTTTCGAGCAGAGCCGCCTCGACGCTCCAGCGCGCCCGCCAGCCCAGAAGGCGCCGGGCCCGACCGGCCGAGACGCGCTGGTCGGGGATCTCCTTGAGGGGCAGGCTCAAGACGACCGGCTCGAGATCGGAGTCCATGAGGGTCAGGATCCGGCGGACCATGTCCAGGACGGACATCCGGGCGCCGGCCGCGAAATTGAATGCCGTTCCGGCGAGCTCGGGCCGCTCGCCCGTCGCGTCGGCGAGGGCAACGACTCCGGCGGCCGCGTCGCGCACGTACAGGTAGTCGCGCACGTAGGATCCATCCGAGCGGATGACCGGCGCCTCACCCTCCAATACCGAACGGATGGTGCCGGGGATGATGCGGCTCCAGTTCAGATCCCCGCCGCCGTAGAGGTTGCCGCAGCGCGTGATCGTGACGGGCAAGCCGTAGGTCACCGAGTACGTCGTGGCCAGCATGTCCGTGACCGCTTTGGACATGTCGTAGGGGTGATGGGCCCGCAGCGGCATATCCTCGCGGTAGGGGCGGCCGGACGCGTCGCCGTAGGCTTTGTCGGACGAGGCCACGACGATCCGCTTCACACCGCCGGACGCGCGGCACGCTTCCAGAACGCTCCAGCTGCCTTCGATGTTGTTGCTGAAGGTGTCTACCGGATCTTCGACCGCCGGCCCGACAAGAGTCTGGGCGGCCAGGTGGAGCACGGTGTCTACGCCGCGGTCGCCCATGACGGCGCGGAGCAGGGACGTGTTTCTGACGTCGCCTTCGATACGCTCGATGCCGTCGGGAGGGGTCACGGCACGCGGCCCGTTCCAGGCGTTGTCGAGGCCGAGAACCACTGCGCCGGCCCTGAGGAGGTCCTTCTCGATCCAACCGGCCAGCAGGCCTGCTGCCCCCGTGATCAGAACCGTCCGGCCCGACCAGCCGGCGTCTTCGGCGGTGCTCTCGGCGCCTACCTCCATGTGGCCCACGGCGCCGCTTGCGCGGCCCACAGCGATCGCAAATAGCGGACGTCGCGGAGCGTGTCCATCGACTGCCAAAAGCCTTCGTGTTTCAAAGCCCCGAGTTTGCCTTCGGCCGATATGGGCTCGAGTACGTCCGCTTCCAGACTGTCCTCATCGCCGGATATGTAGTCGAAGATGCCGGGCTCGATGACCATGAAGCCGCCGTTGATCCAACCCTCGCCGATCTGGGGCTTCTCGGTGAAGCCCACGGAACCGTTGTCGTCAAAGACCAGCCCACCGAATCGCGACGGCGGCCGGACTGCGGTGACCGTCACGAGCTTGCCGGACGAGCGGTGGACCTCGAGCAAATGCCCAAGGTCTACATCCGAAACACCGTCTCCGTATGTGAGATAAAACGGCTCGCCGGCGAGCCACGGCTTGAGGCGCCCAACGCGGCCGCCGGTACTGGTCTCCAGCCCGGTGTCAACGAGGTGAACCGTCCAGGCATCGCTCTCCGGTTCGTGGCGCTGCACGGCGCGGTCGCCCAGCCTCACCGTCATGTCGCCGTTGAGAGACAGGTAGTCGATGAAGAAACGCTTCACGTCTTCCGCGCGGTAGCCGAGGGCAATGACGAATTCCGTGACGCCGTGGCTCGCGAAGTGCTTCATGATGTGCCAGAGGATCGGCCGGCCACCAATGTCGACCATAGGCTTGGGGCGCGCCTCGGTCTCTTCGGCCAGACGAGTGCCCAGCCCACCGGCTAAAATGACTGCTCTCATACAGCCAATTATGCCGCCCTTTCACGGCGCGGGTTCCCCGTCGGCGTACGACCCGCCTTGGGGCCTTCTTGCCGGTTGGGTGCGACGACCGAGACGACGGCCGCCAACTAACGGCCCAGCCTTGCCGGGCGCTGGACAGGAGAGACCGCTGGCTTCAACACCTGGTACCGGCCCCACCGTGAGCATCGGCCTGCCGGTATACAACGGCGGGACCTACCTCGATGCGGCCCTTGACTCGCTCCTGGCCCAGGACTTCGCCGACTTCGAGCTGATCATCTCCGACAATGCCTCGACCGATCGGACGGCCGAGATATGCGACGACTACGCCCGCCGCGACGCCCGAATCCGGGTCGTCCGAAACGCGTCGAACGTCGGCTCTCCGGCCAACTTCAATCAGGTCTTCGAGCTCGCGACCGCCCCCTACTTCATGTGGGCGGCCGACGACGACCTTTGGGAACCCGGGTATGTGCGGCTCTGCCTGGCGGCACTGCAGGCGTCGCCCGACGCCGTCCTGGCCTGCACTTCCCTCCGGTTCATCGACCCCGATGGCCGGCAGATCGACATCGACTACTCCCACCTCGACAACCCCGAGCTGACAAGCCACTCCCCTTCTCGCCGGCTGCAGGGGCTGCTGCGACGCTGGGGCTGGTATCAGATGTACGGTCTGATGCGAGCCGACGCCCTGCGCAGGACGCGGCTCCTCCGGAACATATACGGCGCGGACGTTGCGCTGACGGTCGAGCTGGCCTTGCTCGGACCGTTCGTCAAGGTCCCCGACACGGCGTTCTGGTACCGCCAGTTCCCGAGCAAGACCGAGGCCGACCGCGCCGCCCGGCAGGGCTACGACGGGCTGGGCAGCTCCGCGTCTCGATTTACCGGGACACAGCTCCAGGAGGGGATCTCGGGCGCGATCATGGCATCTCGCCTGCCACGGCTTACGAAAGCCGCCCTGGTAGCGCAGGTCTACATGACCACTTCGGTCATCGATCCGGTCTGGCGCAACCGCGTCTACCCGGAACTACGTCCCAGACTGACGCGATCCCTCCGCGAGCGGCGATTCCGCGTGGCGGCAAAGTGCCTCGTCCTCGCGGGTGTGATCCGGAGCATAAGATTGGGAACCGGCGTCAAACGCGGCGCCGGGCGGCTGGCGCGGCGCGTTATCGGGAGGCAGCCGTCATGAGGGCGGCGATCGTCGAGTTCAACTGGTGGCACGACGAGATCATCCCCACGCTCATCCACGCCCTGAACCGAATGGGCTTCTTCGTTGATGTCTACATGCCGCGCAAAGCGATCTCGGCAAACGCGATGGCTTTCGCCCGGGATCTGCGGTACCAGATACTCCCGACCGATGGACTCGGCGCAGCCGCGCGCGGCACGCCGGCCCGCATGCGGCGCTACGACCTGACAATCGCCAACAGCATCGAGCCGGACGTGGTTCTCCGAAAGGTGGACCGGATGTCGGGGCCGATGCTGGCGGTCGTCCACAACGCGGGCCGGATCGGCTCCGACCCCGAGTTCGCCGCCTTCTTCGACTCCCCGCGGCGCTTCCCCATAGTGTTGTGGGACCACCTGGCAGCCTGCCTGCCGGCCGGCTCGCGGGGGACCTGGGCGGCGCCGGTATACCTGGGCGAAGTGCCGCCACAGGAACTAACGGCAGGCGAGACCAACTTCTGCATCCAGGGCACGCTGAGCTTCAGCCGGCGGAACTACGGCTCTCTCCTGGCCGCGGTCGAGACGTTGGGCCGGGCAGCGTCGGAGAACGTGAGGCTCACATTCGCGGGTGAAAGCAACTTCCCGGACGGCCGCGCCTTCCGCTCCTGCCTGCCGGCCGGCGGCGCCCCGAAGATGGATTTCACGGCGCCGTGGGTCCCCTACACGGAATTGTACCGAGCCATAGCGGCGAGCGACTTCATCCTGCCGCTCATCGACACGACGGCGGCCACCTACGCGCCCTACTTCATCGACAAAATGACCACGTCGCTGGCAGTCGGCATCGGCCTGTGCATCCCGTCGGTCATCCACTCCCGGCTGGCGGAGCTCTACGGCGTCGCCGAGGCCTCGATCTGCTACGAGGACGGCGGGCTCGCGGAGGCGATGGCGCTGGCGATGGCGATGCCCGAAGGCGAAAGGGCGCTGCTCAGGGAACGGCTCCGCAAGCGCAGGGACGCGCTGCTGGACGCAAACGAGGCCAACCTGCGCGCGGCCGTGGACAGCGTCGGCTGATCGGCGCTCGAGCTGAGCGGCGCCCGCAAGCCCCCTAGCGACCGGCGGCCGCGAACAAAAAGCCCCGATATGCCGGGGTCTCCGGCGCGCCGGGCACGTCCGGATGCTCCGAGATCAGGAACTCGCGGCGCAGCCCGAGCCCGAGTTTCGCGGCTTCGCGCAGGAACTCGTCGCGCTTGAGGATCCAGCCCGGACGTCCGTCGCGAGACGCCCACGGCGGGGGCCTGTGGATGATTGCGAACGACTCCGCCCGTTCCACGACCGGCAGCCAGGTCACGAACAGGTAGCGATCCGCCACCGCGGCCAGCGACGCCAGGAGGGCCCGCCAGTCGGGCGTGCCTTGCAGCGCCCAGCCGGTCATGACCAGATCGTAGTTTCGGGCCAGCGCCGCGGCCGGGTCCGAATGAAAGGTCGCCTCCGGGAGGACGAGGCTGCCGCCCTCGGCCAGCAACCGCGTCGTCAGGCAGCTGTAGTCGATGGCAAGCTCGGGCAGCATGGCGCGGGCGTAAACGTAATCGCCTCCCGGGCCACCTTCCCAGTCGAGCATCGACAGCCGGTCGCGCCCATCGACGACCCTCGTGAGGACGTAGGCGTAGGTCATGAGAGCGTTGTGGAGGGCGTAGTCGACCGCGCCCGCACCCAGCGGAGGCCGAAGCAAGCCAAACGGCTCCGGCGATTGCCCGGCGGCCCGGAATTCGGTCCAGGGAGCCAGGTTCCCGATGCGGACGGCCGCCGAGTTCCAGCCGTCGATCGGCATTGCTCGCTCAGGCCAACCCGACGGAACGTATTCCCAGACGGGCGGCGCGGGGGGACGAATTGACGCGATCAAGCGGCGGCCGGCGTGCTGAACGACCGGAGGCAGCAGTGCCTTCATCATCCGCCGGGGGCGGAAGGGGCTCGACTTGCGCGAAGGGGTCATCGTGGCAACGGGACCTGTGCAACTGAGTGACGGTTGTTCGTTTCAAGGATATGCCGCGATCTTCATCGACGTGGGCAAGTCGGTGCTTCCCCTGGGCGCCTTGCCGGACTTCTGCGATGATCTGCGCGGCGGCTGACATGGGCGGCAATGGGACGGAGGGGCTACTTGAGTCAGAACAAGGTCGTGCGGATCGCGCCCGACGCAGGAGTTCGGCGCATCCTGGAACCGGCCGCCATCGCGGCAATCTCGCTCTTGCCGATGATCCTGGTCGTCGCCGCGAGCCGGCACGGTCCGGGCGCCAGCCCCGATTCGGTCGGCTACCTCGTGGCCGCCAAGAGCTTCGCCACAACCGGCCAGTTCACTTACTGGGATGGCACTCCCTACACAATCTGGCCTCCCGGGCTGGCTCTCATCTTGAGTTTCTTCTACCGGATCGGCGCCGACCTGGACGTCGCGGTCGTCGCGATGAACGCCCTCGCCGCCGGCGCCGGTGTAGCCCTCACGTATCTCCTGGGTCTTACGCTGACCGCCTCGCGCAAGGGCGCGCTCGCAGGTGCATCGATTGTCGCCCTCCTATCGACGACCACCGACGTCTACCGGATGCTGTGGAGCGAGCCCGTCTTCTGCGTCCTCTGCCTGGCCACGCTCTGCCTGCTGGCCAGGAGCTCGGTCTCGAAACCGGGCCCAATCACGGTGGTCGCCATCGCCGGCGCGATCTCACTGGCGTGCTCCGTGCGTTATCTCGGGATCGCACTGATACCGGTAGCCGGAGCCAGCCTGTTCCTGGCCACGATCGACAGAGGCGTGGCCAGGGCTGTCGCGATCGGATTGGCAACGTCGATTGCGTCGTCGGCCGGACTGGTTCTCGTGGTTGCCCGCAATCTGATGCTCGGCTCGCCGGCCTTCGGGCCGCGATCGGCCTCGCACTACTCGGCCATCCAGGCCGGCCGCGATGTGGTGGCAACTTTCGGCAGGTACGTCTGGCCCAACTCAGGTCCTCGCCTGGCGATTCTGATCGGCTTCGCCATCGCGGCGCTGATCGCGCTCGGCGCCGTCGCGGTCCTGCTGCACTCCGGCCGGGAGCGGCGCGCCGGCGTTCCGGTCGTCCTTTTCACGTGCGCCTATCTGGGCCTGCTGGTCGCAAGCGAGATGAGCACCGCCATCGAGCCGATCAGCGCGCGCTACGTGCTGCCGATATTCGGCCCGGCGGTCGTGCTCGCCGTCGCCGGCGGGCAGTGGCTCCTGCGATCCGCCAAGGAAATGCATTGGGCGCCGGCACGCTTCGGGAACCGCGAATCGCTCTCTCGGCCGGCGGTCCTGGCGCTGTCGGCCGCCTTCGTCGCGGCCGGCGTCTTGTTCCTCGTCGGCAACGGGCGCTCGATCGCCCATACCGTCTCGAAGTCACCGAACAGCCTGGGGTACAACGCGGCTCAGGTCCGAAACTCGAAGCTGGCGGCTGCGACCGGGCGGTTGCAGGGAGGCATTACGAGCAACGATCCGATCTGGGTGGCCTCGGCAGCGGACCGCCTGCCCGTCCTCGGCAAGCTTGCCGTCGCGCACGGCGGCGACCTTGGCACCGAATTGCGGAAGCTGGTCTCGAGCGGAGCGCTTACCTACTACGCCCACTTCGACGACCCCATGACAGTCCAGGGGGTCACGACCGATGACTTGCAGGGCGCCGGAATCGTCCTGCGCGAAGTGTCGGCCTACCCCGACGGGATCCTTTACGTGCTGTCCGTCCCAACCGCGCCGCAGCCGGCGACCGCCACCGCTCCGTAGCCGTTACCGGTTGGGCTACTTCTTCCCGGCGGCCCGCGATCGCCCGGGCCAAAACGCCTCTCGGATGCCGGCGACCAGACCGCGCGTCTCCGCCGTCGGAAACGGGCGCAGGCCCTTGATCGCGCACGCCGCCCAGCGCCGCGCCGCGCGCGTCGTCAGCGCAACGGTGGCCCGCGCCGCACCCCTGGCATGGCCGTGGCGGCGGGCCACCATCAGGGCGTTGCGATAGAAGTAGTACGTAGCCAGCCGTGACGCGACGCTGCCGTGGACCAGGTGCACGATCCGCGCCGACGGCACGACGCCGAGTGTCCAGCCGGCGGCGGCCAGCCGATAGCACAGATCGACATCCTCCCAGTAGAGGAAGAGCTCGGGCCAGAAGAGGCCGACCTGCGGCAGTACGCTCACGCGGATGAACATCGCGCAGCCGGTCACGAAACCGGTTGACACGATGCCGGGCGCTGCCTCGATCGGCTCCAGGAGATGCCGGGTCGAAGCCCGGAACGCGTTCGCGGTTCCGCCCGCGTACCAGATTCCGCGCGGCGATTCCGGGCCGATCGGGGCCTCGATGATCGGGCTGGAGGCGCCGCAGCCCGGGCCCGCTTCCATCGCTACGACCATCGCCCCAACGCAGGCCGCGTCCACGATGACGTCGTTGTTCAGGACCCAGGCGTACGCCGCGCCGCGATAGATCGCCAGCTGGAGCCCCAGATTCGCGGCCCCGCCGTATCCGAGATTGCGTTCCGAGGCGATGACTCGGATGCGTCCCGCAAACTCGGTCTCGAGCGCGGCCGCATCGCCGTTCCCGGAGGCGTTGTCAACGACCACGATTTCGTGGTTTGGGTAATCGCCGGCCAGCAGAGATGCGACGCAGCCCCGAGTTTCCTCGAGGCCGCGGTAGTTGACCACGATGGACACGACCAGGGGCTTCGCCGATGCCGCTTCGCTCACACCGCCTGCTGAGGTCAAACGCTCTCCCATGATCGCCCGAACGCCCGGGCCTGACCGCAAAAGCATAAGCGAACCGAGGCGTGCGTCCGGCCATCCAGCACGAACCGGCACGGGTCGGTCAGACTAGACCCGGCGTCGCGGCCACGCGAGGTTGCGATCACGCGAAGTCGCGGCCACGCGGCGCCGCCACCGTGCCGGAGGTCCAGCAGTTGCAGTCGAGAGTTCTCCTGGATGTCGGTCCTGCCGCCGGCGGTCACGGGGCGCGTGGCATCGGACGCTATGTGCGCGGCGTCGTCGATTCGCTCGAGGATTGGCCGGCCGATCGCCGCGAGATGGTCTGGGCGGTCGGACGGGCCGGGCAGGACCTGGGCGTTTTCGACGGCCGCTCGACGACCTCTCGCTGGCTGGGTTTCCGGCCGCTCGACCTGGGCTTGATCGTCAGCCCGATCGCACTCGGGCGGGCCATGCACCGCACCGGGGCCACGCTCTTCCACGCCACCGACCCGCACCGCCCGTGGCGCAACCGCAAGGTCCGGCAGCTGGTCACCGCCTACGACCTGATCCCGCTGCGCGAGACCGCGATGCTGGCCTCGTGGCAGCCGCATCAGCGCTATGCGTATCGCGCCTATCTCGATCAGGTCCGCCGCGCGGATGTCGTCGTGGCAATCTCACAAGCCACGGCCGACGATGTTGCCGAGCGGCTCGGCGTCTCGCCCGACCGTATTGCGATCGTGGCCCCGGTCGTCGTCGCGCCCGAGGGACTGCGCCGCGCCGTCGATCCCGGCGCGCCCACGTTCCTGTTCGTTGGAGCTCTCGATCCGCACAAACAGCCGGCGCTGGCAATCGAGGCGCTGGCGCGATTCCGGGCCCGCCACGGCGATGGTCTGCTCCGCTTCATAGGCCCATCGAGCGAGGGGCAGCGGACGGAGCTGCGCGACTCGGCGGCGCGCCTGGGAATCGCCGATTCGATCCGTTTCGACGGCCGCATCTCCGACGCCGAGCTCGACTCGGCCTATGCCTCGGCCACGGCCCTCATCGCGACGTCGCGCCTCGAAGGCTTCGGCTTGCCGCCGGTGGAAGCCGTCCTGCGCGGCGTGCCCGTCATCTCGGTCGATATTCCGTCCGCCCGCGAGACGGTCGGCGGTGCGGCGGTGCTCGTTCCTTCGGACGCGGAGGCAATCGCGGCGGCGATGGCGGCACCGCGGCCTCCAACGCCGGAGTCGAGCGAGCGGATCAGGGCTCGCTACTCGCGCCGTTCGGCTGCCGACGCGCTGTGGGCCGCCTACTCCAGATTGCTGGGCTAGCCCCGCTTTCGGCCCCGGAGCCGCGTCGCCACGGCCCAACCCAGGATGCGCGGGTCGTCCCAGAGGTAGCGCCGGGCCAGCCGGCGTGGCTCCTGAACCAGCCGGAAGAGCCACTCGACACCGAGCCGCGTCATCCACCGCGGCGCTTCCTTGACCCGTCCCGCCACGATGTCCAGCGCCGCCCCAACGCCGATCAGGACCATCGGCGCCAGCTCCGCGGCGTGGGCGCTCATCCAGATCTCCTGCTTGGGCGCGCCGAGAGCGACGAACAGCAGGGCCGGCGGGTCGGCCTTGAGCTGGGCCATGATCGCCTTGTCCTCCGCGGAGCCGACGACAAACGGCTTGGGCGGGCTGATGGCGTGGATTATTCGGAGCCCCGGGTAGTCGGTCGTAAGCCGCTCGCCGGCCGCGGCGGCGACACCCGGGCCGGCGCCCATCAACGCCATCGCCAGGCCATTGTCGCGGCAATGCTCCGCAAACCGGGGCAGGATCAGCCGCCCCGTGACCGTGCCCCTCAGCGGCCTCCCCGCGATCCGGGATGCGTAGACGATCCACATGCCGTCGGGAACGCGGAGATTGGCCCCGTTTATCGCGGCGCGGAAGATCGGGTCGCGGCCGGACCGGATCACGTAGTCCACGTTTGGGGTGCAGACGTAGCGGGCGGTGGCGGTGCCGTCCGCGAGCCAGGCCTTGACCGTGGCGTCATGCTCGGCCGTGGTCACGTTGTCGAGGAAGATCGACCCGATCTGGACGACGTCGGCCGCTCGCTCGGTCATTCGGGCACGCTCCTCTCGCGGTGGGTTCGGACGGCCAGCTCGATCCCGGCCGACATGGCCGCGTCCAGGCTGGCGATGGAATGGTTCCGCGCCACGAAGCCGCGACCGGCCGCGGCAGCTCGGGTCCAAGCGGCGTCGTCGGTCAGCAACGTAACAGCTGCCGCCGCGAACGATGCCGCGTCGTCACGCTCCAGGCAGCCCTCGCCCTCCGGGATTCCGAGGCCGCGAGCCCCGATGGATGTGGCAACCGCCGGCAGGCCCCACGCCAGAAAATCGATCAGCTTCAACCGTACCCCGCCGGCGATCCGCAGTGGCACGATGCCGACTCGGGCGGCGAGCAGGTGCGGGGCGATCGTTTCCGCGTAGCCCGTAACGAGCACGCCGGGTTCGCCCTCGAGCCGGCGGATGGAGGCTGGGGCGTTGGGACCGACGAGTTCCCATTCGACGTCCGGGACGGCCGCCCGGATCCTGGGCAGGACCTCGTCGTGGAACCACAGCAGCCCGTCGGCGACTCCGTACCAGCTCATCGACCCCAGGCTCAGGATGCGGCGACCGGCCGGCGGCACCCGATCGCGCGCCGCCACGGACGCCGGCACATCGGGCGCGGGCATCGGTATGACGGTGACACGATCGATCCCCAGATCGGCCAGCAGTGCGGCGTCGTTGGCCGCGAGCACGAAAACGCGATCGAAGCGGGCCAGGATCACCCGCTCGGCGCGGGCCAGCTTGCGGCGCTCGTTGGCGGCGAACAGGCGGCGCATCGGGTTGGTGGCTCGCTCCGCGGCCAGGCGGTAGATGTCCGACTCGACGTTGTGGTGGACGGCCGTGGTGACCGCAGCGGCCGGAGCCAGCCGCACGTACGGCAACGCCCCGAACTGGTCGCAGTGGAAGACGTCGTAGGTCGTCTGCGCAACGCGGCGCCTCACCGCGGCCTCGAACCTCCGGCTGCGGAACTTGCGGACGCGATAGGGGTCCCTCGAAATGAGACTGCGCGTCAGGATCGCGAGCTGGCGCAATCGGTGCCGCCCAAAGGTGAATGGGATCGCGACCACTTCCACGCTGCGGCAGATCGACCGCAAGTACGTCAGATCGGGCTCAGCCACCGGATCGGCCATGGCCACGAGGTCCACGTCGTATGTGCGGCACATCGACTCGAGGATGTTGAGCGTCGCGATCCGCCCGCCGCCGTCGCGGGGCCAGGGCAGGTCCGCGGCCAGGAAGAGGGCACTCGGCCGGCGCGAGCCCCCGGCGGCCGGCTCAGCCACGGTTCACGAGGCCCCGGAGCAGGGCCACCGTAGACGTCGCGGCGGCGGTCCAGGTGTACTTGCCGGCCTGCGCCCTGCCGTCGCGGATCATCCGGGCGCGCACAGCGGGATCGGCCATCACTTCCGTCAGCCGCTCCACAACCTGGCCCGGGTCGGCCGGATCGAAGTACGTTGCCGCGTCCCCCAGCACTTCCGGCAGCGATCCCGCTCGGGACGCGATGACCGGCACGCCGCGCTGCATGGCCTCGAGAGGCGGATATCCGAACCCCTCGGCCAGCGACGGGAAGAGAAATGCCGTCGCGTTGCGGTACCAGTTCTCGAGCTCGACGTCGGTGACCGCGCCGATGAGGAGCACGCGGCCTCGGGACCTGGCGGCGCGGCCGGCGAGCCATTCGTGGTCGCGGCCCGGCCGGCCCACGATCGCCAGCGCCAGATCCCCGGCCATCTTGTCCCATGCGTCGAGCAGCAAACCGATGTTCTTGTGCTTTTCGGTCGCCCCGACGTACAGGGCGTAGGGCCGGTCGAGCGGCGCGGCGAAGGTGCCGTCGGGCGGCGTGCCGAGTCCCGGATACACGACCGCGATTCGCGCCGGATCGACACCGAGGTGGCGACTGATCTCCGCTCGGCTGAACTCCGAGATGGTCATCAGCCCATCGGCGTTGCGGATCGTGCGCGACACCGACCAGCGGGCATAGCGAACGAACATCGGGTCGTACGTGCCGGGCGAGGTCAGGTAGTTCACGTCGAGCACGGACACAAGCTGCGGAATACGACCCTTCGCGCAGGAGTAAGCGCCGGGCATGAGCAGCACATCCGCAGCGGCACGCCCGGCTTCGCGGCGCATGCCGACGTCGTACCACCAGCGCTGCAGGGTCACGTTGATCGGACGGAAGAGCGGCCCACCACCCACTCGACGCGGTCCGGGGGCGCGGATCAACTCGAGATCGGGGACGGCATCCAGGGCCTGGACCAGGCCGGAGACCCATCGCGCCTTTCCGGCGTGCGTGCGGCGGAGCGTCGCCGTGTCAACGACCACCCTCAACTGCTCGCCCTCCTTCGGCCCAGATGATTGCCAGGATGCTCCTGCAGACACCGGGACCGAGCAAAGTCGGGAGGTAGGCCCGCGCAACTGACTATACTCCCGACATGATTCAGACTGCTTTGATCACCGGCATCACCGGTCAGGATGGCTCCTATCTGGCCGAGTTCCTTCTCGAGAAGGGCTATCGGGTCGTCGGCATGACGCGCCGATCGAGCACCGACTCGATGCAGAGGATCGAACATATCGCGGACCGCATCGAACTCCTCCAGGGGGACGTTCTGGACCAGGCCTCCCTGGTCGCGGCTCTGCAGACCGTTCACCCGGACGAGGTCTACAACCTCGCGGCCATGAGCTTCGTGCCCACTTCCTGGAATCAGCCCGTCCTCACCGGCGAATTCACCGGCCTGGGAGTGACGCGCATGCTCGAGGCAATCCGGCAGGTGGCGCCCGAGACCAAGTTCTACCAGGCTTCGTCGAGCGAGATGTTCGGCAAGGTACGCGAGGTACCGCAAACCGAGCTGACCCCGTTCCACCCGCGCAGCCCGTACGGCGTCGCCAAGGCCTACGGCCACTTCCTGACGGTCAACTACCGCGAGAGCTACGGCATGTTCGCGGTCTCGGGGATCCTTTTCAACCACGAGTCTCCGCGTCGAGGCCTCGAGTTCGTGACCCGCAAGATCACCGACGGCGTGGCCCGCATCTCTCTTGGACTCGCCAAAGAGCTGCGCATGGGCAACATCGACGCCCGCCGCGACTGGGGTTTCGCCGGCGACTACGTCCGGGCGATGTGGCAGATGCTGCAGCAGCCCGAGGCTTCGGACTATGTGATTGCCACCGGCATCGACCACTCCGTTCGGGAGGTGATCGAGATCGCCTTCAAGCGCGTCGGCCTCGAGTATGAGAAGTACGTCGTCATCGACGAGCAGCTCTATCGTCCGGCGGAAGTGGACAAGCTATTGGGCGATCCGTCCAAGGCACGTCGCGATCTCGGCTGGCAGCCCACGGTCAGTTTCGAGGAGCTGATCACGATGATGGTCGATGCCGACCTCGATCGGCTGCGCAAACACCCGGTGTCGAACATAGACGTTGGCCTGGCGACCGCTCGAGGCTAGAGCGCCGAGATGCGGGTCTATGTCACAGGCGCTATCGGATTCGTAGGCGGCTGGCTCCAGGACGAGCTGCGCGGGCACGGCCACACCGTCGTCCCCGCACCGGGCCCGGAAGAGCTGGAGATCACCGATCGGGCGGGTCTGGCGCGCTGGTTCGACGGCCCCGACGGACCGCCCGAGGCGGTCATACATCTCGCCGGAATGGCCTTTGCGCCGGACGCGAGGAAGGATCCTGCGGAGGCCTTCCGGGTCAACGTCGGCGGAACCGCGGCCTTGTTCGAGGCGCTGCGCTCGCTCGGCATCAAGCCGGCCGTGCTCGTGGCGGGATCCTCGGAGGTATACGGCGCCCCGGCAACAGCCGATCTTCCGCTTCGCGAGGACTCCCCCACCTCTGCCCGTCACGCCTACGCCCTGTCGAAAGTGGCGCAAGAGGCGGTCGCGGTCGAAGCCTCGGTCCGGTACGGGTTCCCCGTCGTCGTCGCCCGGCCGTTCAACCATACCGGTCCCGGTCAGCGGCCGGTCTTCGTGGTTCCTGCCATGGCCCGGCGCGTTGTAGCGCTGCAGCGCGGCGAAAGCAGCTGCATCCCGGCCGGAAACGTGGACGTTCGGCGCGACCTGACCGACGTCCGGGATGTGGTGCGCGCCTATCGCCTCCTTCTGGAACTGCTCGCGAACGACCCGGCACAGCCGCCGCGGGTAGTCAACATCGCGGCCGGCGAGGCTTTCAGCATCCGCGGCCTGATCGAGCAGCTGTGCGCCCTTGCCGGAGTGCCGGTCTGCATCGAGGTGGACAAGGCGCTCGTTCGTGGCGACGATCCGGCCGAGATCCGCGGCGACGCCACGTTGCTCACGCAGCTCACCGGCTGGCGGCCCGAAATCCCGATGCGCCAGACGCTCGCCGACGTGCTTGCCGACGTAACGGCGTAGGGTCGAAGCGGGCGGCGGAACGGCAGTGTTACGGAAACTTATGCGCGCTCGGGGCCCTTTGGCGAGCCATCGCGCCAACTCCTGCGGAAGGGGCAGGTCGCTGTCGGGTCGCGCCGCGGCAATCGCCGCTATCCTTGACGGGACGTTCGTCCAGGGGAGAGTCAATTCGTGTTGCAACGCATCTCGGCCAGCCGCAGAACTCGGCTGATCGCAGTACCGGCAGTCGCCGTCGTCGTGGTTCTCGCAGGCAGCCTGCTTCTGGTGTCCACAGGGGTCGGCACCTCGCACGCCAGCCCATCACCCACGGCCTCGCCGACGCCCTCACCGACTCCAACGGCGTCGCCATCGCCGACACCCACGCCGGTCCCGATCCCGACGCCCACGCCGTTCCCCTCGGGGATGGCCTACGCCCCGCTCGACGGGGTCCTGACGACGACGGCCCTCGCCAACCGTGAGGCCATAGCCATCATGGTCGACGACAACAAGGTCGCCCGACCGCAGTCGGGCATTTCATCGGCCTCGATCGTCTATCAGGCCCCGGCCGACGGCGGCGAAGACCGCTACATGATGGTATTTCAGGAAGGGACCGCCTCCGCGATCGGTCCCGTCCGGAGCGCCCGACCCTACTACGTGTATTGGGCCAACGAGTACAAGGCCGTGTTCGGCCACTACGGCGGCGACTCGATCGCCCGCCACTACACGATCCCGCAAGCCGCCGCGGCAAGATCGATTTTCAACCTCGACGCGTTGAGCGGCAGCGGCTGCGCCTACCACCGCGTCAGCACTCGTCCCAGTCCGCACAACGCCTACACGAGCACCGGCGCGCTGCTGACATGTATCTCGAAAAAGAAGGGCTATCCCACGACCTACCAGAAGATGCCCGCGCGCACCTTCAGAGACGACTCGCCCATCGCGGACCGGTCCGCGTCGCAGAGCATCTCGATCGTGTATCGGACCGGAACGGTGGGCTATCAATACAACTGGGTCACCAACTCGTATCTGCGCCTGATCAACGGCGGTGCCGAGATCGATCCGGCGAACAACAGCAAGGTGTACGCCCGCAGCATCGTGGTGATGTACCAGAACCTGTACTACGCCAAGACCGAGCCGAATCACAACCGGCCGCAGGTCCAGAGCGTGGGCTCCGGCAAGGCTCTCATTTTCCAGGAAGGCAAGGAGACGATAGGCACCTGGAAAAAGAAGAGCAACACCGCCCTGACCCGGTTCTACGATGCGTCGGGCAAAGAGATCTCGCTGGTCCGTGGCGAGATATTCATCCAGAGCATCCCGCCCTCGTACAAGGTGACGGTCGGCTAGACCGGCTGGCCTGGATCGCCGCATCGCGGCGGCGGCGTCACCCGCCGCGATGTAATGTCTCGCGGGGTTGAACAACGGGGTGGACTAGGAGGCTCCTGGGTGGATGGCCAAGGCCCGACGTGGAGGACGGGCCGAAACGGCGCGATCGACGCCATGCGCGGCGTCGCCGTACTCCTCGTCATGGCCGGTCACGCTTTGGTGCCCGGGTTCCGATCGGCGCACTTCGTCGGCGTGACGCTGTTCTTCCTGCTATCCGGCTTCTTGATTACGACGCTCCTGGCAGAAGAGATGGCCACCAGCGGGGGGATAGCGCTGAGGCGCTTCTACCTACGCCGTGGACTCCGAATCGTCCCCGCGTCCATCGTTGCCATCGGCGCCTGGACGGCCTACGACAAATGGGCCGGCGTCGGCTTTCCGTCGCGCGACGCGGTTGCGTCACTGCTCAATGTGGCCAACTGGCCACGACTTGCCGGCTCGGACATGGGCACCCTGGGCCAGATGTGGTCCCTCTCGTTTCAGGAGCAGTTCTACCTGTTGTGGCCGCTGGCGCTGCTTGCGTCCTGGCGCATCGGCAGAAGATGGCCGGTCGCCATCGCCCTGATCGTCGGTCTGGCCTCCGCGATCGACCGGTTCTGGCTGGCGAGCCTGCTCGGCCCCGTCCCCCGGGTGGAGTTCGGGCCGGACACGCGGATCGATGCCCTGCTCTTCGGGTCCGTCGTCGCGCTCTCGATCGGCCATCTGTGGCTGCCCCGCTTGCGGAGGTGGAGCCCGTGGATTGCCGCGGCCAGCCTGGCGGCGATTCTCCTTCTCGGGACCGACTGGTGGAACTCCGACCTGCTGTTCTTCAAGCTGGGGATTCCGTCAGCGGAGGGCCTGGGGATTGCACTGATTCTGGCGGCGGTTGCCGGCGGTGACAGGCTATGGCTGGCCCAACGGCCTCTGATCGCCGTTGGCCGCGTCAGCTACGGGCTCTTCCTATGGCACTACCCGATCATGCGAGTAGTCGAGCCACGGCTGTTCTGGCTGGGTCAGTGGCCGGCCATTGTCATTGCCTTCGGCCTGTCGTTTCTTGCGGCCTGGCTGTCCTGGAGGCTCATCGAGCAGCCCTTCATGCGACTGCGGTCGCGGATCCTTCCCCGCCCGCGCGGAGCGGCTCCCTCGGACGATCCCGAGCCCGCGGAGAATCCCGCGCAGTCGGAGAATCCCGGGCTGGCGACCTCGTAACTCGCCGTCACCAGGCCGCGGGCAGCCACGTGCGGCCTCTGGGCAACCGCCGCGCAAATCGCAGAAGCGTCCGCCGCCCTGTCGCCGCCTTCGGCGGGGCCGGGGTTGGGACCGGCCCGCCTTTGTGACCTACATCATCACCAAGCCGCCATCCACGGCCAGGACTTGGCCGGTGATGTAGGCGGCTTCGTCGGACGCGAGGAACGTCACTGCGTTGGCGATGTCGTCCACCGTGCCGAAATGGCCGAGCGGCGTGGCGGTCTTGATCTGCTCCTGCAGGGCCTCGGGCAGATCCTTGGTCAGCTCGGTGATGATGAAGCCCGGGGCGACGGCGTTGCAGGTGATGCCGCGCGACGCCACTTCACGCGCCGTGGCCTTGGTCAGGCCGATCAGCCCGGCCTTGGACGACGAGTAGTTGGCCTGACCCATCTGGCCGGCCTGGCCGGACACGCTCGACATGTTTATGATGCGGCCGGCGTGCGCCTTGAGCATCGGCCGGATGGCGGCCTTGATCATGTAGAAGGCGCCGAACAGGTTGACTTCGAGGACCTTCTTCCAGTCGTCGATCGGCATCCGCATGATCAGGTCGTCGCGGGTGATGCCGGCGTTGTTGACCAGGATGTCGATCTTGCCGAACGCCTCGACGGCGGTCGCGACGGCCTTGACGCAGGCCTCCGGGTCGGTGACGTCGGCGGCGATCGAGACGGCCTTGCGGCCGAGGGCCTGGATCTCGGCGACGGTCGCCGCGGCCACTTCGGGGCGTCCCACGTCAACGAAGGCGATGTCCGCGCCCTGCGCGGCGAGCTTGAGGCAGATGGCCTTGCCGATGCCGCGCGCGCCGCCGGTGACCAGCGCGGACTTGCCGGACAGATCGATCACGAGTATCTCCTCCTCGATGGTGAGCCGCCTCCGCTTCCCGAGGGCGGACCGTTTGATCAGGCCGGGTCGGCCGTGCGTGACAGGATCGAATTCAGTTCTGGCGGGAATGGGTTGGTAGGCTCGAGGCCCGTGTCGAGAATCTTGACCGACCTGGGGTCGACGCCCTCAGCCCGCTGACGGTTCGCCGGGTCGGCGGTCCATTCCAGAGCGATCGCCCCGGCCGTTCCACCGGCGCCGAAGGCGACGAGCAGGACCTTGTCGCCCTGCTTGATACGCCCCTCCGCGACCGCTTCCGACAGCGCGATCGGCACCGACGCGGCCGACGTGTTGCCGTACTTGTGGATGTTGACGAAGACCTTCTCGATCGGGAAGCTCGTCTGCTTGCACAGCGCTTCCAGAATGCGCTGGTTGGCCTGATGCGGGACGACGAGGTCCACGTCATCCATGGCCAGCCCGGACTTCTCGAGCGCCTTGAGGGCGGTGGAACTGAGCTTGCGAACCGCGAGCTTGAACGTCTCGCCGCCGCGCATGCGCATGTACTGCTCCCGGGCGGCGACCATGGCGTGCGTGGCCGGTCTCGCGGCCGCCCCGCCCGGGATCCAGATTGAATACGTGGCTGCGGTGTCGGTCGTCAACTCGATGCCGAGCGTTCCGCCAGGCTCGTCCGACGCGGACATGACCACTGCCCCGGCACCATCGCCGAAGAGGACGCATGTGCCCCGGTCCGTGAAGTCCGTGCAACGGCTCATCGTCTCGGCGCCGATGACCAGGGCATGCTTGCCCAGCCCGCTGGCAAGGTAGGCGTGGGCCAGGCCCATGCTGTAGACGAAACCGGAGCACGCGGCCGCGAGATCCATCGCCGCCGCCTTGGAATTGCCGATGGCTTCCTTGACCAGCACCGCCGTCGCGGGCAGCGGGTAGTCGGGCGTGAGTGTGCCCAGCAGAATCAGATCGATGTCCGAGGCCTCGATGCCGGCCGTCGCGATCGCTCGCAATGCCGCGACCGTCGCCATGCTGGCCGTGGTCTCGTCCGGACCGGCGATGCGCCGCTCCTTGATGCCCGTTCTACTGACGATCCACTCGTCGTCCGTCTCGACCATCCGCGCGAGATCGGCGTTGGTCAGGACGTTGCCGGGGGCGTATGCGCCCCAGCCGGTGATGTGGACGCCTGTTGTGGGACGCAACGGCATTACGGCTCGACCTCGATGAGTGTTTGCTTCGCCTTCACGAGCTTGCCGGTCTCGGCAACTATTCGGACGACCCTGCCGGCCTGGTCCGACTTGATCTCGTTGAAGAGCTTCATGGCTTCGATGAGCCCGATCAACTGGCCGACCGCCACGGGCTGCCCGACGGTTACGAAGGGCGGCGAGCCGGGCGAGGACGCCCCGTAGAAAACGCCGGTCAGCGGAGCCTTGACGGCTTTGACGTTGCTCGCGGGCGCGGCCTCGGCCGTGGCGGCGGCAGAAGCTGCGGCGGCGGAGGTGTCGGCCGGGGCGGCGGGCGCGGCGGCCACGGCGGCAACCGGCGCGAGAGCCGCGGGTTTGCGCAGGACGATGCCCGTCTCGCCGGACTCGACTTCGAGCTCGACCAGATCGCTGCGCTCCAGGAGCGATCCGAGCTTGTCGATCAGGCCGAGAAGCGAAGCCGTGTCCGGGGACATCGAGCCAGCCGCTTCGCGGTTTGCCTTACCGGCGGTTTCGCCGCCACTCGCGGCCGGCCCGGTCGTAGGCTCTTCGCGTTTCTCACTCATCTATCGGACCCTCACTCAGCCCAGCGCCGGATGACCAGGGCGCTGTTCTGGCCGCCAAAACCGAAGGAGTTGGACACCGCCACGTTGACATCGCGCCGGCGAGCCACGTTGGGCGTAAGGTCGAGACCTTCCGCGGCCGCGTCCGGCGCCTCGAGGTTGATCGTTGGGGGCACGATCCCGGTCCTGATGCTCATGATCGTGGAGATCGCCTCGATCGCCCCTGCGGCGCCCAGGGTGTGGCCGAGCATGCTCTTGTTGGCGGTGACGCTGACGTCCCCCGCCCTCTCGCCGAAGAGCGTCTTGATGGCCTCGAGCTCGCGCGGGTCGCCTTCCGGCGTGGACGTGGCATGGGCGTTGACCATGACCACGTCGTCGGCGCCCAGCCCCGCCTTCTCGAGCGCGCGGCGGATGGCACGCACCGCACCGGCGCCGCCGGGTGCCGGCAGCGTGATGTGCGAGGCGTCGGCCGTGGCTCCGTAGCCGACGACCTCGGCCAGCGGCGTTGCGCCGCGGGCAAGGGCGTGGTCGAGCAATTCCAGCACGAGGATCCCCGCGCCCTCGCCGATGACGAAGCCGTCGCGGCCCGAGTCGAACGGCCGCGAGGCGCGCTCCGGATCGTCGTTGCGGGTGGAGAGGGCGCGCATCGCGGCAAACCCGCCGACGAGCGACTCGGACCCCGTGGCCTCGGTTCCGCCGGCCAGCATGATGTCGGCGTCGCCGCGGCGGATCGTCTCCCACGCCTCACCGATGGCGTGGCCGCCGGTGGCGCAGGCCGATACCACGGCGAAGTTGGGGCCCTGCGGTCCGAAGTGGATCGCGATCACGCCGGCGGCGAGGTTGCTGATCGACATCGGGATGACGAAGGGCGACATGCGCCCCGGACCCTTCTCACCGCAAAGCTGGATCTGCTCGGCGAGGGTGATGACGCCGCCGATGCCCGTGCCCACGATTACGCCGGTGCGCTCGGCCAGATCGCCTTCCAGACGCGCCGGCAGCCCGGCCTGATCCATCGCCTCGCGGGCGGCGACGAGCGCGAGCTGGACGTAGCGGTCGTTGCGACGCTGGTCCTTGCGGTCCAGAACCGCGGAGCAGTCGAAGTCCTTGACCTCGCCGGCGATCCGGGTCGTGAGCCGCGACGGATCGAATTGAGTGATGGGGCCTACGCCGGAACGCCCGGCGACCATGCCGTCCCAGGTGGATTGGACGTCGAGGCCGAGCGGGGTCACAGCGCCCATCCCGGTTACCACCACTCGCGGGCGACCGTTCAACTCCAAGCTCCTCATCGAACTAGCTTGCCTGTCCTGATGGAGGCGGCGCGATAGACGTCGCCGGGCAGCCCACGGGCCGAGACTGCGTCGGAGGCCGCCATCACGTCGTAGCTGGTCCTCTGGATCTCAGCTCTGACGCCGTTCTCGTCGATCTCGATCAACGCCCAGCTGGCCGTCGGGTCGCCGTCGAAGACATAGCCGGCACTACCGTCGTTGACGATCGTGCGCCAGCCGACCTCGCGAACCTCGGGCATGTGCGTGTGGCCGCACACGATCACCCTGGCGTCCGTGCCGCTGACCCGCTCGATCGTTACCACCGGATCCAGATCCGGGCTCAGGCCGTCGGTCAGCGACCCGGGCGAGGCGTGGCAGAACAGCACAAGGCCGCCGCCCGGCGACCCGTCGTCGCCGACGCGCAGCCGCCGCTCCGACGGAAGGTGGCGCAGGTAGTCAACGCCGTCGTCGCCGATCTGATCGCGAGCCCACTCGGCGGCCGCCAGAAACGAGTCCGGGGCACCGTCCGTGAACCACGGGAAGGCCGCCGCGATGTCGCCATCCGCGACCGCGACATCGGTGTTGCCTAGCGTGACGAAGGCCCCGGCCCGCTCCAGCTCCTGGATCAGAGCGAGCGTGCCCGCCGGGTCCGGGCCGTTGAAGACCAGGTCGCCGCAGATAGCCACGTAGTCGGGACGAGCGGCGTCGATGGCCTTACGGACGGCCGCGAGGGCCGGCAGGTTGCCGTGGACGTCGGAGAGAGCGGCAATTCGCACCATCAGCGGAGGGCGCTCTCGGGGGCGATGATGAAGCTGAGCTTCGCTTCGCAGGCGACTTCGCCGTCAACCGTAGCGATGCCGTGGCCCCGGCCGAACTTGCTGCCCAGGCGCTCCATCGTGACTTCGAGGCGGAGCTGGTCGCCGGGGGTGACGATGTGCTTGAAGCGGCACTCGTCGATCGCAGCGAAGAGCCCGAGACGATCGCCGAAACCGGGCTGCTGGGCCACGAACACGCCCATCGTCTGCGCCAGCGCCTCAACCTGGAGCACGCCGGGCATGATCGGCTGGCCCTGGAAGTGGCCCTGGAAGAACCACTCGGTGGCGGTCACCGACTTGAGGCCGACGATGCGCTTGGCCTCGGCGTCGTACTCGACGATGCGGTCGACCAGGAGAAACGGCCAGCGATGCGGGATGAGCTTCTCGATCTGGCGAGTTGTGAGGATGACTTCGTTTTTCGCGGGCTCGGTCACGGGGCGGCTCCTGGTGGCGGTGGGGGCAGCTCAGCGGTTGCCGGCGGCGACGAACGGGGCGCTGCCGACACGGTCGAGAAGGCTGGTCGTCACCTTGCCGTCGATGAAGACCTGGTTGGCAAGGATGGCTCGATGAAGCTCGATGTTGGTGGTGACGCCGTCGACGAGAAGCTCACGAAGAGCGGCGTCGCCGCGGGCGATGGCCGTGGCACGGTCGGGCGCCCAGACGCAGAGCTTGCCGAGCAGTGAGTCGTAGTACGTCGGGATTTCGTAGCCGGGATAGAGATGCGAGTCCATCCGCACGCCGGGACCGCCGGGCGTCAGGTACGCCCCAACGAGACCCGACTGCGGCCGGAAGTCCTTGGCGGGGTCCTCGGCCAGGATTCGGAACTCGATGGCGTGGCCGTTGGTCACGATGTCGGCCTGAGTCATCCCCAGCGGCTCGCCCGCGGCGATCCTGATCTGGAGGGCGACCATGTCGATGCCGGTCACCATCTCGGTGATGGCGTGCTCGACCTGAACGCGGCAGTTGATCTCGATGAAATACGCCTCGCCCTTGCCGTCGATCAGGAACTCGAGAGTGCCCAGGTTCTCGTAACCGGCCGCGGCCACGGCCTTGAGGGCGCACTCGGCCAGGTCCAGACGCTGGGCCTGGTTCAGGGCCGGTGTCGGCGTCTCCTCGATGATCTTCTGGTGGCGGCGCTGCACGGAGCAGTCACGCTCGAACATGTGGACGGCGTTGCCGAACCGGTCTACCGCGACCTGGATCTCGATGTGGCGGTTCTCTTCGAGGAACTTCTCGAGATAGAGCGAGTCGTCGCCGAAAGCCGCCCTGGCTTCAGAGCGGCTGACCTTGAAGGCGCTTTCCAGCTCGCGCGCGTTGCGAACGAGACGCATGCCTTTGCCGCCGCCGCCCCCGGAAGGCTTTATCAGAACCGGATATCCGATCCGCTCGGCCTCGGCCAGGGCGTGCTCTTCGTCACGCAGCATCGTGGAGCCGGGAATGGTCTTGAGGCCGTGAGCGGAGAGCAGGCGGCGTGTC